>OFEH01000148.1_pt1 | contig 28760 bp, 26 predicted proteins | sample 1521031 | NCBI WGS metagenome assembly OFEH01 (sample SAMN05518350, study PRJEB24110) | hypersaline lake metagenome | isolation source: Grendel Spring, Yellowstone National Park, Wyoming, USA | place: USA:Grendel Spring, Yellowstone National Park, Wyoming, USA | collected 2011-11-16
CTAGCTAACTTAATTTTAGCCTTGAACCAGTTGCGGGAGAGATACCTCTTCCTCGATAGCTCCTTGTGAAGCCTCCTCACCTTCTTAAGAGCCTTCTCGTAAGGCCTCAGGTTTGGGAGGAACTCGCCATCAGAGGTCACGAGAAGCTTCTCCACACCAACATCGATCCCCACCGCCTTCCCAGTATTTAGTAGTTTTGGAAATTCATGGTTTTCAACAATGAATGAGATATGCACTTTTCCACTCCTCGTCAATTTCACCGCCACGCGTTTAACTCTATCCAGTGGAAAGTCCCTATGAACGATTAGTTTGAAGACGCCTAGATTTGATAACCTCAACACGAGCCTCTTATTCCCACTCGTTCTAATTTCCCTAGCTAATATCCTCCAACCGCTCTGCGGATAAACAAGGCTGTAGTACTTATGGGGTTTCTTTTCCCTTGGGAATCTTGCAAGCCCATCGAAAAAGCGCTTCCTAGCCTTAATATCTATCCGCGACTTGTTGCAGTGTCTGGGAATAGATTTGTTGGTACTCCTCATCTTGTTTCCTCAGGTCGAGGGCTAGTTGCCTCAACTCATTCTTGCTTAATCCTTTTCCATCCCTTTGATGGAAGTATGTGTCTACCCATCGTAGGGTGTTGTAGACCTCGCAAGCCGCCTCCAATTAGGCCTTTAACGCCCTCAACGTTTGTTCATTAGTGTATGCTCTAAACCTAAACCCCACGATGGACATTAGAAAAATAGGAACGTCACTAATATAAAGTTATTCCCACTCATCCCCGCCATAAATGGCGAGGTTTTCCCCATGTGTATAAAAAGTACTAAATAAACCCTAGTGATATGTCCAAATACAAGTACCTAGTAGCGACAGCCCTACTACTCATGGTGCTGGCTGTCGCTGTATCAATCAATACGGAGAAGGCTTCGCCGGCGTTTCCACCGGTTAGGCCGCCCCACGTTAAGTACCAGGTAACGCTTCCCCCAAGCTGGTATAATGGGGACCATGCTCCAGTGGGCGTGACCGATTACGGCGCTTACCAAAGCGGCTCCACCACCGTGGCATACTCGTATTCAAGTGATGAATTCATGGGCAACTTCACCATTTATAATGCGTACTTTGACTCCAATAGTTCAACTGCTCCTCATAGTTACTCGATTCAGTTAAACGTTGTGCTCAATTATACTTCTGGAGGCTCAAGCAGGTATCTCTGGGTACAGGACGTGGCAGTGATAAATACGGCCACAAATCAATTAAACATTGTTGATAATATTTGGAACCTAACCACCAGCAGCGCTAATTTGAATAGGAAACTGGTCAGCGGGAACGGGAAGGTATACACGTACCAGGGATACACTTACTATGCCTATCAGTACCCATCGACGATAACCTATAGTTATCCACTAGGCGTATCCCTATTCGTAACGGTTGGGTTAGTTAATGGATACCCAACCATTAATTTCTACTTCGTGTATGGCGGAAAAATAGTCAAGTACGATACAGTCACCATAAAGGTAAAGTCGACATCAGCGACATACACCGTGAATGGATATAACTTATTGCCAAGCGGGTTATATGCCGATGCGGAGTTAGTTACCGGTGGCCCCGGAGGCGGCAGCAGCGCAATGCCGGTGACATATAATGCAACGTATACGCTCCAGTACCTATCCAGCGGGAAACTAGTCAGCGTGCCCCACGCCTTTGATTATGGCGCGGACACCGCGGAGAACGTCTATAAGACAAGCGACTCCGGCTTCAACTACGCCGCTAACCTAGGGGTCGGAACCGAGTACTTCCATGAACTATGGTAAGGATAAAAAATAAAAAATCAATATTATTTTTTATTGACCTCGTTCCCCAAATCGGCATCTAAACTTTAAAGTATAAATTAATTGCCGTTTTCTATGCTGGAATACACTCAATTACGGAGGATCTATATTGGATCATTGGCTGGATGGGTCATGGATGCATTTGATCTAAGCATGATGTTTCTCCTGGTGCCGGCGATGGCGGATGCCTTCTTCCCGGCTAAGTATGGCTTGGCACTCGTGGGGACGTGGAGTATTTACACCACTACTTTCATTTTCAGACCCATTGGGGGAGTATTATTCGGTAGATTAGGCGATAAAATAGGCAGGAGGGCCACCATGATGATTACGTTAACGGGGCTTGGATTGGCCGTATTCATTACTGGCTTTCTCCCCACATACGCCGAGGTCGGCGCATTAGCACCGCTCTCGTTATTCATCCTGAGGGCGGTTACGGGCACATTTGCGGGCGGCGAGTATGGAAATAGCGCCGCAATACTTGTTGAGAACGTGGATAAGCAAGTGAGGGGATTCTGGGGTGCGTTGCTGCAGAGTGGTTACCCCATTGGTTACACATTAGCTGCATTGACTTACTTGGCGCTTCATTACGTAATAGTGGGTCCACGCTTCGCGTTGATTGGGTGGAGAGTGATGTTTTGGATAGGCATAATACCGGCCATAATTGGCTTAATAATTAGGCTCTCAATGCCTGAATCAAGCCTTTGGGAACGCACCGTTAGGGAGAAGGGGGCCAGTAAGGCACCGTTTACAACAATACTTAGGACCAAGGAGTATGCAATTGGCGCATTAACGGGCATACTTGCCATGACGGGGATCGCATGGGTTTACGGCTTAACCCTTGGATTCTTCCCTACCATTTTATCGCTTCATGGATTCATGCAGTTCCCCTACTTCCTGTACGTGGTTATAATAGCCATATTGATCTCATTGCTTGGGTACGTGGTTGCCGGCTTCGCCAGCGATAGGATTGGGCGGAGACTGACCATGGTGATCTACTCTACCCTAGCCATAATTGCTGCCATACCTCTAACTCGCTTGTTGCTGGGGCACGCGTATGGATTCTACGGCGCGGTAATTACTGCGAGCGTTATTGCATTCCTAACTACTGGGGTATATGGAGTAATACCGGCTTTCCTGGCGGAGAAGTTCCCGACAAGCATTAGGAGCACTGGGGTTGGTTTCTCATTTAATGGAGGCTTCATAGTTGGGAATTGGAGCACGGCCCTCCTATTGCTATTATCATCCATTCAAAGCAGCGATTTCTACGTGTATTGGGGCATCTTCATAATGATCGGCGAGGCATTAATACTTGCATCGGCCGCATTATCTAGGGAGACCAAGGGAATGGAAATCAATTGATCAATCACTGGTGCCCCGGCCTTCATGGCTAAATAAATTGTATATATTCTTGGTATTATCCGGATGCGGACGCATAGTTTATATAGCGGCTGCGACGAGGCTTGCTGGTGGGGATTAGTTGAATCCCTTGATTCACATAAAAATGGCGGCAATAAAAGAATCGAACCAATGCTCGAGCTCATACAGATCAATTCCTAGACGAACGCGATGAATCCCTCGCTCTGCCGCCGGGGCCGCAGGGGCTCTATTCATCTGGAGGACGGCACTTACCTGGAGGGATGCGGCTTCGGCGCCGAGGGAACTAGGGTGGGCGAAGTCGTCTTCACGACGGCCATGAATGGCTATGTGGAGGCCTTAACGGATCCATCCTATAAGGGACAAATACTCGTATTCACTCACCCACTTATTGGGAATTACGGCGTACCGGAGCCCAAGTGGATGGATGGCGTGCTTCTCAACATGGAGTCAGAGAGGATACAGGTAGAGGGCGTTATAGTGGCCGAGGAGACAGAGCCAAGCAAGTGGAACGCGGCGGCATCTCTTCATCAATGGCTCTCCAGCCAGGGCGTGCCCGGCGTCTCAGGCGTGGATACTAGGATGCTGGTGCGGAAGCTGCGCATGGTTGGCTCCATGATGGGCACAATCTCATCGGGGAGGGATGGGGATCCAGACATGAAGTGGCGCTACGATGATGTGGACTTCACTGAGCAAACTTCTCCGCGGGGAGTAATAGTGCATGGGGGAGGCAGCGATGTGTTGGTTGTCGTGGATTGCGGCGTTAAGCATGGAATACTACGCGAATTACTGGCGAGGGGGTTTCAGGTAGTGAGGGTTCCATGTAAATCATCCCCGGAGGACGTGCTTAAGTTAAGGCCGAGGGGAATCATATTCAGCAATGGCCCCGGGAATCCCAACCTGCTCTCCGGCCTAGTGGAGACTTTTCGCGGCTTGGCTGAGGAGCATATCCCCATTCTCGGGATTTGCCTAGGCCATCAAGTCGCGGCGCTGGCCATGGGTGGACGCGTGAGGAAGATGAGGTTTGGGCATAGAGCCATTAATAAGCCAGTCATTGAGGAGGAAACAAAGTCATGCTTCGTTACAACGCATAATCATGGTTATGGGGTTTATCCCGAGGATGTTCCGCCTAATATGAGGATTTGGTTCCGTAACCCCGATGATGGCGTGGTGGAGGGATTAATGCATGAGGAGTTGCCCATAATGACCACGCAATTCCATCCAGAAGCCAGGGCGGGTCCCCGCGATGCCGCGTGGGTATTCGACTCATTCGCTAGGGTGGTCAGGAGTGGAGGGCATTAGGAGCGTCCTCGTGGTGGGGTCAGGCCCCATTAAGGTGGCTGAGGCGGCTGAATTCGATTATAGCGGGTCACAGGCGCTTAAGGCGTTTAGGGAGGAGGGATTGGAGACCATTCTCATTAATTCCAATGTCGCCACGGTGCAGACCAGTAAAGGATTCGCCGATAAGCTATACATGGTTCCCGTGACCCCTGAATTCGCGGAGAAAGTGATAGAGAGGGAGAGACCCGACGCCGTGGCAATTGGCTTCGGTGGGCAAACCGCGTTAACTGTTGGGGTTGAGTTGGAGAGGAGGGGGGTTCTGGGGAGGTATGGGATTAAGGTTCTTGGGACCCCAATTGAGGGCATCGAGAAGGCGCTAAGCCGTGAGAGGTTCAGGGAAACAATGATGAGGGTGGGGTTACCGGTTCCGCCCAGTGCATCGGCGAGAAGCGTTGAGGAGGCGATTGCTGCCGCCCGTGGGCTTGGGTACCCCGTCATGATGAGGGTCAGCTTTAATCTGGGCGGGAGGGGATCACTGGTTGCGTGGAGCGAGGAGGAGTTGAGGAGGGGCGTGGATCGCGCGTTTTCTCAGAGCCACATTCATGAAGTATTGATAGAGCGGTACCTTCACCACTGGAAGGAGCTTGAGTATGAAGTGGTGAGGGATTCCCATGGGAATTCCGTCGTCGTGGCTTGCCTAGAGAATCTGGATCCCATGGGGGTCCATACGGGCGAATCCGTGGTGATTGCTCCCTGTCAAACCCTGGATGATTATGAGTATCAAGAGATGAGGCGTAGATCAATGGCCGTGGCCGAGGCCATTGGATTAGTGGGGGAGAGCAATGTTCAGTTCGCGCTTGATCCGAGGAGCTATGATAATTACATTATAGAGACTAACCCGAGAATGTCTAGGTCAAGCGCGTTGGCCAGCAAGGCCACCGGGTATCCACTGGCTTATGTGGCGGCCAAGTTATCGCTGGGGTATGGATTGAGCGAGGTCATGAATAAGGTGACTGGATCCACATGCTCATGCTTTGAGCCCAGTCTTGATTATGTCGTGATTAAGATGCCTAGGTGGGACCTGGATAAGTTCGATGGCGTCGAGAACTCGCTGGGAAGCGAGATGAAGAGCATTGGAGAAGTGATGAGCATTGGGAGGAGCATTGAGGAGGCAATGCAGAAGGCGATTAGGATGCTGGACATTGGGGAACCGGGGCTGGTGGGGGGCCCAGTATATGAGTCAAGCGAGTCGCTGAGGGAGGCGCTGGACGCCATTAGGTCGCGGAGGCCATACTGGTTCCTTCACGCCGCTAAGGCATTCAGGGAGGGGGGAACAATCGAGGAAGTGGCGGAGGCTTCTGGAATAGATACATTCTTCCTACGCAAGATAAAGGGGGTCGTGGATGCATATGAATACATGAGGAGGAGAGGAATCGATGGCGAAGCATTGATGATGGCGAAGAGGCTTGGCTTCAGCGATGAGCAGATAGCGAGGGCCGTGGGGATTACGGAGGATGATGTGCGGAGGATGAGGGGGCAAGCGGGTTTACGGCCGAGCGTGAAGCAGGTGGATACATTGGCCGGGGAGTGGCCGGCCACGACTAATTACCTGTATATGACGTATAATGGGGCCGCGGATGATGTGGAGTTGGTTGGCGGCGATGGCTTACTGATCCTTGGGGCCGGCGTTTTCAGGATTGGAGTTTCAGTGGAGTTTGATTGGGGAGTCGTGTCCCTCCTAAATGCTGCCCGCGGCTTCTTCAGTAAAGTAGCCGTGCTTAATTATAATCCGGAGACCGTGTCAACGGATTGGGATGTGTCCGGGCACCTCTTTTTCGATGAGGTAAGCATGGAGCGCGTGCTTGATGTGGTTGAGAAGGGGGGTTTCAGCGTTGTTTCAACCTTTGTTGGGGGGCAATTAGGCAATAATGTGGCCAAGCCATTGGAGGAGCGGGGAATCAAGCTTCTCGGCACGGCTGGGCATGGGGTTGACGCCGCCGAGAACCGCGAGAAGTTCTCCATGCTCCTGGATAAATTAGGATTGAGGCAGCCCCCATGGGTCTCAGCCTCATCCATTGACGAGTTGAGGAGGTTCGTGGACGGCGTTGGTTTCCCCGTCCTAGTGAGGCCGAGCTACGTGTTGAGTGGGTCATGGATGAGGATTATAAGTAATGAGGAGGAATTAATGGCGCTGATCAATAGGTTAAGGCCATCAACATCAAGGCCCATAGTGGTCACTAAATTCATGGAGAACGCCGCGGAGGCCGAGATAGATGCCGTAAGCGATGGGAAGGGAGTGCTTGGCGTGGTGCTGGAGCACATAGAGGAGGCCGGCATCCATAGCGGCGACGCCACGATGTCAATACCTAGGCGCAATCTTCCCGAGGCCGCCGTGAGGACCATGAAGGAGGGCGCAGTCATGCTGGCGCGGGAAATCAACGTGAGGGGGCCCTTTAATCTGCAATTCATGGTGAAGGATGGGGAACCATTCATAATCGAGCTTAACTTGAGGGCGAGCAGGTCAATGCCGTTCACCAGCAAGGCCGTGGGGATTAACTTGATTCATAAATCCATGGAGGCCATAATGAGGGGGCTGGACGTGATGGACTTCATGGAGCCGCCCAGCAAGTCATGGGCAGTCAAGTCACCTCAATTCTCCTGGACACAGCTCCGCGGCGCTTACCCAGTGCTTGGCCCCGAGATGAGGAGCACGGGGGAGGCGGCGAGCCTCGGCACTAGCTTCAGCGATGCATTGCTTAAGAGTTGGTTATCTGTGTCCCCCAATAGGTTGCCGAGGCTGGGAGAGGCGATTCTAGTTTATGGGAGCGGCACGGGGGAGGCGGGGGAATCATTGAGGAAGCAGGGATTTGATGTGGTCACATTAAGGGGCGCGGAGTCCCTGGACGCCGATGCATTAAGTGCCGAGGAAGCGACGGAACGCATACGGAGAGGGGGAGTGGGGTTGGTGATTACGCATGGGGATCTACGCAGCCTCGATTATAGGGTGAGGCGCGCGGCCGTTGATTTTAATGTGCCGCTAGTATTGAATGCGAAACTGGGGATGGAGTTGGTTAAGGCAATGGGAATAGAGGTGAGCGTGAAGGAGGTTGGGGAGTATGGGGCTGGGGTTCATGTTTAGAGGACGCTCATGGCCATCATTATGGCAGTGATTAGCAGTATGGCATCAGTGGTTAGGCAATACATGCAGTAGGCGCCGTGCTTCACCTGTAGGATTATTCCATATATGCCTATCCCCACTCCCATGATCGAAATAACTAAAGCCAACGCGGCGTAATTCATTATTATCAAGATGGCTAGGAGAGATAACGTGATTGATGCTCCAATGGAGAGAAGCAACCTAGTTCTCCGCGGCACTATGAAGTTAAATACTTCACAGTGAAAAACGCCGGGGAGACACGCATTGATTCTCCTCATGGTTTGCCGCGCATAGTACGCCATGAGGACTGCGCCCGAGGCTGGAATTAAGGCCAGCAATGGATCCATAACGACTCGACTAATCATCGAATTTAATTCATGCTGGGCAATGCATTTTCTACATTTACAAACAAGCAAGCCAGCCATAAGTAAATTATCCCGTCCTAACGAGTCTCGGATAAAATGAACGACAAGCTTCGCCCTTTGGGGGGATAAAGCCTAAGCCCTGGTGTTGGTGAGGTAGTTGGCTTCCCTTCAATCAGTGGGGAATGGGGAGCGAGGAGCCGACTCCACGAGACCAAGGGAAGGAGTAGTACTTGTAAAGTGGCGTAATCCACGAGACCTCGGGGGAACCCTCGCCAAATGGCGGGGAGGAGGTCGGTGGAGGAATGGACTCAAATGCGTGGCGCCCATTGCTTTAATGGGCAGTGACCTAGGGGTGGGGCTCGCTTTGGTTGCGCGTATTGCTCCATGCATTAATTATTTCCTGGGGGCACTTCACTGCGCGTAATTCAGCATTGCTTAACTCAACGCAGGCAGCGGCTATGTAGCCGTGCGCTGCTTCCTTTCCACTTGTCTCATTAAATACCTTGAACCTATACCTAATGGCCCTCGTCCTAGCCTCCTCAAGCTCCAGCTCCACCCTAATGGAGTCGCCGCGGTGAATTGGGGACTCATACTTAATGAACGCCTCTATCCGCGGCATTGATTCATACGCATTCGGTAACCCCAGTGACCTATAGAAATCCTCCTCGGCTCGCTCAACTATCCTCAAGTAATTGGCGAAGTGAACTATCCCAACCGCATCAGTATCCGATAAGTAAGCAACATACTTGGAAATGAACGGCATATGACTCATCAACCTTGCCCCCTAATAAATCTCACACTTAATGACACCATCACGGATCCATGCTTTCAATTAATTGGGGGTAAGCTTAAATCCATGCTTAAAGCAGGTAACGCAACCGCCTCGGAGACCCCGGAACCACCCGGGGACCCGTGATGGGGCGGGGTCCCATTTAAACCTTAACATCATAGAGCACAAGGCACTGACCTCCTCCCCGCCCTGAAGGGGCGAGGTTTGCCGTTAGTTTTATCAATGCTTATGCCCATGCACACTCTTGCCATGTTGGGTTTGCGTGCTTGTCGTGCTTGCAATATTGTTTTGAGTTAGTGCTTGTAGTGTTAATCCGTTATTTGTGATTATCTTGATTTCGTATTGGTTGTTAGGTAATGGGTTGCAGGTGAATTTTATTGTGATTATGTTGGCTTGTGAGTGCTCCGTTAAGCCATTATTGGGGGTCGCTGAACAAATCGTGTTTCCGTCTTGATCCATAATGATTGCTTGGGCAATGGATATATTTGCATCACCTATGTTCTCCAGGATAGCGGTGACCGTTGTGGTGGATTGATTGGTGTACATGGTGGCTCCGGTAATTATGGCTGCCGGCAATAAATTGATTGATTGAGCCCCGCTCTGCGCCTTGTATTGGTAATTCGAGAACCAGAGGTAGAGGAGTATGGCGGCGACTACAGTAATTAAAGTCAATATAATGGCTGCGACAAGCGGCCACACCCCCCTCCTGTACATGGTCGTGTTAGTGATTGGTGCTTAATATTTCTTTCTGTTCGCTGTTATGATTTGCGTTACCATTAAGTGGACACGCAAAATTAGAAGCACGCAACGAAATCACCCCCATGGAGGCCATTCACTATCCCCACAAGGTTAAATTGGGGTTGCTTGGGAGTTCAATTACGTGTCACCTACTCTACATGATGTGATTGCTGGGATTACTTTGGGTATGTGTAAGAAGGAGTACTGTATACAGAGGTATTTGGCTAGCCAATTACGGGCGCAGCATCACGTCGTAATTAGTGGGGTGGAGGTGGATGTTGCCGGTGATGGGTGGGCGTGCGAGGTGAAGTTTAATGCTAAGTTTTATGATGGGATAGGGCAGGCGCTAGTGTATAAGAGGATTCTTGGGTTTAGGGAGGTTTGGCTCATACATGTAGTTAATTCGGATCCAAGTGATCACTTGAATCATCTTCCAAATCTATTAAGGGGACTCAATATTTCCGCAGCGGTGATTCATAGGGGCGGCGTTACCTTCATTGATGAATAGAGCCGCTCGCCGCAATTATTCTACCCATGATGGAGGAGCCATACTGTTACCTTCATTGATGAGCGGGATCTGGGTTCATGATGGGTCACATTTCCTCCACATCTATGTTGCACCTTATTTCCCTGCCGAATTCCCTTAGGGCGTGGGATATTGGATGGCATGCTGAGCCGTAGCTCTCCATTGGTAGTTTATACTTGGGGAATGACTCGTCGCTGTAGTCCTTAAAGTAGCTTAGGGCCGTCATTATTGTATCGATGGAGCCTCTCCCCGTCTTTACCATTTTCTCCAGAATTGATTTAAGCTCATTATCCGGCTTGGCCTTCTTAGTTACTTCCCCCTTTCTCGACAGCACCTTAATGCCGAGTTCCCCTATTGTTGATGCCTCCCTAACCAGTAGGTTGTGATTAAAATTAAATAGAATTGAGTATCGATGGGTCTTGCCCGGATCATAGAGCCGCATCTTGCTGTCTATTGATTGTATCATTCTATTCGTCCTCACTAAATCGGTTAATGTGGGCCTAGCAATCACTAGGCTCCTCTCTGAGCCATACACGGCGGCAAGGGTGTACCTCATATCGAAGAAGGGGGCAGTATCAATGATCACAGTATTGAAAGCCGAAATATTGGCGGCTCTAAGAAGCCCCCAAAGAGCCTCAGGTATGCCTACCCCCGTCGTCGAGAAGTTAGTGAATATATCCATCAAGTCCTCCCCAGGCGGGAGAATGTACGCATCATAGAGGAGCTCCGTTACCTCAACCTCGCTGAACCTAGCCTTCACTGCCTTAATTTGAGCAGCGTATTGAAACAAATCGACGCTCTTTCCCTGCTGGTAATCAATGAACATCCTGGATAATGTCTTGCCATCACTGCTGTACTGGTAATACGCGGAGTCCCCCATTAATCTAAGGGATAGGCCGGCCGTGGGATCCAGATCCATCATTAGAATGGGGCCATAATTATTCTCTGACAGGAAATGAGCGAGGAGAAGCGTGACGGTGGTTTTTCCAGCTCCACCCGCCGCCGAGATCACGGGTATGATGACTTCTCGAGCAGCATCCATTCAGTTATTACCAAGGCACGCCTTTTTAACCTATCGCAAAATAATATGGATGCGGAGCCCACGCCCCGCTTTTGCCTGCGCTGTCGCGGGTCACCGAGCCCGCTCACCCGGCGCAGAATCAAGGCGTTAACCGCGGTTCCCATTTAAAGATATGCCCATGAGCGACGCGTAATTGATTCTCCATTCCGGCCTCCGGCGAGCCTTGCCATTCCTTGCTTCTCAGAATGAGCCTCCTCCTTACCGAGTTCATTATGGACTATACTCCATGAAGGAACCTAGTCCCCGGCTGGGCGCTGGAGTATTATTATATTTAAACCGCTGAATTATCTTTGCCTCATGGTAACTTACTTGGGGAACGCCTTTAGTCTACAAATGCTGGAGGGGGACGCCGTCCTGGGCGTGAGGAGGATAAGCGTTGAGGAGGCGCGGCGAATGCTTGGGAATGGATTCACGCCGGTGATGGGGCATGAGAACACGGCTAGGGCCGCCAGCAGGGTTCTGGGCGTGGAGGCGAAGCTGAATAGGGTTAGCTTGAAGCTGAGGCGCGGCGATGTCCTAATAGTTTTTCAATTAATTACGAATAGGGCGCCCACTAGGGAACTCAGCGATGAGGAGGTAAACGAATTGATCGCTAATGGGCAATACACCATATACGCCGTGACTATTGAGCAATGATTTGGGCCCGGATGCCCCAGACTGAAAACTAATATGGGAATCATAACGAGGACAATGCATGGGTGAGGATGATGAGGCGCGAAGCGAAGGGCAGGGGAACTCATTCTGGATTGAGGGGAAGCGAAGCGAGGGGTTTAATTGTGAGGCTGATTAGGGTATTCGAGGCTAATTCCGATTTCTTGGCTAGCCAGGGATGGGTGGTGAGCGATGCGCGCTCGTTTTCCTGGTGGGGCGGCTTGGAGTCGCCGGATGAAGTGGCCATTTCATCATTCTTGGTTCAATTAACCCGCTGGGAAACCGTGGCTGAAGTAATGAAGAGGCTCCGGGCCCAGGGCATTGCCTCCATTGAGGCCATTGCCAAATTAAGCGTGGAGGAGCTTGATCGCGCGATAATTAACGTGAATTTCCATAGAACTAAGGCACGTAGGTTAAAGGCCTTCGCTGAGGAGGCCATGAGGAGCGGGGGGTTACTGGGCCTCGTGTCTCCAGCAAATGAGGCTCGACTACTGGGGATTGAGGGCATTGGGATTGAAACTGCTAAATCCATGTTATTATTCATAGCGAACGCCCCTGTTTTCCCGCCATCCAAGTACTCCCAAGTAGTGCTTAGTAGATTGATTGGGCTTCAACTAGGCTTAAGGGATGTAGAGGAACTCGTTGAGGACGCGGTGAGCGGGGACGTGTATGCATTGAAGATGATTCACGCCGGCCTCGCCTCGGTGGGCAAGGCTTACTGCAGCAAGAGGAGCCCCAAGTGCGGGGAGTGCCCGCTTCGCGGCATCTGCTCCTTCCCTAAGCGCCGCAATGAGGAGCCGGGCCCAGGCATTGCTTAATTCCTTAATTGCCGAGCGATGCGTAAAGGCGAGTGGGGATTAATTTTTATTAAGGGGTTTGTTCCGTCATTTCTATATTTATAATAATAATGCTGCTTAATCTCATTGCTTTTCGTGGGCAAGATTTAAAAACTCATGTTTTAGGTATGCACGTGAGCCAAAGGGATTCCCTTCCCAAGTACTTTCTAGAGGCGTATAGAGAGATATCCGGCTTCATAACTGCTGTGCTGGATAAGTTGAGGCCGGAGGAGGTTAATAGGTTCGTGGATGAATTAATCGACGTGTATAAGAGCGGCCATAAAGTGGTGGTGGTGGGCATGGGTAGATCCGGCCTCGTGGCGAGGGGATTCGCCATGAGGCTAATGCATTTAGGGTTTAAATCATATGTTCTAGGCGAGACAATAACCCCCAGCATAGGTGATGGGGACGTGGTCGTGGCTATTAGCGGCAGCGGAACCACTAGCCTAGTTATTGCGGCGGCGGAGGCCGCTAAGAAAATGAGGTCAACGATAATAGCCATAACGAGTTACTCGGATTCCCCCCTCGCCAAGACCGCTGATGCGGTGGTGATAGTGCCGGGGAGGACTAAGGTGGCCAGGATCGATGATTACTTCGCGAGGCAAATACTGGGACTCCATGAGCCCCTGGCGCCCCTCGGCACATTATTCGAGGATACGGCAATGGTTTTCCTGGATTCAGTGGTCGCTGAGTTAATGAAGAGGCTAAATAAGACTGAGGAGGACTTGGAGAAGATGCATGCCAACGTCGAGGTACCATAACGCGATTATTATTTAATCCTCCTCCACGACATTTACGCCAATTCCCATTAATCTATGAAGTATCCCGTTCAGGAACTTGACGTAGGCCCCCCTCGGTCCAATGAATGCGCCGAACTCGCCCCTCAGGGTTACCTGTAGGTCAGGGCCAGCGAAATCCACGTCAGCCACATGCTTGCTAACCCAACTCACGGGGTGTAGTGCCTTTATCCATTGCTTGAAGTCAAGCGTCATCTCGGCCGTCCTTATCCTCAAGCCTGTTTCCTTCTCTATCTCCTTTATCCTCTCCCCGCCCTTCCCAACCACTCTGCCGAGGTTCTCCTCCTTGACCATTATCAATGCATCCGGGGCCTCCGCCTTTATGCCTAGCTTCCGCTTCAAGTCATTAAAGGCAACAACGGTTATTATATCGGCATCCGGCGACACGGACTTCACAGCGTCCAGTACCTTGGATTCATCGCTGGATAATTCACGCTTCCTGAGACGCAGCTCCAGGACGAGCTTGAGGCCCCTCTTCGCGCCGGGCCTAACTATGTCCTTAATCCCCAAATCAACTACGGCGGTCCTCTCCTCATTGAGGAGCACCTCCCGCATCAATGTTGCGCCGTCCCTCTCGATCCCCATGGGTCTCTGAATGACTGAGTCCCCGGCTATTACTAGCCTAGAGTCGCGGCCGGTCCTAACCAATACCTCCGCAGCATTCTCGGGAGGAACATTCTGAGCATCATCTAGGAACACTATCGACTCATCGAATGTGCGTCCCCTTAAGTAATCTATATCCGTCACCATTATTTTCCCCCTCCGCATCAGGTCCTCAACCTTGCTTGGCTCCTCTATTCCGCCCATTATATCCATTATGTACCCCGAGGAAAGCTTATAGAAGAGTTCCCCCAATGATTCGGGCGCAACGGATCGCCCAGTCGTGACGTCTATTAATGGCCTTATCACGACCAGCCTCCTATACTTCTCTGACATCACGGCATCAAGGGCGTAGGACAACACGAGGAGGCTCTTCCCAGTCCCACTGGGGCCAAACACGCCAACTATCTCGTTCTCCTTATCCCCCAAGAGATTAATCAATCGCTCCTGGCCAATAGTTAATGGTTTCACCTTCATTCTCTTCCTAACCACATCCATTCATTAATGAGTTAAAAATGTTTCCCCGCAAGACATATCCAAATGAATGCTCAGCGAGAGGAAAGAGAACGTAGTGAAGGCAGTGAAAGAAACCTAATATCGGCTCCATATCCTGGACCCGTTAAAATTAAAAAGGCATGGGGGATAATTACTTCCCGAAGCCGGGTCGTCTAGTGGCCAAGGATGGTGGGCTTTGGACCCATCGACCCCGGTTCGAATCCGGGCCCGGCTACCAGAAAACCACGCTGGGCATCATTCCTTTCATTCCTTTTAATTCACCATGCATATAACCGTGAACGACCACACATATCAACCATGTTCGACAAGGCCGTTAAATGCCGATGGGTCCTCCTTTTAACCCAGCTCTCCTGGCATGCCCGAATCGTTACCCGGTTAAAACAGTGCCCGTGACCCATAGGAGCGAAATTCGGGAGCGGGCACATGGTTCAACTGCCCATGGAGTCGAATAAGCTTTGGAGACGCTGACATGAGGATAGGGCAGCGTTGGGTATGGTTTGAGCGTTGGGTTCAAGAAGGCCGACGGCAACAACACTGACAACACCAGGCGTCAGTATCGGCTCACCAGGCCTCACCAAATCAACGAATGGTCTCCTCAATGCGAAAACCCTGACCAAAGCCTTGGCTGCGTTAGGGTCCTCATTAACCTTGAATGGGCCGTTTACGTGTAGTATTATGAATGTCTCAGCCTTACCCCTAAGCCTCACTGATTAGTTTCTCAGCTGCCACGGTGGAGGTTTTCGCAATAATTGCAGCGGCATTGCTGGCTGATGTTGTGGGGGAGGAGGTGGGTATTAATGGGTGGTGATATAGCCATAACGATATACGCAATACCCTATGTGTTATTGGCAATTATGCTTAGGGCATTACATAATTTCTTCCTAATCGCCACCTTATCATTGGCGGTCTTCGCTATAATTCATGGTTTCATGTATGCAGCAGAAACAGCTTACTGGGCTGAGTTATTCCCAACGTATAGGTACACGGCAACGGGTACTGCGTATCACCTAACCGCTGTAGCCGGCGGTCCCTCACCACTAATAATAACGGCATTAGTCGGCACACAATACATAGCAAGATGGTGGGGACAGGCGCTCGCAATAGCACTCTATGGGATAATGAATAATATGTTTCTTAATGCTTGAAGAGACTAAGGGTAAAGAGTTACCTGAATAAGTTTAGGACAATTTAGGGTAATCCTTAAAAAGAATTGTTTTTTATTTCTGTATGCCTGTTCTTGAGGCTCCTAGGAGGTTTTGGGGTAGGTTGAGGAGTTTTGTTGATGGTAGGTGGGTTGAGGGTCATCCTCTTGGTTTTGGTCAACTCTTTGATCCTGGTCTTGGCGAGGTTATTGGCGAGGTTCCACTTGGTGGTAGGGAGAATGTCGATGACGCTGTTGAGGGTGCCTATGAGGCGTTCAAGACCTGGAGCAGGACCTCTGTTCCTGATAGGCTTCAGTACCTGTTTAGGATTAAGTGAGTTCTTGAGGAGCATAAAGAGGATATTGCTAGGGTTAATATCCAGAATCATGGTAAGTCAATAAGTGATTCTAGGGGTGATTTGAGGAGGACTATTGAGAATATTGAGGCCTCAATATCGGCACTGCTCACACTGTCCAAGGGCGAGTATCAGCGTGAGATTGCCAAGGACATTGATGAGGTGATGATGAGGGAACCACTGGGTGTCTTCTCGATAATAACACCCTACAACTTCCCCGTCATGATACCCTTCTGGTTCATACCATATGCAATAGCCCTTGGGGATACAGTCGTCGTTAAGGTTAGCCCAGTAACGCCGATACCCATGACCTACGTCATGGAGTTAATGGCCGAGGTGCTACCACCAGGTGTTCTAAACCTCGTACACATTGACAACTCCGTTGTTGAGTACCTGGTAACGCATAAACTTGTTGAGGGCACCGCATTCGTGGGAACCTCCACAATAGCACAAAGGCTCTATGAGGCATCGGCAAGGGCTGGTAAGAGGTTCCTTGGTGGTGGTAGCGCTACCAATTACGCGGTAGTCATGCCTGACGCAAGCCTCGAGAGAACTGTTGAGACGCTCATTCACTCGAAGTATGACAATGCCGGGCAGAGGTGTTTGGCTATTCAAAACATTGTGGTTGTTGGTGATGACAACTTCTACAACAAGTTCAGGGGCGCCTTTATTGAGAGGGCCAAGGCTTTGAGGGCCGGTTATGGCCTTGATGAGTCTGTTGAGATGGGGCCAATGACCACTGAGCAGTATAGGCAGAATGTGGTTAGGAAGGTTGAGAGTGCAATCAATGCCGGTGCTAAGGTTGTCCTAGATGGTAGGGGTTACAAGGTCCCCGACTACCCAAGGGGCTTCTACCTAGGCCCAACAATGCTCGAGAATGTTGGTCCTGACATGGATATTGTTAGTGAGGAGGTCTTTGGGCCCGTTGCGAACCTAATTAGGGCTAGTAACCTTGATGAGGTTATTGACTGGATTAATAGGGGTAAGTACCACCACTCAGCCGCGATATTCACGCAAAATGGTGCCTGGGCTAGGTATTTCGTGAATAACGTAAATGTGGGTAATGTTGGTGTCAACATTGGTGTTGCAGCACCCGCTGGTTGGTTCCCATTTGGAGGCAGGGGGATATCGGGACTTGGAAGCCACCACCCACAAATAGACGTAATAGACTTCCTAACAGACAGAAAAACAGCAATAATAAGATGGTTCTAGGATGGGATTTTGTTCGTAAAGATAAGGTTTTAAAAATATGAACTTACTAGGGGTAAATCATATGAAACGGTATGATGTGGTATTAATAGGCAGGGCGGGTATTGACCTGTACTCCGACGACCTAGGCGCACCTCTAGACCAGGCGCGCCATTTCGTGAAGTACGTAGGTGGTACGGTAGCCAATACCGCCGTAGGATGTGCCAGGTATGGAATGAAGGTTGCACTAATAACTAAGGTTAGTAAAGATCCATTGGGTAAGTTTATAAAGGATTATCTATCTAGAAATGGCGTTGATACTTCATATATAAAAGAGGATCCAGAGGCATTTGTTGGAATAGCGCTTGCTGCAATATTCCTGGGCAAGGATCCAGAGTTCATATTTTATAGACCCCCAGGACTCACTGCAGATCTTAGGATAACTAAGGATGATATACCTGTAGATGTTATTAGAGATAGTAAGGTACTTGAGGTTACAGGAACGGGATTAACCGAAACCCCTTCCTACGAGACTAACCTATATGCGGTAAATATTGCTAAGGCAAATAATACGGAGGTATTATTTAACTTAGATTGGAGGGAGAGTTTATGGAGGTCTGTGAAAAGTGATGAGAGAATTCAACGCTATTTATCCATAATTAAACATGCCGATATAATAGTTGGCGGTGTTCCTGAGTGGCTAGCCGCTACTGGCGCCTCGAATATAGATGAGGCTATTGATTACGTTAGGCGAGTTAATAAATCCATGAAGGGTATGATAATAACGAGGGGGAGTGAGGATGTTACCGCTTATTGGGGCGGCCAGGTAATAAATGTTCCCGCATTTCGCGTGAACATCCTAAAAACGCTAGGTGCTGGCGATGCATTTTTAGCGGCATTTCTTTATGGCTATTTATATTTAATGCCTAGTGGATGGTCTATGAAGGACGTACTACGTTTTGCCAATGCCGCAGCGGCGATTGTAGTCACGAGACATTCATGCTCAGAAGCTATGCCTACATTTGATGAAGTCATGATGTTCATTAAAAATTATGACAAAAAGGTATAAGTTAGTGAGTGCATTAAGGTAAAGCTTAAAAAATAATTTGATTTCTCATATAAGGGGTTAAATGGTTGAATATACAGGGGCGGAATTAATAGCTAGGTTCCTTATGGATAAAAAGATAAAATACGTATTTGGAATTGTTGGGCATGGAAATGCCGCAATAGTTAATGCGATAAAGGATGTAGAGCCTGATGCGGTGTTCGTGCCTGTTAAGCATGAGCAGTGGGGCGGTCACATGGCTGATGGGTATTTTAGGGCGAATAGGAGGGACCCTGCCGTAGTCACGACATCGGTAGGACCTGGCGCAACCAATCTGGCTACGGCATTAGCTACGGCTTTCGTTGATTCATCAACATTCATAGCCATAACAGGTCAAATTCAGACGTACTTATTTGGTATGGGTATTTTTCAAGAAATAGAGAGGCATCATTGGGTTGATTATGTTAATTTCATGAGACATGTTACGAAAAGGGCGTGGTTAATATCGAATATAAGGCAATTACCGAGGGTTTTAGTGAATGCGTATAAGGAGGCTGTTTCTGGAAGACCTGGCCCTGTACTTATTGACTTACCTATGGATATGCAAGTGGCTAAGATAGATATTAGTGATATACCAAAGGTAGAGAAGTACGTACCTATAGGTAGGGTTTATCCTGATCCTGAAATGATTAGAAAGGCGGCGGAATTATTGTTAAATGCTGAAAGACCATTAATTCTTGTTGGAGGTGGTGCCACGATGTCCGGCGCAACTGAAGAGCTTATTAAGGTTGCCGAATTTTTGGACGCGCCCGTGGTTACTACATTCAGGGGTGAGGCTAAGGGTGCATTTCCTGAAGATCATGAGTTATATGCATTCTCAATAGGTAATATTGGTAGCCTTGTTGGTAACGAACTCGCTAAAAATGCCGACGTTATATTGGCCGTGGGGGTTACATTTAGTGATGAGACCACAAGCTCCTATAGACCCGGTGTAACATTAAATATACCCCCCACGAAACTCATACAAGTAGATATTGATCCCCATGAGATAGGAAAGAACTACCCAGTCGAGGTAGGTATTGTGGCTGATGCGAAAGCTGCCTTAGAGGAACTATATAAGGTCCTTGTGCAATTAGGCAAAAGGAGGGAAAATACTGTATGGCATCAAAGAATGAGGGAGTTAAAGGATGAGTTCATACGGCAGATCGAGGACTTAAGGACGAAGGCTCCTATGGGAATACCCAATATTGTTAAATTAACCCGTGAAATATTGCCTAAGGATGCGATCATAACCCTGAGCGCTGGTTTGCCTCAGGAAATATTCTCGCAGCAATGGATAGCCTATTACCCACTAACTTTCATAAGTTCTGGAGGTTTTTCAACAATGGGTTTTGCGCTACCGGCAGCCATTGGTGCCAAGTTAGCTAGGCCTGATAAGGTGGTGGCTGCAGTAGAGGGTGATGGGTCGTTCCTCATGAATAATGTTGAGTTATCAACCTCAGTACAAATGGATATACCGATCATTGTAATAATCTTAAATAACTTCGGGTGGATTTCAATAAGGGATCTCCAAATTAGACGCTATGCTGAAAGGATATATGGAACCGTGTTTTTAAAGGGTAAGGAACGTTATGTAATAGACTTTGAGAAAATAGTACGTGCGTATGGTGCTGAGTATCTAAGGGTGGAAGATCCAACATCATATCAAGACGCGTTAAGAAAGGCCCTTAAGAATAATGTTACTACCGTAATAGAAGTTCTCGTGGAGACAAAGTTCCCATATAGTGGTACAATAGCATATGGCTATTGGGATATACCATCACCTTACGTACATGATTAGCGGGAGAAATTTAAATAGGTGAATTTTGTATTGCTCAGTATGGCTAAGGAAACTATTAATTTAGGAGTAATAGGCGTGGGAGGTATTGGGAGAGTTCACGCATATAATATTGCCTTTAAGGTGAAAAACGTTCAATTAGTGGCCATAGCTGATGTAAATCGTGATGCTGCCCTTAATTTTGTTAAGGAGTATAAACTTAACAATGTGGTTATATATGATGATTATCGTAAGTTATTAGGGAATGGGAGTATCGATGGTGTAGTAATAGCAACACCAACATTTACTAAAAAGGATGTAGTAATAGCTGCAGCAGATGCAGGTAAACATATATTTGTCGAGAAGCCGTTAGCCCTTAACCTTAATGATGCTGATGAGATGATAAGGCATGTTGAGAAACAGAGAGTTAAGGTGCTAGTTGGTTATCAGAGGAGGTATGATAGGGCTTATGCTTTGGCTAGGGAGGCGGTTTCACAGGGTAAAATAGGCGCAGTATTAATTATAAAGTCGTGGACCAGAGACCCACCACCAATGCCCCAGGGTTGGGCTGCTGATCCTAAATTAAGTGGTGGTCGTTTAGTTGATAGCTTAACGCATGACTTCGATGCAATTAGGTATCTAGCGGGCCTTGAGATATCTACAGTATACGCTGAGGGCTCTACCCTTATGTACGATAAATTTAAGGAATTAGGTGATTACGACCATATGCTAGTTTTACTGAGAATGACCAATGACGCGCTTGGTTTAGTGGAGTATTCAGGATATACGCCATACGGTTATGATACTGGTGTTGAGATTCACGGTTCTAAAGGCAAAATAATAATTGGTATGGGTTTAAGATCATCCTTAATAGTTATACAAGGTGTTAATTACGTGTATGATACGCCAACGAATTGGGTCGAGAGGTATGAGGATGCTTATTTAAATGAGTTACTAGATTTTGTTGATTCAATATTAAATGATAGAGAGCCTAGGTGTACCATATACGATGGTCGTAAGGCACTTGAGGTGGCTTTAGCGGCGTGGAAATCAATCGGGGAAAAGAGACCCGTCAATTTACCTTTAACGATTTAAGGTGATTTTGTATGAAAATAGCCGTTACCACAATAGCGTGGGGTAAATTAAAGAGTATATCGACCTTCATAAACGTTATAAGTTCAATTAAGAAATTTAACTATGATGGTGTTGGTATAGAGACACGGTTACTTCCTAAGGAGTTACTGAAAGATCCTGCTAAGTTAAAATCCATACTTAGCGAGGTTGGGTTGGAAAATGCTGGTGCATACTCGAGAATGGATATTAGTGACATAAGATGGGCTATAGAATCGGCCACACCAGTGTTATGGATAGTACCTAGATTTAAGGATTGTAATGAGGCGTTATCTAGATTAAGGGATTTTGCGGATGAAGCTATTTCCAACAATGTAATTCCAGCACTCCATAATCACCTACGTACATGCTTCGAAACGGAAGATCAAGTAATCAACGCGCTTAATAAGGTTGATTCATTATCCATATGCTTAGATACTGCGCATGCTACAGCCGCTAATTTTAATATTATTAAATTCATAGAGAATTATCACGATAGAATAGCTCTTGTTCATATTAAGGATTTAAGGGCTTTACTGCCTAAGAGTAAGGTTAGATTTAGGAGGGATTTTGTGAATGTGGGTAAGGGCATTATTAACTTTGAGAAGATAATACGTGCCTTATATGAAAGTGATTATAAGGGCTATTTAATGCTTGAAATAGAGGCTCTAAGCGGTGATCCATTTAATGAGGTTATGCAGGGCTATACTATAATAAGGTCTATTTTAGATAAAGTAGCGGGGGGCGTATAATGAGGGGGGTGGAATTAAAATTGAACAATATAATAGATAATATATATTATGAAGTAGTGAGGTTACGCAAGAATATCGATGAAATTGACATATATGGTTATTTAAAAAGTAGAAAGAAACCATCACGTAAAAGGTTGTATCAAAGAGGTGCGTTAATACTTGCTGCGGATCATACGGCAAGGATGAATACTGAGGTTGGTAATAATCCATATGCGTTATTAAACCGTAAGGAGTTGTTATCAAGAATAGTTAGGTTATTAATGACCGAATACGTGGATGGAGTATTAGTTATTCCAGACGTACTTGATGAAATATTGATAGCTAATTACATACTTAAGGAGAGATTTGGAATTTCATTGATTGATGATAAGTTCATAATTGCGTCGATTAATCGGGGTGGTTTAAAGGGTTCGGTTTTCGAACTTGACGATAAAGTGACTGCGTACACTCCTGAGGATGTGAAAAGACTAGGTCTTGATGCGACTAAGGTTCTTCTTCAACTTGATAAAGATAATTATTACACATCTAATACGCTCACTTATACAACTGAAGTTGTTAGAAAGACTTTGGATTTAGATATTCCGTTATTTATAGAGGTATTTCCAGTTAAAAGGGTTAATAATGAGTATAAATTTACAGGAGATCCTTATGAGCTTGCCTCAGCAATAAATGTAGTCACTGCGCTTGGATATTCAAATGTTAATAAGCTCCTTAAGGTTCCCTATGTTCATGATTTTAAAATAGTTGCAGAATCAACAACATTACCCATTTATTTACTGGGGGGCGGGTCTGGTAAGGCTAAGGATTTTGTACATCAATTAAATGAGGCAATGAATGCAGGTGATAATGTGGTTGGCGCCGTAATCGGTAGGAATATACTATTCCCCATAGATATTAATCCAATAGAGGCAGTAAAGTTAATGAAAAATAGCATATAATGTATTGTGAGCAACGCTTAAAAAATAGCGAATATATAATATTCTATGACCTTGTTAATTGCGGAAAATATTTGGAAGTCTTATGGCCCAGTTATTGCGTTAAAGGGCGTCTCGCTAAAAATGGATTATAATGAATTAGTAGGACTTGCTGGTGACAATGGAGCCGGTAAATCAACGTTTATAAAAATATTGGCTGGGTATTTAAGGCCTGATAAAGGGGCTATATATTTTGATGGTAAAAAAGTTAATTTTAAGTCGCCAATGGATGCTAGAGAAATGGGGATGGGGGTTGTTTACCAGGATTTAGCCCTTGTGCCCCAATTACCTGTGTATCGAAACATATTTTTAGGTTTTGAGAAAAAGAAGGGCATACTTCTTGACAAGAAGGCTATGAAAAACGAGAGCAGGAGAATGCTAAAGGAATTTGGAATTGATATAGATGTAAATAAGTTAGCTAGCGAGTTATCAGGTGGGCAAAGGCAGATGATAGCCATAGTTAGGGCTTTGATGTTTAACGCTAACCTCTTATTGCTTGATGAACCAACGGCGGCGCTATCAGTATATGAGGCAAACCAAGTTTTGAACTTTGTAAAATCAATTGTTAGTGATAAGTTGAGAAAAGTTTCGGCAATAATAGTCGGTCACAATATACACCATGTATATTCAGCAGCTACGCGGATCGTGATTATGGATAAGGGGCAGATAGTCCTTGACGTGCCCGCAGAAAGTACGAGTCCTCAAGAAATTGAAAGTCAAATAATGGAATTGGTAAGGCGATATTATGAATAATGAGGTTAACGTTATAGTTATCGGAGCAGGTAGAATGGGAACAATTCATGCAAAAAGTTTAGCCTTGCTGAGAAATGTTAATTTATTAGGTATTGTGGATCCAGATAAGGAAAGAGGATTATCACTTGCTAACGAGATTAAAATAAACTATTTTCCTTCAATTGATGATGCTTTATCACATATTAGAAGCAAAGTTGAGGCATTGATCATAGCCGTTCCTGTTTTTCAACATTTCGAAGTAGTTAAAAAAGTTATAGATTTAGAAGTACCGATTTTCCTGGAAAAGCCTATTGCACCTAACCTAAAAGATACTCTCGATTTAGTTAGATTGGTTATGCGAAGGAGCATAAAAATACAAATAGGCTTCATGAGGAGGTACGATGTGACATTTCAGAAAATTAAGGAGTATGTAAGTCGCATAGGTAAAGTTCGCGTGTTGAAGTTGATAACAAGAGATTTAGGTTCAAGTTTAGTCGGTATTGGCATGCTTTATCCAGGCTCTATACTTTATGATTTAACCATGCATGATCTTGATCTAGTGGTTTGGTACATAGGATTTCCTCCTAAACGCCTTCACGCATTTGGTGATGCATTAGTCATTAAGGAGTATAAAGATGCTGGAGATTTCGATACTGTTTTAATCAACATTAAGTATGATGACGCATTAGTTAATATAGAAAATACCAGATACTCTACCTACTATGACATTAGGGTAGAGGCATTAGGAGATGATGGATTAATAAGAACAAGTAATAGGACAAGCCATGAGGTTAGCTTAGTATCATCGAGACAGATTATTAATCGGGAGATACCCTGGTTCGAGCAATACTTTAAGGATGCCTACTTCGCAGAAATCAAAGCCTTCATTGATAGTATAGCACATAATACAGACACATATCCGGGCCTAGTAGAATCCTTAAAATCGCACATAGTGGCCGAAATGGCCCTTTTATCCATACTATGGGGTAGAGATGTTTCCATGAATGACTTATTGGATAAATACCCAGATTTGAAGTCATTAATTTAATTTTAAATCGAACTAATACCTCTCTTACGGTATTAACTTAGCACCGCTTATTTTCTGATTGGCTATGGAAATTATTATCAGGATTAAACCCAAGAAGGCTATGTACCAATATGATGGCACTTTAGCAAGCGTTAATCCAACGTACAAAAGTCCGATGAGCAACGATGCGACTACTGTGCCCTGTATCGTTCCAGAACCACCGCTTAACGATGAACCGCCAATGACCGCTATGGCCAATGTAATTAATCCTAATGTCTCACCTTCTACGGGTGATATGCTCGTGAAGTAGGTAAGTGATAAGATTCCCGTGAATCCTGCAGCTAGACTTGTTAAAATAAATAATATTATTTTAACTAACTTAACATTAACACCTACGGCATATGCCGATATTAATGACCCACCCGTCGCGAATATGTGGTTTCCAAAGCTTGTATGTTCGAGAATTATGTAAGCAATTAATGTCAGTGCTATAAACCATAAAGGCCATACATTTAACGTGCCGTATAAAGTACCGCTTAGTATACGCCAATATGGTATTGAGGATAAGGAAATGGCTATGGGAAAGCCTCCAGTTACTATGAATATTAAGCCCTCAAGGAAGAATGACATACCTAACGTCTCAATGAATGAAGACACGTTAAGAAACACAACAATTAATCCATTAGTTAGCCCTACAAGTGCCGATGATGCCAAGGAAATTAGGAGTGCTATGTATGGATTATAGCCACTATTGATTAACATGCCGTATACCATGCCCGACATTACGAAAACCGAACCCACGGATAGATCGAATTCGCCACCGATTAGTAGTAATGCAACGAAAATAGCAACTATACCGTCCTCAGACGCCACAAGCATAATATCAGTCCAACTTAATGGGGTCATTAATAATGGGTTTATGCTATAAAATATCCATGTAAGTAATAAGAACACTATTAAAACCGCAATCTCCCTATGCCTCATAAGAAAAATAGATTTCTTTCTCCCAACCTCTTTAGACCCTACACGAGACCCTTGACCCTTCATCATTTATTCCAAAGCTTTGTAAAATATAAATTTTACTCTAATCACACTGATACTAATTTATGATTTTACATAAATGCTATGGTGTAAGTAAAATTTAAAAATGTGTATCTTGGTAGTTAATTATGATTGGGGTAACTAAAAGGGGTGGGTTAGGTATAGCTAAACAGATGGCAGCTATTATTACTTTGGTGGTGATAGTTGTTGTGTTAGGCGCGCTCTTGGCCTATGTTTCTGTCTCTAAACCATCCAAAGTTACGGTTACACCTGTGACGTCTGCTGTTTGTCCAGCGCATCCCGACCAGAAATTAGTGGTGTATTTCATATCTCACGGCTCGCCGACTGATCCGTTTTGGATACCTGTTATTGAAGCTGCCGTATATGCAGGGCACTTATTCAATATGACCGTTATATACGAAGCACCAAGCACATTTTCAATATCTGAAATGGTTGAACTAGCTCAATCGGCTTTAGCCGCTAAACCTAGTGGGTTGATTATAACTGTACCCTCGGGTACGGCATTTGAGCCCATTATTCAAGAGGCGTATTCAGATGGTATACCCGTTATTGTAGTTAATGTAGTACCACCACCAGGTAGTTTACCCGGCTTTCCTTATAACGAGACGCTAGGTTATGTTGGTCAATATGATTATGACGCTGGTGTTGGTGCGGCTCAGTACATGATTCAATGGTATGAAGAAACTTATGGAAAACCACCTACAAACATTGTTATTTTCAATCATGAACCCGGACTTCTTGGATTAACCCTCAGAATTGAGGGAGTCGAAAACGAGTTTAAAGCTTCCGGCATTAACGCCACAATTAATGTTATGCCGATATCGCTTAACTATGCTGAGTCGTTATCAACAATAGAGTCGTACCTCGAGGCACATCCAAATACGCAGTTAATGGTCACATTAGGACCCGCTGGAACCGATCCTGCCGTTGCCGCTGTAAAGGATCTTAATTTACAAGGGAAGGTTTATATAATGGCTTTCGATATCGATAACGTAACAATTCAAGGTATAGAGAACGGTACAGTAATAGGTACTGTTGATCAACAACCATTTGCCCAAGGCTTTATGCCTGTGGTGGAGATGTACTTATACCTATGCTATGGCATAGCACCTCAATACAATGTTACCACTGGTCCATTCATACTTAATAAGCAAACAGTCCAACTATATCAATACCAACTACAGGCCGTTAGTGAATTAAGCCCATATCTGAAGGCAATTACGGGATAATCTTTTTAATAAATGAGTAAAATTTAAAAATTCACTTTTTTTCTTAAAACTATGTTGTTTAAGGATAGGAAGGAGTATAATAAGTTGATTCATGTCTTTGATTATGGTGGTTTTTCCATGTATAATTTAAAGGCTACCGAGGCTCTAGATATTGTTTTTAATGCTAAGAAGGTTGAAAGGCTTATTTTCCCGTTGAAAGGTTCGGTTATTGTTAACGGTGAGAATTTGAACGAGAAGGATATGGCTTATGTGCCTATTGACACGGAAGTTTCCCTAAGAGTTAATAAGGATTCTGTGGTTTATATAGCTGAGACACCTGCTCAAACGAAGTATGAATTTTATGTTAAGAGACTTAAGGATGCGGAGTCGTATTTTATTAATCAACCAGGTTATAGGAGAACTGTAGTGGTGATGATCGGTGAAGGTGATAAGGCTGAACGTTTTATAGCCGGTTATGTGGAGGGTTTAAAGGGTGAGTGGACCAGTTATCCACCGCATAGGCATGATGATAAACCAGAGACATACATATTTTACGGTATTGACCCAGGCTTTGGAGTTCAATTAATCATTGATGAGGATGATGAGAGGGCATATGTAGTTCATGACTACGACGTTGTACTTATACCAAGAGGCTACCATCCAAACTTTAGCACAACCCTAACAGGAATTAATTATGCATGGGTAATCGCAGCACCGCCAGATAGGCGAAACCTAACCGTGGAGGTTCATCCAGCATATAAAGATCTGCCATTAGGTAGATCTCATTTAAAGATAAAATAAAAGTAACTAAAATACTGTGATTTAATGATGAACTCCCACATAACTGAATGACGACGAAGTGGCCCTAAGCCGAAACTTAAATGGTACACCAATAAAAATCTCGGGCTTAGTGCCTTTTGGTGATCGTGCTCGTCACGGTTTACCCTGCCAGTAGCCCCAGCAATGGTGCGGTGGCTAGCCCGTCGAAGTCCGTAGGCTCCTATTATTGTGGCTGTTGTGCATTGTGTCCGCATTGCCAGTGCGGTGGCTGTGTCGATGATTGGGCTACCAACAACGATTGAGGCATATGACGCGAGTTTCCATTCAGAGCCTCCTCTCATGAGCGTAGACTAATGGTGTTGTTGAGCCTAGCACTATGGATGCCATGAGTGTGGTTGCGTTGTCGAGGTTCATGGACATTGGAGTACAGGCATAATTTGGCTCAATTGTGATTGCTAAGTACAGGGCTGCCGATAGTATGGCGTAAACGGCGATTATGCCCAGTGAGTACCTGGCTAAACCGTTCTTCGGTTTACCTTTAGTCGGTTTTAAGTTTACCTAATGCCTGCCCTGATGAGTGCTGGTAAATCGCACTCCGGAGCCGTAGGCCGTGGGTTCGAATCCGGGCCCGGCTACCAACCCAGAATAATGTTTAGGCCCCATCATTAATGCAAATATATAGTGAATATTCAGGATAATCAATAATTCTTTTTATAAATTCCCTGACCCCTCCCCACCCTTAAGGGCGAGGTTTGTAGTTTGTTTTATCGCTTGTTGGTCTAAGATTTAATGTTCGCTTGTCGCTGGAATTTCAGAGAGGATCTTTTACTTCGGACTGAGGATTTACCTACCTAAGATGGGGAGATATCGGAAAAAGGAATAGATATCGTAGGAGGGAGTTATCTGACCTTCGCCCTAAAAGGGATAGGGCTTTCAGTCTTTTGTAATGTGGACTAAGGAAAAACATTTTTAAATGTATACTGGATTTTCAACTCATGTCTACGGCGAATCTATTCAAGAGGTACGAGTTG
>OFEH01000149.1_pt1 | contig 28697 bp, 29 predicted proteins | sample 1521031 | NCBI WGS metagenome assembly OFEH01 (sample SAMN05518350, study PRJEB24110) | hypersaline lake metagenome | isolation source: Grendel Spring, Yellowstone National Park, Wyoming, USA | place: USA:Grendel Spring, Yellowstone National Park, Wyoming, USA | collected 2011-11-16
ACCATACTCGAGGAGCGCGAGCGGGAGGAGTTCGTCAGGCTCAAGAAGCTTAAATATGTGATCGAGGGGAGGCGCGCCCAGCAATGAGCGACGAGGTGGAGTCCTCATTCGGCGGCGTCGTGGAGGAGATCAGGAGGATGAGGGAGGCCCAGGCAGAATCCGTGGCCAAGCGCCTTGAGGAGATACGCGAGAGGTACTCGCGCGCCCTGCGCGAGCTCCAGGCGAGCTCGGGCGCCTGAGCCCTTCTCGTCCGCGGGCTTAGCTGGATCCTCCACGCGATTCGTCACCAACTGGCTCACGGATCCCATGCTGTTGGGGCCCTTCCGGCCGTTGCCCGCGCTGTTCGTCAGCAATTCCCGGGCCTCAGGCCCAGTTCCTCCTCATCCGGGGGCTCGCCCTCGGGTAATTAGGCATCGAGGAAGGGATGAGGCGATAGACATCCCTCCCCGGCGGGGAGCTCGGGGGCGAGCCCGAGGATAAGTTCGAGGGCGGGGACCTGGTGATGCCCCCGTGGCTGGACGGGCCGCGCCCGATCCCCCGCTCGGATAGGGGGTGGGCTTAAGGTGACGGAGCAGCCCCCGCGCAATAATGCTTAAAGAGACCCCGTTTCCAAGGCGGTCGCGATGCTAGAGTATGCGCTCCTCCTGATGCTTCAGTCGGCCGTGAGCTCGAGCTCCTTTGCGCAGGGCATGGGCCTCCTGGCGGCAGGCCTGGCCTTCGGGCTGGCCGCTGTGGGCGCAGGAATAGCCATGGCCAGGATAGGTTCCTCTGGCCTCGCGGCGACGGCGGAGAAGCCCGAGCTCCGCACGTGGAGCATAGTGATACTCGCATTCGGCGAGACGATTGCCATCTACGGCATAGCCATAGCCATACTAATGCTGGGCCGCCTGCCCAGCTGAGCGAGGTCAGCCCCGTCCCGCTTCTCCAAAGTTCGATTTAATAGTTCCCGTCCCATCGCAGCACGCCCCTGTTCACCAGCTCCTCCGTCAGCTTGAACGAGAGCAGCATCGCCAGGAAGAGCACCGTCACCGAGATCGCTATCGATGCGGCGAGCGCCCCGACGGACCCCAAGGGGCGCTCCAAGCGCCAGAAGGACTCCACCAGCGCGGCCGCGGAGCTGCCCCCTATGGTCGCGGCGAGCGCGAACGCGTAGAGGTGGCGCACCACGCGGCCCCTGCGCCCGGGCACGCCTGGGAGATCGACCCCTCACCTATAAAGCCGGCGTTGGGGTCGACCTCGGAAGGGTCTGAGGGCCAGCGAGATGTGCTGGGGCCCCGGCGCGACGCCCGTGAGGGTCCTTCCCCTCTCGGAGGAGAAGAAGGCCGCGAGCCTGGCCGCGTCCAGCAGGCACCGGGGGTCGGCGGCGCGGCAGGTCCCCTCCTGCTTCCTCCTGACGAACCTGTAGGCGGCCCTGAAGACGGAGAACCTCCCGATCAGCTCGCGCTCGTAGGACTCGGCGCTGAAGCCGCCCGAGGCCAGGTGGCCGGCCAGGGCCTCGGAGGACTCCAGGCTGGGCAGGATGCCCTCCCCCAGCACCGGCAGGACCGCCCCGGCGGCCTCGCCCACTGCCACTATGGTCCTCTCCCCCTCGAGCCTCCACATGGGCCTCAGGATCCCCGGCGGCGAGATCCTTATCGGCCTACCGTCCCTCGAGATCACTTCGTCCGGGGGGTGCTCACCCAGGAACTCCGAGAGCCGGCGCAGGTGATCGTGGTTCAGGTCGCCGGCGCCCACGAAGAACCTGCCTCCTCCCAGGGGGAATTGCCAGAGGTATCCTGAGTAGCGCGGGAAGGGCCTCACGTAGAACTCGTCGAGCCACGGTTCCCTGTAGCGCACCGTCAGCTGGTAGGCCGGGAGCACGAGGTCGGTTCCCCTCTCCGCCGGCCCTATAACCGCCCTGTGCACGCCGGTCGCGTCGACGATGACGTCCGAGTCGATCGAGCTCGCGCCCCTGACGCGCGCCTGGCGCCTCACCTCGAACTCCCTGGCCATCCTGAGGATCACCGCCGGCTTGTCGAACGTCGCGAGGCGGCGCGTCGGGACGCGATGCAGCGTGCCCCCGAGGTCCACGTAGACGCCGTCGGCCTCCCTCAGGACGTACTCCTCTATGTCCACGTCGACCGTGCGGAGGTATCCCCTGATCCCATCGATGCTCGTCGCCCACGCGCAGGGCGAGCGGTAGTTGTCCTCGCCCTGCGCCTCGAGCCCGATCGCGCGGACTCCGAGGTGGGATAGCCTGGCCCCCAGGTAGGCGCCCGAGATCCCCACGCCCACGATCGCGATCCGCACGCCGCCGCTCAGCGCAGGCATTATTATTTTAGGCGTCGCCATGGGGGCGCGCGTGAGCGAGGTCAGGGAGCCCGGATCGGCGGCGGCCGGCCGCAGGAAGATAGAGTGGGCCATGGGGCGCATGCGCGTCCTGAGTGCCCTCGTCCGCGAGCTGGAGCCCGAGCGGCCCCTCGAGGGCATGCGCGTCGGGATGAGCCTCCACCTGGAGGCGAAGACGGCGGCGCTCGCCATCAGCCTGGAGAGGCTTGGAGCGCGCGTCTCCATAACCTCGTCGAACCCCCTGAGCACGCAGGACGACGTGGCGGCCGCGCTCGCGGAGTCCGTCGACCGCGTCTACGCTTGGAGGGGGGAGACGGAGGAGGAGTACCTGCGGAACCACAGGCGCGTCCTGGACGACGGGCCCCAGCTGATAGTAGACGACGGCGCGGATCTCTCCGTGATGGCGCACGAGACCGGCGCCGCGCCCGGGATAATCGGGGCGACCGAGGAGACGACGACCGGCGTCCTGCGCTTCCGCGCGATGGAGAGGGAGGGCGTCCTGCGCTTCCCGGTGATAGCCGTCAACGACGCCATGAGCAAGCACCTGTACGACAACCGCTTCGGGAGCGGGCAGAGCGTCCTGGACGGCGTCATGAGGGCCACCAACATGCAGGTGGGCGGGAAGCGCGTCGTCGTGATCGGATACGGCTGGGTCGGCAAGGGGGTGGCGGAGAGGTTCCGCGGCATGGGGGCGCGCGTCTCGGTGGTCGAGGTGGACCCCTTCAAGGCGCTCGAGGCGTACATGGACGGCTACGAGGTCCTCGGGTCCATGGCCGCCGCCAGGGTCGGCGACATATTCATCACGTGCACGGGCAACGTGAGGGTGCTGACGGCCGAGCACTTCCGCGTCATGAAGGACGGAGCCGTCCTGGCCAACGCGGGCCACTTCGACGTGGAGGTGGACGTCAGGGCCCTCAGGTCGATGGCCGCATCGGAGGAGGAGGTCAGGCCCAACGTCAGGGAGTTCAGGATGGGCGACGGCCGCCGCCTCTACCTCCTCGGCGAGGGGAGGCTCGTGAACCTGGTGGCGGCGGACGGGCATCCCATAGAGGTGATGGACATGAGCTTCGCCACGCAGCTCCTCGCGGTCGTGTACTTGGCGAGGAACCGCGGGAGGCTTGAGAGCCGCGTTCACCCGCTGCCCCGGGAGCTGGACGAGAAGGTCGTGAGGACGAAGCTCGCGATAGAGGGCATAGAGATAGATTCGCTCACGGAGGAGCAGAGGCGCTACCTGGAGTCCTGGCGCTATCGAGCCCCGCCCGATGCGGCGAACCTCGCGCGGAACGCCTCGAGCGCGTCCGCGGCCTCCTCGAGCCCCCTGATGAGCGGGCGCCCCCCCTCCACGACCCGATTCCCCGCGAGGTACACGCTCCGCACGTCAGCGCGCCCGGCTGCCATGACCACGTTCGTCGTCAGATCCCATGCCGGCCTGAGCTCGATCGAGCTCAGGTCGAGGACGACGAAGTCCGCCCTGCGGCCCGGGGAGAGCGTCCCGACGTCGTCCAGCCCGGCCGCGCGGGCGGATCCGACGGTCGCGGCCTCCAGCGCCGCGCGGGCCGATACGACCGACGGGTCGCCAGCCCTGGCCCTCTGGAGGTAGACCATGAGCCTCATCTCCTCGAACATGTCCAGGGAGTCGCTGCTCGCCTGGCCGTCGGTCCCGAGCCCCACGTTCACGCCGGCCCTGAGCATCTCGTCCACCCTGGCCACCCCCACGCCGAGCCTGGAGTTCGACCTGGGGCAATGTATGACGCTCGCGCCCCTCGAGCCGAGGGTCCTCATCTCCTCGGCCGTCAGGTGAACGCCGTGCGCCGCTATGAGCCTGCCGCCCACCAATCCCAGCTCATCCAGGTAGGCGACCGGCGTCCGGCCGCGCTCGCCCAGCACCCTCTCCACGTCCTCCCTCGTCTCCGACAGGTGCGTGTGCACGCGCAGCCCGTGCCTGCGCGAGAGCTCCGCTATGGTCCTGAGCATGTCCTCGCTGCAGCTGTAGGGCGCGTGCGGCCCGAGGGCCAGCTCCACCCGGCCCCCGGACTCCTCCCTGACCATGGACAGGTAGTCCCCCACGCTCCGCGCGCGCCTCCAGCTCTCCTCCTCCATGTACTCGACCCTGTCCATGAAGGCGAGGGTCAGGACCGCCCTCGCGGGGACCTCGCGCAGGACCCTGAGCATCGGCTCCACGTTGTAGAAGTCAACGAACGAGGTGATTCCGGAGGCCAGCTGCTCCGCGACGCCCACCAGGCTTCCCAAGTATATCGACTCCTGGTCCATCTCCGCCTCTATGCTCCACACGCGCTCCAGCCACGCGTGGAGGGGGAGCCCGTCACCGAAGCCCCTGAGGAGCGACATCGCCGCGTGCGTGTGGCCGTTCACGAACCCCGGCAGGACGGCGACCCTGCCCAGGTCCACGCGGTCGAACCCCGAGAGGTCCACGTCCTCCCTGCGCCCCACCTCCAGCACCCTGCCGTCCTCCACCAGTATGGCCGCGTCCTCGATCCACCGCCCGCGCGCGTCGGGGAGCGCCAGCCTGGCCAGAAACGCCGTCCTCGATCCGCTCACGGTCGCTGACGTCCTCCGAGAGCACTATGCCATTTAAGTGCACCGGCGTGTAGCCGTCCACCGAGACGTCGATCCACCTGCCCAGCAGGCGCGCGCCGCCCCCGATCACTATAGGCTTGTACCAGTCGTTCCTCGCGATCATCGTCCCGGGCCTGGTTCCCCTCTCCAGGACTAGGGCCCTGCCCCTCCACCCCATCCACTTGGAGTTGCGCTTCTCCATAATGCGCAGGACCTCGCGGTGGGCCTCGCGGCTCCTCTCAGCCACCACCTGGCTGGGCAGCTGCTCCATCCTGCTCGCCTCGGTGCCCGGCCTGTTGCTGTACTTGGACAGGTTCACGACGTCGGGCTCCGTCGCGCGGAGGAGGTCCAGCGTCATCCTGAAGTCCTCCTCGTCCTCGCCCGGGTGCCCGACTATCACGTCGGTCTCCAGCGTGAGCATCGGCACGCGCGACCTGAGGCGGCGCACCAGCTCGAGGAAGAGGTCCGCCCCGTGCCCCCTCCTCATCAGGCGCAGGACGCGGTCGCTCCCGCTCTGCACCGGTATGTGGGCGAACTTGTAGACCCTGGCCCGCCCGTAGAGCTCGGGCAGCCTCCCCGACAGCCTCCAGGCGAGCACCGGGGTCATCATGCCTATCCTCAGGCGGTAGTCGCCCTCGACCTCCGAGTCTATCAGCTCCACGAGCCCCACGAGATCCAGCTCCGCCCCTCCGGCCCCGTCCCTGTAGGACGCGACGTCCTGGCCGGTCAGGCGTATCTCCCTGGCGCCCGCGCGCACCATGCGGCGCACGGCCTCCACTATCGAGCGCGCGCTGTAGCTGTGCGTCGTGCCCCTCGAGAGCTTCGTGGCGCAGAAGCTGCAGGAGAAGGTGCAGCCGTCCTCTATCTCCACGGTCCCCACGAGGCCCTCGGGGATCGAGAGGTCGGGCTTCTCCGGCGGCCCCTCCGAGTCGAGGAGCGCGCGGCCGCGCGGATCCGCCGCCGCGAGCTCGACCGCCTCCAGCACCCTGTGGACGCTGCGCGGCGTGAGCGCGGCCCCGAAGTCCGCGGCCCTGACCAGCCTCCTCCAGTTGATCAGGGTGAGGCACCCCGCCACCACCAGTGGCCTGCCGCTGCGCGAGAGCTCCGCGAGCCTATCGATTATCTTGTCCTCGGTGGGCGACTTGACGCCGCACGTGTTGATGAGCACGACGTCCGACTCCTCGGGCGAGGCCGCCGCCTCGAAGCCCGCGCCCTCCAGCATCCCGCGCATTATGGCGCTGTCCGCCTGGTTGGCGGCGCACCCATACGTCTCGAGGTAATACCTCCGCAAAGTTCGCTCGCGGTCGAACCGAGCGGCGCGACCCGCTAATATTGCTTGTCCGCGATCCCGCCGCGCCATCCGGTTAATTCATCGAATATCCGGGCGCCAAGGGCTGAGAATTTTTGTCCTGGTTCCCGGGGAAGCTGGAAACGCTGGCGGCCCAATGCGTTCTTGATGTCAATCGGCGCTCATCGCCCGTCATCGTGATTTAACTAACACCATTAATATCCTCGGCTACGGATTGCCACTGGCATGCCCAGGCTGGGCAGCGCCATCGCCGTGGGCACGCGCGCTTCCTCCGTGTTGGAGGGCTTGACTAGGAGGACGGCGGCCTCGGGCCGGGAGCTGCGGGCGGCGAGGCTCGGCCTGTCGCCGGACTCCTCTGCCTGCGGGCTGCTCGGATCCATGGCCTCCCTGATCTCCGACCTGTCCGGGGACGGCTCGCTCCTCATAATAGTCGATGGGTACTCGGACAGGAGCGTCGGGGCGGCCCGCCTGCTGCTCGAGATGTGGGGGCGCCGCTCCGGCTCCGCGGCGCTGGTGTTCGCGCTGCCCCCCCTTCCCTACGAGAAGCGCCTTGAGGCCAAGTTCAGGTTCAACGTCGGGCTCCTCGCCAACTCGCTGGGCTCGGGCGGGCTGCTAGTCAGGGTGGGGCTGGGGGATCGCATGCTAGAGGCCCCCGCCGAGGACTTCGAGCGCGCGGCGCTGGACGAGATGTCAGCCGTCCTCGCGGACATAGTCGCGAGGTCGGACAGGCCGCCGCTCTCCGAGTTCCTGGAGGCCGGCGGCAGGTTCTCCCTGGTCGTGGGCGGCTTCTCCAGCGCCGAGGATCTGGCGCTCGCGGGCGCCCTGGAGGGCGCGCCATCGGTCGCGGTGGCGGCCTCCTCCGCCTCCTTGCTGCTCACGGCCGCGTCCCTGGCCCAGGCGTTGGGCGTCGGGGTGGACGTGGCCGGGGGAACCGTCAGCTACCTCATAACGAGGCGCGACGACCTCGGGGACGAGGACCCCATCCACGCCGCGCTCAGGGGCCGCTCCGGGGGCGGCGTGCCGGTCCTCGATCCATCGCCCTCGGTGCCCGCGAGGGTGGACCTGCCCCTCGACCTCTACAGGCTGTAGGGCCACCGCGCAATCCCTCAGGTTAAATACCACCGGTGCCCGGGCGTGGCTGATGGTGGATGACTTCGCCTCGCTCCTGGAGAGGATAAAGGACCATCTGAGGAGCGAGGGCGCGGACAGGGTCGGGAGGCTGGAGCTGCCGCCCCCGGACATCGTGTGGGTGGGCAACAGGACCATAATACGGAACTTCAGGCAGATAGCCGGCGCCATGAGGAGGGATCCGCAGATGATGGCCGTCTTCATGGGCAAGGAGCTGGCGACCGCGGCGAACCTCGATCAGGATGTCCGCTTGGTGCTCCTCGGCAGGAAGGACAGGGAGTCCGTGGAGCGCGTTATCCAGCGCTACTTCAAGGAGTACGTCGTGTGCCCGGTCTGCGGCAGCCCGGACACCAAGCTGGTGAGGGAGCGCAAGATCACCTTCCTGCTGTGCGAGGCGTGCGGCGCCAAAAGCCCCGTGCGCGAGGTGAAGTAGCTGCAGGAGGGCGCCTCCCGGCCGGGCGGGCCTGAACGGCCCAGGAGATTCCTCGTCAGGAGGATCCCCTACAGGGATTTGTCCATGGTCAACGTGTGCGATGAGGACCTGCTCGGCAGGCGCCTCTCCGAGGGGGATCTGAGCGTCGAGATATCGCCGGACTACTTCTCGGGCGAGGCGGTGGGGCTGGAGGAGGCGATGGCCCTCGTGGAGAGCGCAGCCATAGTCAACCTGGCGGGGGAGGCCATAGTGGGCGAGGTCCTGAGGAGGGGACTGGCCCACCCCGGCGCCGTGCGCAGGATAGGCGGCGTCCCCTTCCTCATGATATTCAAGTTCCAGATGGGGCGATGGGCCGATCCCTCGCCGGCTGGCATCCGGGATAATTCTTTAAATAAAGGCCGACCCTGCGCGCAGTGTGGGCAAGCGCAAGGTCGTCAGCGAGGAGGAGCTGAAGGAGCTGGTGCTGCCCGGGCCGGGCGAGCTTCTCGGCCGCGTGGTGCGCCTGCTGGGCAGCGACCACATAATGGTGAAGTGCGCGGACGGCAAGGTCCGCGTGGGCAGGATAAGGGGGAAGCTCAAGAGGCGCATATGGGTGAGGGAGAACGACGTGGTGCTGGTGGCGCCCTGGGAGTTCCAGGACGACCGTTGCGATGTGCTCTGGAGGTACACGATACCCCAGGCCGACTGGCTGAGGCAGAACGGGTACCTGCCGCAGGACGTGTAGGGGCGACTCGGGGATGCCGCGGGATTGAGCGGGGCGGAGGACGAGTACGAGGACCGCAGGATATCCGAGGAGCTACTGAGGCGCGAGCGCCGTGACAGGATCAAGGTGAAGGACGCCGACGACTACAAGGTCGTCGAGGGCGTCCTGGACTCGAGGACCCTCATGGTCCTGTACTCGCTGATGAAGTCGGGCCACCTGGCGTCCCTCAGCGGCGTTGTGAAGTCGGGGAAGGAGGCTCGCGTCTACTTGGGGAAGGCGGCCTCCGGCGGGGATCTGGCGGTCAAGATATATTACGCCGTGGCCTCCAAGTTCAAGCGCAGGATAATGTACTTGGAGGGCGACCCCCGCTTTGAGGGGATCAAGCGCGGCCCTCACGCGCTGGCCGAGCTCTGGGCCAGGAGGGAGTTCATGAACCTGAAGCAGGCGCGGGACGCCGGCGTGAGGGTGCCCGCGCCGGTCGCCGTGAGGGGCAACGTCCTCCTGATGGAGTTCATAGGTGAGGGAGGCAGGCCCGCCCCGCTCCTGGCGGAGTCCAAGGTCGACCGGGGCGACTACGACGCGCTGCTGCGGTACATAAGGGGGCTGTGGAGGGACGCCGCCATAGTGCACGCGGACCTCTCGGAGTACAACGTCTTCAAGTGGAGGGGGGAACTGGTGCTGTTCGACTTCGGCAACTCAGTCGACGCGCGGCACCCGCTGGCCCTGGACCTGCTCAGGAGGGACGTGGAGACGGTGAACCGCTTCTTCGCTTCCAGGGGGATAGACGTGGCGGACGCGGAGGAGGTCCTGCGGGAGGTGTTAGGGCGATGTCGTCCGCCCCCGGGCCCGGCGCTGGCGGCCCCATCGTGGTCAGGATACCCAGGGACAGGATAGGCGCGCTCATAGGCAAGAACGGGGCGACGAGGTCCGCGATAGAGCGGGATTGCGGGGTGAGCCTCAGGATAGACAGCCGGACCGGCGACGTGGAGATAGCCCCGAGGGGGGGCCCTGAGGACTCCGACGTCGCCATAGCTAGGCTCCTGGTCGAGGCCATAGGCCACGGTTTCTCGTACGAGAGGGCATCCAGGCTCCTGGAGCCGGGCAACACGATGCTGCTGGTGGACCTGAAGGACTACGCCGGCCGCTCCAAGAGCGATCTGGAGAGGATCAGGGGGAGGATAATAGGCGAGAGGGGGAAGGCCAGGCGCGTGATAGAGGAGCTGACCGGCGCCTACCTGTCGGTCCACGGGAGGTTCGTCGCCATAATAGGGTCCCTGGACCAGGCAAAGGCCGCCGAGGAGGCGGTCAGGGAGCTGGCGTCCGGCGCCGTGCACAAAGTCGTCTACGGTGAGCTCCAGAGGAAGAGAACATTAATGAGGCTGGAGAGGATGAAGCTATGGAGGAGGCCAGATGAGGAGGTCGGTGGGGGCTTCGTTCAGCGAGATCTCGCCGAGCGAGTTCTTCTACAGGAACAGGGACCTAGCCGGGTTCACGAACCCGACGAGGGCGCTTTACTTCTCGCTCAAGGAGCTGGTCGAGAACTCCCTGGACTCGTGCGAGGCCTCCCAGACGCCGCCGGAGATCCTCGTATCTATAGAGGTGGACGAGGACGGGCCCTCGGAGGATCCCAGGTTCTACAGGATCATGGTCCAGGACAACGGGACTGGGATACCGGCGGGGGATCTGGCGGACGCCTTCGGCCGCGTGTTCTACGGGAGCAAGTTCAAGCTGAGGCAATCGCGCGGGATCTTCGGCATGGGGGCGACGATGACCCTGCTCTACGCCCAGGCCACGACGGGGAAGCCCGCCTTCGTGGCGAGCTCCACGACCGGGAGACGATACCACGGCCTCCTGATGAAGGTGGACATCGAGAGGAATCGCCCAGTGATACTCAGGAGGCTGGAGGGGAGGGCCCGTGGCTGGAGGGGCACGCTGGTCAGCGCCACGATCCTCGGCGACTATCAGAAGGCGGAGAGCAAGGTGATCAGCTACCTGGAGCAGACGGCGATGGCGGCGCCCTACGCGTCCATAACCTTCAGGGACCCCCGCGGCCGCCAGATGGTGCTCGAGAGGGTCGCGGACTCCGTCCCCAGGCCTCCCAGGGAGACGCTGCCCCACCCCTCCGGAGTGGATGTGGAGACGCTCAGGAAGATGGTGAAGGCCTGGAGGGGAGGAGGCCTCGCGGACTTCATGGTGAGGAACTTCCAGAGGGTGGGCCCCAAGACCGCCGAGGCTTTCCTCGCGTACGCAAAGTTCGATCCGCGCACGGATCCCAGGACGCTCACGGAGGCCGACCTCTCGAGGCTGGCCTCGGCGCTCAGGAGCTACGGCGGGTTCCTGCCCCCGGACGCCAGCTACCTGTCGACGCTGGGGCCCGAGCTCCTGGAGGCGGGCGTCAGGAGGCTCCTCCAGCCGGAGTTCTGCGCCGTGGAGTCGAGGCGCCCCCAGGCTTACGAGGGGCACCCGTTCGTGGTGGAGGCGGCGGTCGCCTACGGGGGGCCGAGGCTGAAGCCCGGCCTCACCGTGTTCAGGTTCGCCAACAGGATACCGCTGCTCTACGACGAGTCGAGCGACGTCACTTGGAAGGTCCTGAACTCGATGGACCTGCGCTCCTACAGGGTTGGCCCCGAGGATCCGGTCGGCGTCGTGGTGCACCTGGTGTCCACGAAGATACCCTACAAGACCATCGGAAAGGAGTACATAGCCGACAGGCCCGAGGTGGAGAGGGAGATACGGCTGGCCCTCAGGAGCCTGTTCAGGGCCCTCAGGAATTACCTGAGCAGGAAGGAGCACATGGTCGGCGTGGCCCGCAGGGCCAACATCTACTCCAAGTACATGCCCCTGATAGCCAGGTTCTCCGCGGAGCTCGCTGGGCGCGCTCGCCTGCCCAGGTACGAGGCACTGATACCCAGGGCCGAGCTCGCTGGGGAGGGCGGCGGGGAGGATGGCGCGGGGGAGAGGGCCCAAGATCCATAATACAGAAAATAATTAAGGATCCGGGTCCCGGCAGGCCACGCGTACGTGCGGGGACGTGGGAACCTTCGCAGGCGCAGGGAGTCGCCCGTGGCCAAGCTGAGGGCGCTTGGCGAGCTAGTGTACGATCAGATCGAGCGCGGCGAACACCCGGTCCTCAGGATACCTGACAGGAGCGTCAGCAACATAATCTACGACGAGAAGCTCAGGCAGTACGTGCTGGGCAACAAGGTCACCCTCAGGACCACGCGCAACGTGAAGCACCTGAGGGCGTTCGCCCAGCTGATCTGGTTGGCCTACTTCTCGAAGCTCCTCAGCGAGTCGCACAAGACGTCGACCCTGAGGGACGTCTTCTACTCGGCCCAGGCTTACCGCGTGGACTTCGAGGACCAGGACGAGTCGGACGAGCGGATAACGGAGCTGGAGGCCCTCCTGGGGATGGCGAGGGAGGAGTTCAACGTGTATCCCGAGGAGAGGAGCTCCATCTTCGGCAACCTCGTCATCGAGTACAACGTGCCGGGCTACGAGGGGAGGAGGCTCGACCTCACGTCCCATCCGGATGGCGTGATGATAGGGCCCGCGCTGACCACCGCCGACTTCGTTGAGACCGACGCCGAGCTGGTCATAGCCATAGAGAAGGGCGGCCTCTTCACCAGGTTCATAGAGGAGAAGGTGCACGAGCGGTTCAAGGCCATCCTGGTCAACACCGCCGGGCAGGCCCCGAGGGCGACCAGGTACCTGCTCAGGAGGCTGAGGAGCGAGCTGAACCTCCCGGTTTACATCCTCACCGACGGCGATCCCTGGGGCATGCACATAGCGATGGTCATAATATCCGGCTCCGCGAACGCCGCCCACCTGACGCAGCTGAACGTGCCGGACGCCTCCTGGATAGGCGTCTGGGCCACGGACATACTGAAATACAAGCTGCCGTACGACAAGCTGACGGATGCCGACGTGAAGAGGCTGAGGGAGCTCGCCAGGGACCCCAGGTACTCGGGGGACCCCTGGAGGTCCCAGATAGATTCGTTCCTCGAGCACCGCAGGAAGTCGGAGCAGGAGGCGTTCGCAAAGTATGGCCTCACGTACATAGTAGACAAGTACCTCCCCGATAAGCTCGGCCGCTGACGGCGCGCCGAGGAGGTCCCGGATAATGGGTCCTCCAAGTTCATGGTATTCGAGCGGATGGCGCCGCCGGCCCGACTCGAACGGGCGACCTACTGGTCTCTGCGGCCACTTAACAGCCAGCCGCTCTACCGACTGAGCTACGGCGGCGTCCCTGGTGGGCCCGAGGATTTTTATAAGCATTCCGAGACCCGCGCTCACGACTGGGCCGCCGGGACGGCGGCCACTCTCCGGGGACCTCCGGGCAGCATCGTCCATGTGAACTAACATTTTTAAGGAAACCCCAGACTCCGGGAAAGGGGGGCCCGTAGCTCAGCTTGGCGGAGCGGCCGGCTCATAACCGGTAGGTCGTGGGTTCAAATCCCACCGGGCCCATCCTCCGCGCGATCCCGCGCCGTCGCGGGAACGGTTATTTTCAGCGATGGAGAGGCCTGTGGATGTGGATCCCGCGTGGATGAAGCGCGTGGAGGACGTCGCATCGCGCCTGGAGAGCTCCCCCGTCGAGTTGGCCTACAGGCTCGTGCGCGCCTCGGACACCAAACTGATAAACATGGCGAGCGGGAACCCGGACCCGGAGATAGTTCCCGTCAAGGAGCTGTCCGAGATAGCGATGGAGGTCCTGAGCGCCCTGGGGTACGAGGCGCTCGTGTATCCGGATGCCGGGGGGCTGGAGGAGCTGAGGAAGGAGATAAGGCTCTACATGGCCAGGGAGGGCGTATCCATCCCCCGGGACTACGACATAGTGGTCACGAGCGGCGCGCAGCACGCTTTCAGGCTGCTCTCGGAGGTCCTGGGCAGCGAGCGCGGGGACGTCCACGTGATCTGCGAGAGCCCGACGTTCGTGGAGACGCTGGCGCCGCTGAAGCTGCGGTCGGAGGTCCACGGCATCCCCTTCGAGTCCGGGAGGCTCGACCTGGACGCGATGGAGGACACCCTGAGGGCCCTGGGCCCCGGCCGCGCCCTGATATACCTCATACCCACGTGCCACAACCCCATGGGGGTCACGATGGACGAGGATGACCGCCGCCGCGTCCTGGAACTGGCCAGCGAGTACGAGGCACTCGTGATAGAGGATGAGCCCTACAGGGCGTTCTCCGACTCGCAGCCGCCCGCCCTCGTGACCATGGACAATGAGCGCCGCGTGATATACGTGAGCACGCTCAGCAAGGTGCTCGCCCCGGGCCTCAGGATAGGCTGGGTGGCGGCCCCGGCCGAGGTCGCAGGGGTGCTGACTATGCTGGAGAACTACGACATAACCACGTCGACGCTGACGCAGCACGTGGCGCTGGAGGCCTTCCGCAGCGGCTTGGTCGACTCGACGGCATCCGAGCTCAGGGACCACTACAGGAACAAGCGCCGCGTGCTGGAGGAATCGCTGAGCGAGCACATGCCCCCCAGCGTCGCCTGGGAGCCGGGCGGCTGCGGCCTGTTCAAGCTGATCACGGCGCGCGGGTTCGACGCGGAGCAGCAGCTCGCCGAGGCCATAAGGAGGGGCGTGATCTACGTGCCGGCGCGCAAGTTCTTCGTGCCCGAGGGCGAGGAGGGCAGCATGAGGCTGAGCCTGGGCCCTCCGACCCCGGACGAGATAGCCGAGGGGGTGCGCGTCCTCTCGGAGCTAATATCGGAGCGCGCGGGCGCCTAGAGGTCCACGGCCTCCGCCGCGCCCCCGAGCTCCTCGTAGGCCGCCTCCGCGGCGAATAGGTCCTCGAGCGGCGTGCCCACGCCCTTGTACAGCACGATGCCGCCCGGGTGTGACGTCGGCGGCCCGGAGAGCAGGGCGCGCAGCTCCACGAAGTCCCCGCGGCCGAGCAGCCCCCTGCGCACGGGCTCCCTGAGCTCCGCCGCCTCCTCCAGCGCCGCGTACGTGTCGACCACCCTAAGGGAGCTCCTCAGGACCGTGGCCTCGTCCACCTCCCTGGAGTGCACGTCCAGCCACCCGATGGATATTACCAGCTTGTCCCCCCGCCCGGCGAGCGCCTCCCACCTGACCACGGGGACCCTGGACGTGGTGGCCGCGACCAGCACGTCCGATTCCCCCGCAAGCACGTCCGGATCCCGGACGGCCTCGGCGGGGACTCCCAGGCCCTCCCGGATGAACCGGGAGAGCTCCTCCGCGCGCCCCCAGTTGGGATCGTGGATCACGGCGCGCTCAATCGCCAGAACCCGAGAGAGCGCCGCGGCGTGCGCTCTGGCCTGCGCGCCCGCCCCGAGGAATCCCACTGTGAGCCGCCCCCTGGGTGCCAGGCGCTTGGCCACGGCAGCGCTCGTGGCGCCGGTCCTGTATGCGGTCAGGAGCCCGCCCTCGATTATCGAGAGGGGCTCCCCCGTCGAGCTTCGCGACAGCACCACCACGGAGCTGGCGGTGGGCAGCCCTAGCTCGGCGTTCCTCGGATATATCGCTATGTACTTGAGCACGTGGTACCTAGAGTCGTGGGCAGACATCAGGAGGACGGTGCCCCCGTCGACCGGGTATATCGCGCGGGGCTCGAGCATCGCATCGGCGCGCCTGAACCCCTCCTCGATCGCGCCTATGAGCTTGCCCACGTCCAAGGACTCCGAGATCAGCCTGCCGGGGATCACGGAGACGCGCATGCCCGGACCTCGGGCGCCGGCGCAAATAAACGTGATGACCCGGCCCGGGCCGCGCCGGATATCGATATATATTGCCCCGGAGGGCCTCATCCACGTGCGGGGCGCCGAGGAGAGGAGACTGCAGGTGACGGGCGGCTCCACATACATAGTGTCCCTGCCCAAGTGGTGGATAAATGCGGTGGGCCTCGGGAAGGGCGACGCGGTGTCGCTCTCACCCCAGCCCGGAGGGGGGCTCCTGATCCTCCCGGCCCGGTCCCGGGGGAGGGAGCGCCGCTCGGGCGTCCTGGTGGCGCGCTCCCTGGAGGACCGCGAAGAGGTGGTGAGGAAGCTGCTCGCGATGTACCTGGCCGGCTACGACGCGATCGAGGTGCGCTTCGAGGACCAGGGGATGGCCGAGCTCAGGTCCTACCTCAAGTCCATCATCAGGCACAAGATGGTCGGCGTGGAGGTCGTCGATGAATCCCAGTCATCCATCGTGGTGCGCTGCCTGCTGAGGTACTCGGAGCTCCCCCTGAGGTCCGTGGTGGATCGCATGCGCGTGCTCTCGCTGCTCATGGTGCAGGACGCGGTCAAGGCGGTGATGGAGGGCGACGCGCCGCTCGCGCAGGACGTGATATCGCGCGACGACGACGTGGACAGGCTCTACTTCCTGTCGACGCGCCAGCTCAGGGACGCAATCTCCAACCCCGTGGTGGCCGGCGAGATAGGCCTGAGGAGCCCCGGGGACGCGCTGGGATACAGGCTGATAACGAAGAGCCTCGAGAGGGTCGCCGACCACGCCACCAGCATAGCGCAGGCCACGTTCACCGTGGGGAGGCTCCCCGAGCGCCTGTCGGACAGATTCGCGGAGCTCAGCTCGATGGCCGTCAACGTGGTGGAGGATTCGGTCAGGGCCCTGAACCTGATGGACGAGCGCGTCGCCATGCGCTCGATATCCCTGGCCCAGGAGGTCGTGAAGTATGAGGAGAGGCTGGGCCGCGAGGCTTTCGACGCCAGCGCCGTGATCGCGGCCGGGGTCAGGCTCATGCTCGAGTCCGTGAGGAGGGTCGCCGAGTACGGATCCGACATAGCGGAGGCCACCCTGAACATGATAGCCGAGGGCCAGGCCGAGCCCCGCTAGGAATATCTCCTCGACTTCAACGATTTTCGTCAAATAATGACTAATATCGTACATAGCTTCCCGTCATTTCCGCCGCATTTATACGGTAAGTGGACATTTACGCGCAATATTTTTATCATTTCGTCGCCGTAGGTCAGCCCGAATGCCTGACTACGGGCGCCTCCTGAGGGCCGGCGAGGGCGAGGCGATGTTCCTGCTGGGCAACGAGGCCGTGGCGCGCGGCCTCCTCGAGGCCGGCGTGGGCTTCGCCGCCACCTACCCGGGGACGCCCTCCAGCGAGGTGGGGGAGGTCCTGAACGAGATAGCGGAGGAGGCCGGCATGTACTTCGAGTTCTCTGTCAACGAGAAGGTGGCGCTCGAGGGCGCGGCCGCGGCCTCTTTCTCCGGCGTGCGCTCGTTCGCCTTCATGAAGCACGTGGGACTGAACGTCGCCTCCGACGCCTTCATCAGCCTCGGGTACACCGGCGTCCGCGCGGGGCTCGTGGTGATGTCGGCCGACGACCCCTCCATGTACTCCTCCCAGAACGAGCAGGACAACAGGCACTACGCCGAGCTCGCGTGGGCGCCGCTGGTGGAGCCGTCGAACCCCCAGGAGGCCAAGGACTTCCTGGTCTGGGCTTTCGACCTCTCGGAGCGCCGCGGGACCCCCGTGCTCTTCAGGACCACCACGCGCGTCAGCCACATGAGGGGGATCGTCCGCGCCGGTCCCAGGAGGCCCTCGAGCTCGAGGGGGAGCTTCGCCCGGGACCCGTGGCGCTTCTCGCTCCTCCCGGCCGTCGCGCGCAGGCTGAAGGGGGAGCTCATGAGGCGCTACGGCGACCTCAGGATGGAGGCGGAGTCCTCCCCGCTGAATCGCGTCCTGGGGAGCGGATCCGAGGTCGGCGCGATAACGTCCGGCGCGGCCTACAACTCCCTGATGGACGCCCTCCAACTGCTGGGCCTCGAGATGGACGTGCTGAAGCTGGGCATGTCGAATCCGTTCCCCGAGGGGCTGGTCGCCGGCTTCCTGGAGGGGCACAGGACCGTGTTCGTCGTCGAGGAGCTCGATCCGTTCCTCGAGGTCAGGACCAGGGCCCTCGCGCAGATGCGCGGGCTGGGCGTGCGCATCGTCGGCAAGATGGACGGGCACTTCCCGCTCGGGTACGAGTACACGCCGGACGTGGTGGCGGAGGCTGTGGCGAGCGCCCTCGGCATGCGCCCGCCGTCCCCCGGCCTCGTGGAGCTGGGGGAGGAGCTCCCGCCGAGGCCCCCCGTCATGTGCCCCGGCTGCCCCCACAGGGCCACCTACTACGCGGTGGCGCTGGCGCTCAGGCAGCTCAAGATGCGCTCCGTGGTGTTCGCCAACGATATAGGATGTTACGGGATGGGCTTCTACAAGCCGTTCGAGATGGGCGACGTGACCCTCTGCATGGGGTCCTCGATAGGCACGGCGAACGGGTTCTCCCAGGTCACGGATCAGCCGGTGATAGCCTTCATAGGGGACTCCACGTTCTTCCACGCGGGCCTGCCTGCGCTGGTCAACGCGGTCCACAACAACCGCCGCATGCTGGTCGTGGTGATGGACAACGGCACGACCGCCATGACCGGCTTCGAGCCGCCGCCCAACGCCCAGTACGGGGCCGGGGGGAGGCGGCTCAGCCCCATATCCATAGAGGAGGTCGCCAGGGCGATCGGCGCCAAGTACGTCAGGGTCGTCGACCCCTACGACCTGAGGGGCACGCTCTCCGCGATCAAGGAGGCACTGGGATCCGACGGCGTCTCCGTGATAGTCGCCAGGAGGGAGTGCGCCCTGCTGCGCGACGCCGAGCTGCGCAGGAGGGGGGAGCGCATACCCGTGTACGAGGTCGACCAGGACAAGTGCGCTGGATGCCTCAACTGCGTCCAGGACTTCTCCTGCCCCTCGTTCCGCGTGGTCGAGGGAGGCCTCGTGGAGATAGATCCCAGCCTGTGCGACGGCTGCGGCGTCTGCGCGCAGAGGCTGGTTTGCCCCCCGGCCGCTATAGGCGAGTCGAGGGAGGGCAGGGAGCGATGGGGTCCGGGGCGCCGGGTCGGAGCCCGAGCCAGATCAACATAGTGATAACGGGGGTCGGCGGCCAGGGCAACGTCACGGCCGGCATAGTGATGGGCGAGGCGGCGCGCCTCGCCGGGCTGAACGTGGTCATGTCGGAGATCCACGGGCTCGCGCAGAGGGGCGGGGTCGTGTCCGTCGACCTGAGGATCGGGGACGTCCACGGGCCCATAATACCGAGGGGGCACGTGGACCTCGTGCTGGGATTCGAGGCGCTGGAGTCCCTGAGGGCGCTGGACAGGGCGGGCCCCGGCGCCACCGTGATAATGAGCACCGAGAGGATAATGCCCCTGAGCGTGAACGTCGGCGAGGCGAGGTATCCGGACATAGAGGCGCTGAAGTCGAGGGCGGCATCGCAGGGCGTCAGGATCTACGAGATAGATGCGCCGGCGATAGCGCTGGCCGCCGGATCCAGGCTGTCCTCCAACATGGTGATGGTCGGGGCCGCGCACGGCGCGGGGTTCCTCCCGGTGAGGATGGAGCACATAGTCGAGGCGCTGAAGCTCCACTTCAGGGGGTCCCTGCTGGAGATAAACGCGCGCGCGGTCGAGATGGGGTCCGAGGAGATGCGCCGCAGGGTCGGCGGCCCGCGAGGCCGCCCCTAGGATCCGGCCGGGGACGCCTCGGCCTCCGCGCCCTTGCGCAGCTCGGAGTAGAACTCCCGGAAACTCCTCTCGCTCGAGCTCATTATCCAGTGCATGAGCGAGTGCCTCTCGAACTTGTCGCTCCTGACGCGCTGCCCGCAGACGGCGCACGTCACGTACTCGGCCTTGCGCTTGCCCGTCAACTACCCCTTCACCACCCCAATGGGCCTCAGGCGCGCCACCTTTTTAGCTAATCCGGCCGCGTGGGTGACCTCCGCCACGGCGTCCACGTCCTTGTACGCGTCCGGCGCCTCCTCCACGACGGTGTCCGCGCTGGATGCCTTCACGAGGATCCCTCCCCTCTCGAGCGCCTCCACCAGGTCGCGGTAGCGGTGCCTCCTCTTGGCGGCTGCCCTGCTCATGAAGCGCCCGGCCCCGTGGGCCGCGCTCCCGAAGCTGAGCTCCATGCTGGATTCCAGGCCCACCATGACCCAGCTCCCCGTCCCCATGCTGCCGGGTATGAGCACGGGCTGCCCAATGTCGCGGTACTGCGCTGGCAGCACGTCCGAGCCGGGCGGGAAGGAGCGCGTGGCGCCCTTCCTGTGGACGTAGAGTTTCCTGCGCTCCCCGTCCACCCGGTGCTCCTCCAGCTTCACTATGTTGTGCGCGACGTCGTACAGGAGCTCCAGCCCGAGCGACTCCGCGTCCCTCCCGTAGACCTTGCTGAACGCCTCCCTGACCCAGTGGGTGATCATCTGCCTGTTGGCCCAGGCGAAGTTGGCGGCGCTGGCCATGGCCCCCAGGTAGTTTCTGACCTCCTCGGCCCTGACGGGGCCGTAGGCCAGCTCCCTGTCCGGGAGCCTTATTCCCTCCCTGGCGATGACGCGCTCCATTATCCTGAGGTAGTCGCTGCACACCTGGTGCCCGTATCCCCTGCTGCCCGTGTGCACGAGGACCATCACCTGCCCGGGCCCCTCTATCCCCATCGCCTTGGCTACGCGCTCGTCCTCCACGCGATCGACAACCTCTATCTCGAGGAAGTGGTTCCCGCTCCCCAGCGTGCCGAGCTGCTCCGCCCCCCTCCTCTTGGCCATGTCGCTCACCTTAGACGGGTCGGCCCAGCGGATCCTGCCCCCCTCCTCCGCGCGCTCCAGGTCCCTCCTCCAGCCGTACCCGCGCTCCACTGCCCACTCCATGCCGAGCTCCGCCACTTCGTCCAGCTCCTTGGTCGAGAGGCGCACCATTCCCTCGCTCCCCACGCCGCTGGGGACCGTCCTGTATATCTGGTCCAGGAGCTCCTTCAGCTTGGGCCTGACCTCCTCGACCCTCAGGTTCGTCCTGAGGAGCCTCACGCCGCAGTTTATGTCGTACCCGACGCCGCCGGGGCTCACCGCTCCCTCCTCGGCGTCCATGGCGGCCACCCCGCCCACGGGGAACCCGTATCCCTCGTGAGCGTCCGGCAGCACCACCGCCCACTTCTGGACGCCCATGATCGTGCTGACGTTGACCGCCTGGAGCAGCGTCCTGTCCTCCCTCATCTTGCCCAGGAGCTCCTCCGACGCGTATATGCGGACGGGCACCCTCATGTCCTCCCTGAATCCCTTGGGTATCTCCCACGCGTAGCGGCCGACCGCCCTGAGCTGCACCTCGCCCGTCAAGCTGACCCCTCCAGCCGGGCGGCCCCTTAAATCCGTTTGCGGCGCCCCGCGCGGATCCGGGGCCCGGGCGGCTCCTTTTTAAGGCGTCCCCCGCTCCGGGTCAACGTGGCATCCCCCATCGAGCTGCGCCCCTCCCCGGACGGGAGGTTCCTCGCGTGCGGCGACCAGGTCGGCTGGCTCAGGGAGAGGGGATACGGAGTGGACAGCGACGGGTGCCGCGCTCTGGAGCTCTACGAGGCCCTATACCTGGTGGAGAGGGGGGACGCCGCGGCGCTCGGCGCGGACGGCGCCCCGCTGGACGTCAGCGGCCTGATCTCCCTGGGCTCCAAGCGCAACCCGAGGTTCCTCACCAAGTACATAGTATACAGGGACCTCAGGAACAGGGGCTACGTGGTCCGCGAGGGTTACGGGCTGGGGAACGACCTCAGAGTGTACCGCCGCGGGGAATATGGATCGCGCGATGCGAGGTACCTGGTCGTGGCCCTCGAGGAGGGCCGGCGCATGAGGGCCTCGACGCTCGGCAGGATCTACCTGCGCGCGCTCAACCTGGGCAAGGAGCTCGTGCTGGCGGTCGTCGAGAGCCACGGCGACGTGATATATTACTCGGTGTCGCAGTTCAACCTCAGGAGGAGGCTGGACGATGCGGCCTAGGGCCATCATCGAGATAATCAGGCCGGTCAACGACCTGATGATAGGGCTGGCGGTCATAGCCGGCTACCTGACGGGCGGCGGCCGCGAGCCGCTCCCGGCCCTCCTGGGGTTCCTGACCGGTTTCGCGATCTCCGGCTACTCCATGGTGATCAACGACATCTTCGACGTGCGCACCGACGCGCTGAACGGCAGGATGCGCCCCCTGGTCAGGGGGGATCTGAGCGTCGGCGAGGCCCGGGCCCTGGCCGCCGCGCTGGCCGCCGCCGGGCTCGCATCGTCCATCGCCTCCGGCCCGGCGACCCTCCTGGTCGCGGCAGTGTTCGCCGCGCTGGCCTACCTCTACAGCGCCAGGCTGAAGAGGGAGGGCCTCGCCGGGAACGTCGTGGTGGCGCTCTCGATAGCGATACCCTTCCTGTACGGCGGCCTAATAGCCGGCCTGAACTACCTCCTGGTGTTCGTGATGTTCTCCACCTCATTCCTGACGGGGCTCTCGAGGGAGATCCTGAAGTCCATAGCCGACGTGAGCGGCGATTCGGCCACGGGAGTCCGCAGCCTGCCCGTGGTCGCCGGGATTGGCGCCGCGGCTGGGCTCTCGGCCGCCCTGGTGGTGCTCGCGGTGCCCATAGCCTACATACCGCTGATGGTCGGGGCCGGCAGCGCCTTCTACGCTGCCGGCGTCAGCGTGGCCTCGCTCCTCTTCCTGCTCATCGCCGCGGACATATCGAGGGTGCGCGATCCGCGGAGGGCGTACGTGCTGAAGAGGAGGATGCTGATACCCATGGCCATAGGCCTTATAACTTATGTCGTTCAGGGACTGCTCTAGCTTTGAACGCTGATCCCGGCCAAGGCCAGATGTGGACCGAGAAGCACCGGCCGAGGAAGGTCGAGGAGATGGTCGGCAACGAGGACTCCAGGGCCATGTTCCTGCGCTGGCTCCGGGAGTGGACCCCGGGCGCGAGGCCGGCGCTGCTCCTCGGCCCGCCGGGCACGGGGAAGACGACGCTCGTGCACGCCGCGGCGGGCGAGCTGGGCTACGAGGTGCTGGAGCTCAACGCGAGCGACTACAGGACGAAGGACGCCCTGGAGAGGCGCCTGAAGCCGGCGATGGGCGGCGTCACAGTCCTCGGATCACCGGTCCTGATATTCCTGGACGAGGTCGATGGCCTCTACAGCCGCGCCGACTACGGGGGCGCCGAGTACCTGCTGGAGCTGGTATCCTCGACCAAGGTGCCGCTGGCGATGGCCGCCAACTGGGACGACGCCAGCCACATGCCGGAGCTCGAGAAGGCGTCGCTCGTCATACGGTTCAGGCGCGTCCCGGCGAGGCTCGTGGAGCTCTACCTGAGGCATCTGCTGAGGCTCGAGGGCTTAAGCCTGAGTGACGACGTGCTGCGCGCCGCTGTCAGATACTCCAGGGGCGACGTCCGCGCCGCTGTCAACTCCCTGGAGGCGGCGGCGTACGCAGGATCTATCGGGAGCGGCTACAGGGACCTCAGGCTCACGCTCCGCGACGCGATAACCGCGGCGGCCTACTCGAGATCCGCGGAGGCCGCCTACGCCAGGCTCAGGCAGGCCGACGCCCAGCCGGCTGATAAGATACGCGCCGCCTACGCGTCCCTCGCCATGAGCTCCCTCGGGAACGCGGATCCTGAGAGGGCGGCGCGCGCCTTCAGGCACCTCTCGGACGCCGACGTGCTTTACGGGAGGATAATCAGGACCCGGAACTGGGGGCTGCTCAGGTACCTGGACTACGCCCTGGCCCAGGCCCTCGCGGGCACGTTCGTGGCGTACTCGGAATACGACTCGCCGTATGACATCTCCAGCAGGGCCTGGAGCGAGGGGCGCGTCCTCGGGAAGCTGATCCCCCAGCTGGCGCACTCCCTCCACATGTCGAGCGGGGAGTTCGCGGCCTTCGCGCTCGACGCGTTCGTCCTGTGGGCCTCCGGCAACGAGGCGCTAGTGGGGAGGCTCGCCCAGATCATCGGCGAGGACCCCGAGTCGCTCATGAGGGTGATCGAGTCGGAGCGCGCCAGGCTCCTGGGGGAGGAGGCCGGGGCCCGCCAGCGCGCCGGGGCCGCGGACAGGGGCGAGGCCGGGAGGAGGGCGGCTCGCAGGGGCTCGAGGCGCGAGGGCCGGTCGGGCCGCGCGGCCTCTGGGGCGGGCGTCCGACGGCGACGTCGCGGCTCGGGCGCCTCCAGGACCGATGACAGCTTCCTCGCTATCCCGTCCAGGTACAGCCACCTGTGCCTGCCCCCCTCCACCACCACGGATCCGCCGACTATCACGTAGTCGAAATCGCCCCTGGTGGCGGACAGGATCGTCGCGGACGGCTCGTCCCCGCGCGGGAACCTGAGGTGGGGCTTCCGCACGTCCAGCGCCGCCATGTCGGCCCTGAAGCCCGGCGCTATGCGGCCCACGCGCTCGCCCAGGACGTCGCCCGCCGCTGACGTCATGGACTCGACCAGCGGCAGGGGGTCCGGCTCGAAGCCCGCCATGGCGTCCAGGTGGATCGCTATCCTCGCCTCCTCCAGCAGGTCGGGCAGCGCGTAGAGGGGCCTTATGCCGGTTCCCAGGGCGGCCCTGACGCCGACGGACCTGACCCTCAGGACCCCGCCGGTCCACCTGCCCCTGAGGGCCTGGGATGGCGTGATCACTATTCCTATCCCCGCCTCCCCGAGTTCCCTGGCCACCTCGAGGGGCAGCGACGAGCTGACGACGACGGAGGCCCCGAGGGACCTCACGACGTCCGCGCCCGGGGGGATTTCCGCATCCGACGCGTCCAGCGCGACCCTGGTCCCGGGCCCGCTCGGCGCCGTCCCCGCCGCGCCCGGGTCCCGGGCCGCGCGCAGCGTCAGCTCGGGCCAGTCCGCCCCGGGCCGCTCGCCCGGGCCCGCTATCCTGGAGGCTATGACCCTCATGCCGCTCCTCTTGGCGGCCCTCTCCAGCACCGAGGGGTCGTGCGCCGAGTCGCGCACGGTGGTCACGCCGGACAGCAGCATTGTAGTGTAGGCTAGGAGCGCGCTCCAGTAGAGCGCCTCGGCGCTGGGGCGGAAGTCCTCGGTCGCGCCGCGGCGGCCGATCGCCAGCATGTACGTGTATGCGTGGGCATCCACCAACCCGGGCATCAGCATGTGGTGCGGCATCTCGATCTCCTCCGCGGAGGGCGGGCAGCGATCCCCCACGCTGACTATGATGCCGCGCGAGACGGCGACGCAGCCGTCCTCGATGACCCCCGCGTCCGACATCGTGAGTATGAGCGGAGCCCTTACAGCGAGGTCGACGCGATCGCCCTCGGGCACGATCCCGCGGCAGGGCCCCGCCTTTACTTATTCGTATTGCGGTCGCGATTCGGCGAAAGCGTATTTCCCGCCCCTGCCCCTTGCCTTGCGTGGCGAGGAGGAAGGGCGAGCTCGAGGAGGTGCTGAGCCTGGCACTGCACGCGGACGACCCGGACCGCTACGTGATCGTGTTCAGGGACATGAATTCGCTGGTGGAGATGAAGCTCCGCGCGTTCCTGGAGGAGTCCGGCCGTTTCACCAAGGTGCCCGCTTCCAGGATCGTGGAGGTCCGGAGGGACGGCGTGGTCGTCTTCAGGAGGGCTGCGCCCGGGGGCAGGCCTAGATCCTGTCGAGCGGCTCGATGCCCATCAGCGTCAGGAGCCTCCCCATGAGGGAGCGGAAGGCCCCCACGAGCGCCAGCCTCGCGAGCCTCCTGTTCTCGTCGGGCTCCTGCAGGACCCTGTGCGCCTCGTAGAACGCGTTGAACGCGTCAGCTAGCTCGTACGAGTACGTGGCGAGCCTCTTGGGGCTGAGCTCCGCGGCCGCCTCCTCCAGCTCCATGTCGTATTTGGACATCAGCTTGACGAGCTTCACCTCCTTCGGGGCCGAGAGGAGCGCGGCGAGTTCCCCCAGGGATTCGGAGGGGATGCCTCCAGCCCTCTCGAGTATGCGGGAGGCCCTGGCGTAGGTGTACTGGAGGTACGGTCCCGTCTCCCCCTCTATGCGGAGGGCGTCCTCCATGTCGAAGACTATCAGTTTGTTGGGATCCTGCCTCAGCATCTGGTACCTGAGGGCGCCGACCGCGATCGCCTCGGCGACCCGGCGCACCCACTCGTCCCGCGCGTCGGGGTTCCTCTTCCTCACCTCCTCGGCTGCCCTGGACGCGAGCGCGTCCAGCACGTCGTCCACGTTCACGTAGGCGCCCCTCCTGCCAGACATGTGCACGAACTGCCTCCCCTCGGGCACCTCGATGCCGAGCGCCTCAGCGGTCCTCCTGCTCAGGGCCACGACCTCGTACCCCAGGTGCAGGTAGCGCTTGCTCCGCCCCGAGCGCTCCCCCAGGAGCTCCACCGCGTACTTGACGAATCTCTGGACCCTGGACTGCCTGACGTCTATCACCGTTATCGCTAGGTCGGATGACCCGAACGTCGGATGTTCCGCCTCGCCGCCTCCCAGATCCGTGGTCCAGAGGTCGCCGCCTCCGGGCTGCTTCGCGAACCTGCGGTACTGGAAGGGGTCCCCGAGGAGCCCGAGCTTCCAGGCCGCGTAGGGTATGTCCTTGGCCGCGTAGACGGTGGTGCCATCGCTCCTCACGAGCACCTTCTCCTCGCCCTCCTCGGGGGCCTGCAGGACCCAGCAGCCGGCGAGCTCCCCCTCCTCCACGAGCCTGACGGCCCCCGCCTCCCTCAGCACCTCGAAGGCCCTCTCCCAGAGGCCCGACCTGAGTATGTGGCTCTCCCAGTTCAGGAGGTCGTACTTGGCGCCCAGCCTCCAGCAGGTCTCCAGCTGGGCCCTGAGGATCCGGGGGACCACGCGGGCCGCCAGCTCCGACGCGGGCCCGGACCCCCTCTCGAGCTGCGCTATCACCTCCCTGCGCCTCTCCACGAGCTCGGGCCTGGCCTCGTAGAGCTCGTTGACCCTGACGTAGACCTCGTCCCCGCAGTAGGCGTCGTACTTCTTGCCCGGGGGCGGGTCCTCCGGCATGCCCAAGTACAGCATGCCGACGAGCACGTCGGCCACCTGCACGCCCGTGTCGTCCACGTAGTTCAGGACCTCTACGCGGTATCCGACCTCCGAGAGGAGCCTGGCCAGGCTGTCTCCCAGCACCAGGTTCCTGGCATGGCCTATGTGGAGAGCTTTGTTCGGGTTGACGCTCGTGTGCTCCACCGAGACCTTGGTCCCCCTCCCCACGTCGATGCGCCAGCCCCCGGGATCCAGCGCCGCCCTCAGGGTCAGGCGGGCCAGCTCCGCGGCGTCGGCGAAGAAGTTCACGTATCCCGAGGGGTGCGGGACGACGCGCCCTATGATCGGCGGGCGCGATTCGGATATGGCGCCGGCTATGCGCTCGGCGATGGCGCCGGGCGGCTCGCGGAGGACCCTGGACGCCCTGAGCGGGGCGTTGACCGCCAGGTCCCCGAGCGAGGGATCCGGCGGGACCTCTATACTATATTCGACGCCGCGGAGGCCCATGGAGTCCAGCGCGGCGTCGACGGACCTCCTCACGGAGTCGCGGAAAACCCTGAACGTCAACGCGCATCCTCGGCTCGAAGCCAGCCGTAGTAGTCCTCGAGCGCCCTCTCGCTCAGTATCCTGTCCTCGCTCAGCCTGTAGAGCTCCGCCATCTCCTCGATGCGGGGGAACATCTCCGAGGCCGAGCGGAACTCGAGGGGCGAGTACTCCCTGAGCACGGCGTCGCCGCCCCTTATCTCTATCAGGTGCCCCGAGACGCTGGCCGGCGCGTCCAGGAGGTTGCCGACGCCGGATCCCGCCTCGAGGTCCACCCTCATGTAGAACGAGTACACCTTCCTCGTGCCGTCGTCCATCTCCAGCCATATCGTGGCCAGGGCGTTGCCCGACGTCCTGTAGAGCGAAGCCAGTACGTCCCTGTACCTCTCGCCGACGCGCGGGGCCGGGATGCGCGCCACGCGCGACAGCCCGCTCGACCTCAGGTCCCTGGACAGCTCCTGGAGGAGGTATCCGACGTCCGAGTCGACCTTTACGGCCCTGATCAACGTGCGCCCATTGAGGCGGAGCTATTAAAGTTGAGCGCCGGCGGCCGCTCACAGCTGCCTCCCTCATGGGCCCGGCCGGACTTGAACCGGCGACTTCAGGCTCCGAAGGCCTGAATTTACGCGTGGGAAGTTCCCGGAAGTCACGCGTAATAGGGAACTCTCACACCCCGAGGTATTCCCCGAGATGTGCATGGGAACCGGGCGGGAACGGCGCGCTCCCCGGACAGGTAGCGGTACAGCGCGGCGCGTGAGAGCCCCACGGCCCGGGCGGCGCCTACCCCTCCAAGCTTCGCCCTCACCGCGTCCAGCAGCGCGCGCCGGGCGGTTGACTCGACCGAGTTAATTCCGGAGGGCCGGCCAGGGGAGGGACCGCTGGGCCGCTCGCCGGGGTCATGAACACAGTATCTCTAGGTAGAGGAGTATCTTGGTCAGATAAGGCGATGGCGAAGACGCAGCACCATCTCCCGGACGAGGGCCATCCTCCCCTCGGCAGCCCCATCCTCAGATCGATGCGCGCGGGCGCAAATGTAATCCACAGAATGGTCTTATCTGACCAACATCCACAAAGACGATTGAAAGGCTTAAATACTAAATTTGAGTCAATGTGATTGAGATCATGTCTATTAACGTCCCAAGTGGCTTCACTCTCATGGAAGGGGAGCGTCCCTACTGGTATGGTAGGCTCAGCTGGAAAGCGAACTGGCTTCTAATCCTTCTAGGTGTTCTAACAATCTGGATCTTCGGCTTGGGGATAATCTTCTTTATAATCGCTTTCTTGAGGGTTAAGAAGACGGAATATTTCATAACAAGCCATAGAATGTACGCGAAGTACGGTCTTGTTGGGAGAAATGTTTTCGAGATAAAAAACGAGTGGATAACTGGTGTCATGGTCAGGCAAGGGTTTATTTCAAGAATATTGAACTACGGTGACCTGGTGTACAGTACTCCGGGACAGTATGCTGGATCCGTTGTCATGATCGGAGTCTCTGACCCAATGCATGTTAGGACGATCGTGGAAGACGTTTTGAGAAGGTTTAAGGAAATGAGCAGCGTTCAAGAGGAATTGAAAGCGCTTGAGAGGGAGTACGAGTTTGGTCGGATAACAAAGGAAAAGTATGAGGAGTTGAAGAAAAAGTACGAGGAAAAGCTTAGGAGCATCTAACCGCTCCCCACGGTGTCCCACAAATTCATGGAGCACATGATCCAGTACTTGAAGGACGGGACTGAGGCGTTCGACGACCTCTTCCCCGTCGGCGGGCGCAGGCTCGCGTCCGGGCGCGCGTTCGAGCGCATGCATAACTGGCTGTCAGCGTTCATGTTCATGCACAACTTCGTGTTCGAGAACGGGGGCCTGGGGAGGCCCCCGCTAGTGTGGGAAGAGGAGGGGATGCCCCCGTGGCTGGACGGGCTGCGCCCGATCCTCTCGCTCGGGTAGGGGGTG
>OFEH01000151.1_pt1 | contig 28489 bp, 32 predicted proteins | sample 1521031 | NCBI WGS metagenome assembly OFEH01 (sample SAMN05518350, study PRJEB24110) | hypersaline lake metagenome | isolation source: Grendel Spring, Yellowstone National Park, Wyoming, USA | place: USA:Grendel Spring, Yellowstone National Park, Wyoming, USA | collected 2011-11-16
TCCCTGTTCCCCCGCACCCCGCTCGGGCCTTCATCGGGCTTGGGGGCGTTCAGGGCCACCCCAGGGGCCCCACATCTCGGTTACGTACCTCCTGTGTATGCTGATTGCTGTGACAAATTATAAACTATGTGAAAGTTGAAACAGCTACGTAGGGCTCAGCTAGTGGTAGTGGTGTTGGTTGAGGTGGTGGGCGGTGAGTAGTAGGCCTCAGCCGTGATCACGGGCCTAAGTATGACCTGACCCGTCCCGGTCGTGGTCAGGTGGGGCCCCATGTATATGACTAGGTAGGCAGTCCTCCCGCTGGTCACCTGTAGGCCCCCGTTAATTATCGGTATCTTCAGCACGCCGCTCGGCAGCGAGGCGGAGACGTTGACAGGTCCCATCTGAACGGTCACGGCAGAGACGACGAGTCTGACCTCGGTGTAGTTGCCAGGCGGCAGGGTCGCGGAGGAGAGGAACGAGAGGGACGAGCTAAGCTGGACCGTCATGGTCTTGTTCGAGACCGTTATCCAGCCCTTGCTGGTGCTGTGGATCATTATCGAGGTTATGGTTAGGTAAATGGCCGTCGGCGACGAGTTGCTTGAGGAGCTGGAGGGGTTGCCCGGGTCGGTCAGGTAGAAGTAGACGGTCCCGCCCCTCGTCATGTAGTAGTAGGCCCCTACGGCCGCGACGACCACTACTATGACCACTACGGCCGCTATGACGCCCGCTGAGACTGACCTCCTCATGCTCTCACTCAGCCTAACTGTAGGCGACCCCCTTTATTAGAGGTGACGTGAAACCGCGCGGGAAGGCCCGGGAAAGGGCGCGGGAAGGGCTTCCCGCCATGACCCTAATAGGGCCCCGAGGACACCCCCTGGGCCGGGCGTGAGAGCGTGAGGGTCAGCCTGGCCCGCAGGGGCCTCGCTGTGTTGATGGCCCTGGCAGTCGGCCTGCTCGCGTTGTCGCCGCTGGCGGTATTTGTGACCAGGGCCCAGACCTCTACAACTACGTCAACTCAGGCCGAGCAGCAGGCGGCTGAGGTCCTTTTGAACATCACTCAGAGAGCAATAGCCGCTGCCAAGTCCCTCGGCCTTAACGTCACTGAGGCCGAGAGCCTCTACTCCGAGGCCCTCTCCTACTACAAGCAGGGTGAGTACAGCCAGTGCATATCAGTTGCTATAGGCATAATGAGGCTGCTGGCCTCGGGGCTGAAGAGCTCTAAGCCTACGCCAGTGCCTGAGGCAGTGGGGCTTGAGGCCCAGTTCAAGGCTATAGAGGCCTTCATATCCTCCACTAATGCTCTCAACGAGACCCAGAAGGAGGAGGCCCTGTCCCTGGTCAACGAGGGCCTTAAGTACCTCTCACAGGGCAACGTGAGCGCTGCCGCCGCGGTCCTGTCCGAGCTAAAGCAGCTCCTCAGCAACTACTCCGTGAAGGTCTCCGAGTACGCCAAGCACGCCATGATAGGCAGGATAGCCGAGCACCTGGCCCACGCCAAGAAGGAGGTAGAGGGGAACTGGTCCTTCCTAGAGCAGGCCAACGTGAGCCCGTCAGAGGAGGCCGATAAGATCTTCGGAACCCTTGAGGAGCTCCTCAACAGGTCAGCCGTCAACGCGACCCCGGCCCAGCTCGTCGAGATGGCCAAGATGGCAGAGGAGCTGGAGTCGGAGGCCCCTGAGCTAGAGCCCTTCCCCAACGCGTCAGGCCGCGTGATAGCTGTCGAGGCCCAGGCCCACGTGATTAAGGGCATCAACGAGAGCCTCCAGGCCATACAGCCGCTGCTCCAGCAGCTGACGGGCAGCGAGAACCAGACGGCCGAGGAGGCGCTCAACCTGCTTGAGGAGGCGCTCAACGACACCTACACCGCCGTGCTCCTGTTCGCCAAGGGCAACGACACGGGCTCCCTCCTGATGCTCAACCAGTCAATGAAGCTGGCTAACCAGAGCCTGAGCCTGGCGGAGAACCTGAGCTCAAGCTCCCACGGGCCAGCTAGGGCGGTAGGCGAGATGATAGCAAAGGCCGACGAGCTCGTCATAAGGCTTGACGAGAGGCTCTACGCCTTCATCAGCTCACAGAACATAATTGGCAAGGTGCTGGAGCTTGACGTAGTCCTGCTCTACAGGGTCAACGAGACCACGTACATAGGCGTAGCGAGAATAGTCAACGGCACGACGCCTCACGTCCACGTGATCTTCGTGCTGATAGAGATAACGAACTCCACTAAGGTCTCAGGCAACCTGACCTCGGCCCAGCTGCCAGTCAAGGCAATGGTGGTAGGGCTAGTCAAGGCCAGGGTCCAGGGCCTCTACCTGATCGAGGCCTACTCCGTTACCTTAGAGAACGCGACCCAGGGCCTGCCTTCTTAGTCTTAATTTATTCTTACTTTTTTACTAGCTCAACTCACGTTCTTCAGGGCTCAGCTTGAGGGCGCCGGTTAGAGTTGTTGACCTGACGTGCGACCTCTTCGACGGGATGCCCACATACCCTGGCGACCCGCCCTTCAGGCACCAGTTCGTCATAAGGGGCTCACGCGATGGCGAGGTCACCCTCTCCAGGGTTGAGTCAGGGCTTCATTCGGGCACCCATGTAGACGCGCCCCTTCACTTCATACCTGGAGGCGACAGCGTTGACAGGGTCAGCCCCGCGAGGCTGGTCGTCCCGGCCGACCTTGTTGACCTGACCAGCAAGGGCCCTGGGCAGCCCATAACTAGGGACGACCTGGCGGGCAAGGTGAGGCCAGGGAGGGCAGCGGTCCTGTACACTGGCTTCTCGGCCCTTCGCGGCTCCGAGGAATACCTTCACGCCTGGCCCTACCTTGACAGGGGCGCCGCAGACTACCTAGCTGACGTAGGCGTCGCTGCCGTCGTTACTGAGGGCATGAGCGTGGCCGGCTGGCCTGGGGCCAAGGGGTTCCCGTGGTCTCCCCTGGTCAGCGAGGAGGACGTGGCCTACGTCCACGTGAGGCTCCTGAGGGCAGGCGTCATAATAGTAGAGGGGGCCTGCAACCTTGGTGAGCTCGTCGGCTGCGAGGAGCCCCTGCTCGTCATAGCGCCGCTGAAGGTCAGGGGCGCGGAGGCAGCTATGGCAAGGGTGCTGGCCCTCTGCTGAGGAGCAGCGCCGCGGGCGGGATTTGAACCCGCGCGGGGTTTCCCCCACCGGCTTAGCAGGCCGGCGCCCTACCGGGCTAGGCGACCGCGGCGCCAATAGATTAGGTTAGGCACGGAGTTTTAAGCGGTTCGCGAGCTGCCCACGACGTGGCTAGGCAAATTAGCCCCGCCTACAGCGCTTCAGCAGGCCTCTGTGATGTGTTACCTCCGGCACTGAGTCGGTGAGGTAAAGGCATTTGCCTGAGGGGCCCTGTCGTTAAGGAAACTGGCTTCAGCCCTAACGCGGTCAGCCCCGCTCAAGGCCGCGATCATCTACGACCAGCGGTAAGGCCAGGGTAACCGATTTTCACCTGTCCAGCCCCTTACGCTCACGGGGTCATATGGCCTGTCCAACTGTGGCCGTGGGCAGCGTTAACCCGGTCAAGCTTGACGGGGTCAGGGAGGCCTATGAGGCCTTCTACGGCTGCGCTAAGGTTGTGCCCGTCGAGGTCACAGGGCTCCCGCCTCAGCCCGTAGGCCTTGAGCTCACGAGGCAGCTGGCCATGTTAAGGGCTTCAAGGGCAGCCCAGGCGGCTGAGCACGGGGTCGGGGTGGAGTCAGGCATGTTCAGCGTGGCGGGCTACTGGTACGTCATAACTTTCTCATGCATAGTTGCCGGCGGCCTCAGCGCCTGCGGCGCCTCCCCGGCCTTCGAGATACCTGAGGACCTAGCCAGGGACGCTATGAGCTCAGAGCTCGACAGGGCCGTTGAGGTCAGGTACGGCGTAAGGGACGTGGGCTCGGCCCAGGGAGTGATAAGCCTCATGACAGGGGGAAGGGTTGTCAGGAGGGACCTGGTCAGGTGGGCCACGCTCATGGCCCTGGCGGGCCTCAGGGGGCTGCCCAGGGCGCCTGGGCCTCAGGCTGTTCGCTGAGAGGCCATCACTTCATCAACCGCCTTAGCCATTGATGAGGCGAGCTCCTCCATCTTCTCCAGCTCCTCAGGCCTTGGCCTGGTCCTCAGGGTGACCAGGGGCTCAACCACCTTGAAGCCCGACCTCTGGACCTGCTCAGCCGCTATCTTCGCGATGGGTCCCCAGCCGTAGGACGTCACGACCCCGGCCGGCCTCCCCCTGCCGAAGAGCTTGACCTGGAACGTGTATAGGACCTCGAAGAGCGGCATGGGTATCGAGGCGTCGTAGGTTGGGAACATAAATATGACGCCGGCTGAGTTGTTGGCCTCGCTCAGTATGTAGGACGTGTGGACCTCGGCCGCGTCGAGGGCCTTTACGTTAAGCCCCCTTGACCTCAGGCCCTCCTTAAGCCTCTCAAGCGCCTTAACGGTGTGGCCGTACATGCTGATGTAGACTATCGTGACCTCCCTCTCGAGCCTCGGGAGGGCCCACTCCTCGCTGAGGTCGAGCGGCAGGAGGGGGTTAGACCTGTAGAGGATTCCGTGGGCCGGCGCTACTACCTTGACTGAGCTCATGAGGGGCCTCAGCTTCCTCACCGCGTCGAGCGTGTTCTTGGCGTACTTGCCGACGATGTTCACGTAGTACCTCTTCGCCTCACGTATGTACTCGTCAAGGGGCGCCTCGTCGTCGAATAGCCCCTCGCCCAGCGCCCTGTAGGAGCCGAAGGCGTCACAGGTGAAGAGGACGCCGTCAGTCTCGTCAAGGGTCATCATGGTCTCAGGCCAGTGGAGCCAAGGCGTGAAGATGAACCTGAGCCTCTTGTTGCCCACCTCCAAGACCTCCCCGTCGCTGACGGGCCTCAGCCTGTCCCTCGGCACGTCGTAGAAGTCATTGATCATCTTGGCCCCTATGCCAGATATGGCCACGGGGGCCCCGGTCCTCCTGACGAGCTCCTCAAGGGTCCCCTGGTGGTCCGGCTCGAGGTGGTTGACCACTATTAGTCTGATCCTGGACAGGTCCCCGACGACCTCGGTCAGCTTGGAGAAGTACTCGTCGGAGTACTCCTCCTCAACGCCGTCGACTGCTATGAAGCCGTCGCCCGCGTCTATGACGTAGGCGTTATAGGATATGCCCTCAGGTATGGGCCACATGTTCTCAAACCTCACCTTCCTCCTGTCATTGACGCCGACCCAGTAGACGTCATCAGTGACCCTTAGAGGCCTCGTGAAGTCCCTCAAGGTCTATCACAATCGCTTAGGGCTACTAAAGATAAAATACCTTTTTCCTAGAAAGCTGTTTAAAAAGCTTATAAGTCTAATATCTTGGCCGTGACGCCTACGGTGGGCTGATGGGCGTGAGGGTGGTCTACGCCACCATGATCTACAGGGACCTCCTCCCTGTCGACGCCCTGAGGAGGCTTCACGACATGGGCGTGGAGGAGTACGAGCTGAGCTACGACAACTTCACCGCCCGCCGCGGCCAGGAGGACTCCCTCCTGGAGGACGTGGTCTCCGCGGTGAAGAGGTCAGGCTACAGGGTGGCCAGCGTCCACCTGCCCTACGACAGGCAGACGCTGGAGCAGCTGGCCCAGGGCAAGGAGGGCGCCTTCACTAGGGTCATAAGGTGGCTCAGGGCCTCGGCTGACATGGGTGCAAGGATAGCTGTCATCCACACCCTTCCCGCTAAGCCCCGCGAGAAGGCCTCGGCGGTCAACGAGCAGGCGCTGGCAAGGCTCGCCAAGGAGGCGGCGAACCTGGGCCTCACGCTGGCGGTTGAGAACAGGCTCGAGGCTGACCTCTTCGGCTCCACGGTTGACGAGATACTTGGGCTCACGACGAAGGTCGAGGGCCTGAGGGCCTGCCTTGACCTGGGTCACCTGAACGTGAACTCCAAGGGCCTCTATGACGACATTCAGAAGCTGGCTGGCGTCGCCGCTGAGGTGCACGCCCACGACAACGACGGGTACTCAGACCTTCACCTGCCCCCCATGACCGGGGTCATAGACTGGTACAGGGTGGCCGGGTCGCTGCTTCACTTCGGCGGCCAGCTGACCTACGAGGTCTCGTGCTCAGGGGCCCAGGCCAGGTGCGATAACTACGTAAGGCTGATAAAGATCGTTAACAAGAGCGTCTTTGGCTAGGCAGGTGCAGGGCTTGTCCGAGAGGGAGGGCCAGGACCTGAGGAAGGACCCCAAGGTAATCAGGCTCATGGCCAACCTCATGGCTCAGGGCGCCGTGATGCTCGAGCAGACATGCCCCATATGCGGCCTCCCGCTCTTCAGGCTGAAGAACGGCGACGTGGTCTGCCCCGTCCACGGCAAGGTCTACCTGGTGAGCAGCGACGAGGAGGCGAGGGAGGTAGAGGTTGACGAGACCCTCAGGCAGGTCGAGTACATGGCGGCCGTTAAGATAAGGGAGTACCTGAGGCAGGGCGAGGTCGACCAGGTCAGCGACCTCCTTAACGTCATGGAGGCTGCGGAGAGGGTCATGAGGCTCAGGATGGAGAGGGCCGAGAAGGTCAGGGCCCAGAGGGCCCCCCTCCCCCAGGCTGAGGCCAAGAAGGGGGAAGAGGTTAAGGAGGAAGAGAAGGAGGAACAGGAGTAAAGTTTTTACTACTCTGAGTAGTAACTTGGTCAGGGTTCGGCTTGGCTGAGATGCTGGAGCTTGTTGAGAGGGCCAAGTGGGGCGGGGCCCACTGGCTAATGTTCGCCTCAACGTCCATAGGCTACTTCATATGGGGCCTCGTCACGACGCTGGGCTTCCTGGCCTACCCCCAGTTCCACAGCGTCTACTACCTGGTGGCGGTCACGCTCATCCCCATCGTTGGGGACGTGCTGATAGCGAGGGTGTCTGACCTAAGCCTGGGCAGGAAGGGGACGTTCTTCCTGACCATGACGCTCATAGGCGTGGGCGTGGCCCTGATAACCGTTGACATGTTGTGCGTCAAGGCCTACCTTGAGAAGGCCGCGCTCATGCTGCTAGGCTACGCCATGGCGGACGTAGGCGTTGAGGGCGAGGTCCCGGTAGCGCTTACGCTCCTCGCCGAGCTCACCCCGGCCGCCTACAGGGAGGAGGTCCTGGTGCTCTCGACCAACTTTGACAACATAGGGGCGACGGTGGCGGCCGCCATAGCTGCGCTGACTTACTCTCTCACTGACTCCCTGCTCCTCGAGTCCATAGCGGTCCTGACGGCGGCGGGCGTGGCCCTGGCCGCGGCCATCATAGTCAGGGGGCTGATGCCTGAGTCCATAAGGTGGCTCACGGCCAAGGGCAGGAAGGACGAGGCCGTCAAGGAGCTCAAGAGACTCTCAGCGACGCCCTCAGACGTGAGGGTCAGGGACGTGGACAGGCTCGTAGGGCTCTGGCCCAAGTTCACGATGCTCGCCGTCCTCGGGGTCTCACAGTACATAACCTATGGCCTGATGGCCTACGTGGGGGAGGCCTACTACTTCTCGAGCTCGACCCTGACCTACAACTACGTGATAATGTACGCCAACCTGGGGGCGTCGGTGGCAGGCCTCCTGGCCGCCTGGCTCGTGAGGGGGCTTGACATAAGGTCGTTTGCGGTGCTGGCCTACGGCGGCGGCTACCTCTCAATGGTCCCAATAATGCTTTGGCTTGCGCTGGCGCCTAACAACATGGCCCTCTTCTACGCTCTGCTCTTCGTTAACATGGCGTTCAGCGAGTTCGCCTGGGCCGTGAGGGTCGTCCTCGAGCCGACGCTGTTCCCAACGAACATAAGGGCCACCATGATAGGCCTCGTGAGGGTCGCCCCGATAGCCCTCTACTCAGCGCTCACCTACATCACCTCCTCGTTCAGCCTGTGGCAGTTCCTCCTGCTGAACCTCTTCATGTGGTTCGTGGGCTACGTCCCGGCCGCCTGGTGGTCAGGGCACGGGTACGACCTGAGGCTCACCAGGCTTGAGTCCGCCTCAGGCGAGCTGCACCTCAGGCCTGGGAGGCCCTCAGGTCAGCCAGGGCCTGCCTGAGGGCGGGGGACACCGTCAGGAGGTCCTTTACGGTGGCCGGGGCCCTCGGCAGGACCAGCCTCACAGTGTCAACGTTTGTCAGCCTGAGAAGGAGGTCGAGCCCCCTCTCAACGTCCCTCCCCCACAATAAATCCCTCAGGGCGCCCAGGAGCTCCGCTGAGGTCGAGGGCCTGACCAGGTCAATCATCCTCAGGAGGTTAATGGCGTTGAGCCTGATCTCAGAGCCCTCGACTCGGCCCTCGACGTATATGAAGGCCCCTAGGCCCTGGGGGGAGGTCGAGCACCTCCCGCTTAGGGCCCTGCAGTCGAAGTAGTCCACGGGAACCCAGCCGTCAATGTGCATCAGCTTCCTCCTCTCAAGGCTCAGGCGGAGCTCAAAGACGGCGTTGGGGGCCCTGTAGAGGACGTAGCGCCCCCTTGACAGCTCGGCCATGTGGTCCCAGAACGACCTCAGCCTGTACTGGCCGAGCCCTATGTGCTGAAGGAGCCTTGAGGTGGCGAAGGGCGGGTCCCTGCAGCGTAGCCCCAGCTGGCTACATGCCGAGAGGAGGGAGCTGGCGGCGTTTATCGCGTCTTCATAGGCCTGCTTGGGCACGGCCAGCCGGCGTCACCACGACGATTTAAGCCGAGCTGAGGGCTTTAAATCAAACCTTAAAGCCCAGGGGCGCCCATCGTGTGTGGTGAAGCACATGTCTGAGATACAGGTAACTCCCATCAGGCAGCCCAAGTGGTCATCAGTCCACAGCCACATAAGGGGGCTGGGCCTTGACCCCAAGGGCAAGGCAAAGCCGGTCGCTGACGGCATGATAGGGCAGGTGGAGGCCAGGGAGGCGGCCGGCATCATAGTAGAGCTCGTCAGGCAGGGGAGGCTTGGCGGGAAGGGCGTCCTCATGGTTGGGCCCAGCGGTACCGGCAAGACCGCCATAGCGGTCGCGATGGCGAGGGAGCTGGGCGAGGACACGCCCTTCGTAGCCGTCAACGGGGCCGAGGTCCTGGCGGCCGAGAACAAGACGGCCTTCCTGATGCAGGCGTTCAGGAGGGCCGTCGGGATAAGGATCAGGGAGACCAGGGAGGTGGTCACAGGCGTCGTCACTGAGCTGAAGTACATCAAGAAGACCTCACCCTTCTACCCATATCCAGTCCTCGGGGGCGCCAGGATATCCCTGGAGACCAAGGACGACTCGGCCGCGTTCACGGTCGGCCCCGAGGTGGCCCAGCAGCTCCAGGCGCTTGGGGTTAGGAAGGGGGACGTGATAATGATAGACGTTGAGACTGGCGACGTGAGGAGGCTCGGCCGCGTCAGGGAGAAGGCGGAGAAGGTCTTCGACATCGACGTGACCCAGGAGGTAGAGGTGCCCTCGGGGAAGGTGAGGTCCAGGAGGGACATAGTCAGGACCCTGACCTTCCATGACATAGACGCCTCGCTGGCGGCCCAGAGGGCGGCCTTCACGCTCTTCGGCTTCCTGAGGGAGGAGGCCACCATAACTGACGAGGTCAGGGCCAGGACAGACGAGCTCGTCAAGAAGCTGAGGGACGAAGGCAAGGCGGAGCTGGTCCCGGGCATACTGTTCATAGACGACGCCCACATGCTTGACATAGAGGCCTTCAGCTTCCTGACCAAGGCCATGGAGAGCGAGTTCGCCCCGATCATAGTGCTCGCCACGAACAGGGGCATGACGACCGTGAGGGGCACGGACGAAGTCGCCCCCCACGGCATGCCGAGGGACCTGCTCGACAGGCTCCTCATAATAACGACGAAGCCCTACACGGAGGACGAGATCAGGGAGATACTGAAGCTGAGGGCCTCTGAGGAGGACGTCGAGCTCTCCGAGGACGCCCTGGCCCTGCTGACCAAGATAGGGAAGGAGCGCAGCCTTAGGTACGCGGTCCAGCTGCTCCAGCCCGCCAAGGTCGTGGCCGAGAGGAGGGGGTCAGGCAAGGTCGAGGTCCCTGACGTGGAGTACGTGTCAAAGATCTTCGCTGACCTCAGGACGAGCATAGATTACGTAGAGAAGTACAAGGACCTCCTGCTGAGGTGAGCTAGAGGACCGCCAGCTTCCTGAGGACCTCCGCCACGGTCTCCCTTGAGCCGCGCTCAAAGAAGGGCTCCAGCTTCTGGGGCAGCCTGGCCAGCAGGGAGCCCCTCACGCCCTGGAGCCCTATCAGGGTCGACGTCAGGGACTTCAGCTGGCCCTCGGAGAGCCTGAGGGCGTAAACGGTGTGGGAGCTGACCTCAGGCCTCCTCATCTCCTCAAGGTCATCCCTGTCGAGGCAGCGGTCTATCGCAAGCAGCACCGCGGCCAGCTTTGTAACGGGCACCCTGTACAGGTAGCCCCTTGAGCCTATGGAGGTGACGTACTCGGCCACGGCCCTGTTGTCGGGCAGGAAGACGGGCCCCCTCGTCCTTATCCCCCTCCTCCTGGCCTCCTCGATGAGCCAGCGGGCCCTCTCCCCGCTGCTCTCGCTGTTGCTCTTGCCCACTACCTCGATGGCCTGCTCGTCTACGGCCTCCTTGAGCGGCAGGTAAAGCAGTCCGTCTGACCTGACGCTGACCTGCGCCATCGCGCCCTGGTCAAGCTCTTCAACCAGCTCGTCAGGTATCCTCCCGGCCAGGGAGACCCCTAGGAGGCTTGGGGCCACCATTATGACGGCCCGCCCCGTTGAGAGGGCCTCCTGGAGGAACCTGGCCAGGTGCTCAGCCCTGCTGCCGCCCGGCGCCTCGACGACCCTCTCGTACTCGTAGATCTCAGAGAAGTCGAAGGCCTCGAGCAGGGCGCCTAGGAGGGGGATCTCGTCAATGCTCGGCTCGTGGACGCTCTTGACGATAAGGGAGATCTCCTTCTCGACCGGGGAAGCCTGGGGCTCCCCCACTATCTCCGTGCTCACCTGGTAGACCCTGGAGGCCGCGTAGAGCCTCTCCAGCTCCTCGGCGCACTCCTCTATGAGCCCCATCTTCCCCGTTACGAGAGGGCGGCCTCAGGAAAAAAGCCTGACTTAGCTGACATGGGGTACACGTACAGGTAAGAGGCTAAGTTAAACTATAGGAGGGACTTCTCAAAGACACTGCGAAGACCTTCCCCTGAGGCAGGGAGGACAGCCGCTAGCCCTTGGCCAGCGACTCATCATAGGTGAAGGGGACCTTCCTGAGCTCGTCCATGACCTTCTCCCTGAAGGCCTCGACCCTCCCCCTGGGAACCTGCTCGCTCGCCCTCTTGAGGACTATCTCCTCCACTACCGAGTACTTCTTATAGGTCTCGTTGAGCCTCCTCCAGTCAATCCCCTTGAGGGCGACCTCGACCTGTTCGTCCCTGGGCAGCGCGCCGGCGAGCATGAGCACAGATATTATCGGGTAGCCCACGTAGCCCCTCAGCCTGGTCCCGTTGTCGTCGCTGTAGACCCTGTACCCTCCTCCCTCCTTAACTACGACGACCCTGTACCTCCTGTCCCCCTCGCTGCTTACGACGGTAGCGTCAAGCCTGTCGGGCGTGAGGCCCTTGACGAGGTGGACCCTGCCGTCGGCTATGGCGCCGGCCGCCTCAAGGACCTTTATCCTTGGCGGCTCACGGAGCCTCAAGGCCCTGCACCTTTATTTTCAGGCCGCCCAGCGGTAATAACGCGGGTGCCGGCCTTGGCGAAGGAGGTCTGGGAGCTCCCCGGCTCCCACTACGACAGGGAAAGCAAGCTCATAGCGGTCCTCCCAATAGGGTCCCTGGAGAGGCACGGCGACCACCTGCCCCTGGGCACTGACGCAATTGAGGCCATCTGGGTGGCCCAGCGGGTCGCCGAGAGGCTGGGCGCTCACCTCTTCCCCCCTATATGGTATGGGGTCTCGCCCGGCCTCGCCAGGTTCCCCGGCACGGTGAACGTCGAGATAGACGCCTTCATAGCGTACGTCAGGAGCGTGCTGAAGGAGATCGTGAGGAACGGGTACAAGCTGATAGTGATAATAAACGGCCACGGCGGGAACTCAACGGCCATAAGGGTCGCGATGAAGGACGCAGCCTACGGGACCGGGGCTACCATAGTCATGTTCGACTGGTGGAGGGACGCCGGCAGGGAGGCCCTGAGGAGGCTCTTCACGGCCCCTGGCCACGCGGGGGAGGACGAGACCAGCGCCATGCTTTACATAGACGGGGCCCACGTGGACATGAGCTCAGCTAGGCCTAACGTAACCGGCTGGTCGCCCTCAGGCGAGGAAAAGGCGGAGGGCCTCAAGGGGCTCAGGAACGCCCTCATCTACGTACAGGGGCTCTCGGTGGAGTCCCCAGCCATTGATGAAGCGCTCTACCCGGCCGCCGTCCTCGGCGACCCAACTAAGGCCTCAGCAGACAAGGGCAGGGAGTGGCTCGAGGAGGTGGTCAACGAGATAGCCAAGAGGGTGAGCGACCTGGCGGGACTGCTATCGGGCCAATGACAGGTTAATCTCTGGCAGCGCATCGCGACCTAGGGTCCTAGGCCTACTGTGCGGCAGGGCCTCCTAACGGTTCACCCCTCAGGTGGGGGCTCTGCGACGCTGGGCTCGACCCAGCCCATGAAGTGCTGGTGGGCCGGCGGCACCGCAGGTTATAACAGGACGCCGTTAGCGGGGGAAGCCCCTGTCATGGACTGCTAACGCCAGGCCGCGGGTACATCAGGTCACTTCTCCGCGTACTTCGTTATTATGATATAGGAGCCGGCCACTGCCAGGAAGGAGGCGGAGAGCGCAAGCATAGTAACGTAGTTAAAGCCCTCAAGCGACGTCGCCACCATCTCCCTAACGATCACTAACAGGGCTATCTCAACTATGCTCCTGGCCGGCATCCTGCCCTCCCTCACGCTCACCACTATGGTCCTCAGGAGGTCAGCCGCGAGCAGCATTATGATCACGAGGTCCACTATGCTCAGCACAGAGTCGTGCACAGCGTTTACGCTGCCCGAGGTGACAGCTGAGGAAATCTCCAGGGCCGTGGCGTATAGCGCGAGCACTATCACGACGACTATTACGGCCGCTATTATGGCCTCAACTACGGTGAGGCTGGCCTCAAAGGCTCCCTTAGGCAACCCCTTGGCCTGCCCCATTGGCCGGCCCTCAGGGGTCCTTGAGGATCTCCTGGACCTTCCTCCTGGCCTCGGCCAGGGCCATCTCGTCGCTCGGCTTCGTAGTGGCTGGGTCGAAGGGGTACTGGCTCATTATTAGCTTGACGCTGCCGTCCTCCATCTCCAGGAAGAGCTGGGGGAGCCAGGCCATGCCGAAGTCGTCCTTGTCACCGTAGGATATGGCGTAAACGTAGTCCTCCTGCTTGACCTCGAGGTCCACGTTAAGCTCCTTGGCTATGGTCTGGGCCAGGTTGACCCAGTTCCTGTGAAGCGGGTGGAACTCCGCCGTGTCCAGCACGACCTTCTTTACCTTCCCCATTGAGGTTCACCCGAGGGCCTAGCGTTTAGAGGGTTTTAAAGTCATGCTATCTTTATATGAGCTTTTTAACTTTTAACTCGTAAGCTTAACCAGATAAAGGAGGGGGATGAAATATGGCGTCCGCCAAGGTAAGCGCGGAGGACAAGATAAAGTTCGCCATGACCATCCTTACCACGATAGTGAACGACGCCGCCGTGCCGAGGAACATAAGGAGGGCGGCCGCCACCGCCCTGACTTACCTCCGTGACACGCGCCTCTCGCCCGGCGTCAGGGCGGCTAACGCCATAGGGGCCCTTGACGAGGTCAGCCAGGACCCCAACATGCCTCTGCACGCGAGGACCAAGATATGGCAGGTCCTAAGCATGCTTGAGACCATTAAGGACTAACACCCCCTGCCCTGGAGCCCCCTCAGCTCCTCCTCGGCCTCCTCAAGGGCCTGCCTCGGGTCAACGCCAGGGCCCAGCCTCACAACTATGGCCCTCCCGCGCAAAAGGGGCGGCCTGAAGCCCTCAAGCTCCGCCACAAGGACCGGCGCCCTTGGGGCCCAGAAGGGGGGAACCATCTCGGCTGAGAGGGGCGACGTGTAGCCCCTGACGAGCATTACCAGGAACGGCGAGAGCCTCAGCGTCAGGTCCGCCAGGGCCCCCTCAACGTCAACCCCCATGGGCGTGATGGGGTCGGCCAGGGCCCAGGTGCCTGGCAGGGGGAGCTGGGGCTCAAGGCTGAGGTCATCCTTTACCACTGCCTCCCCCACGGCCTCAAGGTCGTCGCCTCTCCTGACGATGACCCTGAAGGGAGGCCTCAGGGACTGCAGGTGCTCAGGGGACCGCATTACCCTCAGCCTAGCCCCAAGCCTGAAGACATTGAGCATGGGCCAGTCCTCAACGACGGCCAGGCAGAGCGGGCTGCCGCCGCGCCTGACGAGCACCTCGTGGGGTCCCGCCGTCCCGACCTCAGCATAGCCGGAGGCTGTCAGGCGCCTCTTCAACACGGGCCTCAGGCCTCTGGTCGGCCAGCGATTTAAGGACATAAAGTGCTTCCGTAAAGCTGTGCCGCTTAGTGACGCCCAGATAAATATTAATTCACCCCCATTTAGAACAGAAAGAGGTGTACGGAGCTGTGTCTCTTCCAGAGGAGGTCCCTGAAAGGCCTGGCTCCGAGCTGACCATCCACAGGATCTATGAGAGGGCCAGGGACCTGTTCTACGACCAGGTGATAGTTTATAGGACGAAGAAGGGCGTCTTCAGGTACACCTACTCCGAGTTCGCCGACAGGGTCGAGAGGCTGGCCGCCGCACTCTCGACGCTGGGCCTCTCGGGCCTCGACAGGGTCGCCACGATGGAGTGGAACACGCACTGGCACCTCGAGCTCTACTACGCCGTCCCCATGATGGGCCACGTGCTCCACCCTCTCAACGTGAGGCTCTCGCCGCAGGAGCTCATCTACATCATGAACCAGGCCCAGGACAAGGTCCTCGTGCTGAACTCCGACTTCATACCCCTGGCCGAGGCCATACTTCCGAAGGCGCCCTCAGTTAAGCAGGTGATAGTTACCGACACCGACTCTGTCCCCCAGAAGGTTGGAGGGGTCCCTGCGGTCCACTACGAGGATTTCCTGAAGGAGAGGGGAGGTCGCTACCAGTGGCCGGCTGTCAGCGAGAGGAGGCCGGCCTTCATGTTCTACACTAGCGGCACCACTGGGCTGCCGAAGGGAGTCTATCACAGCCACAGGCAGGTGGTCCTTCACGCCTTCTCCGTGCTCGCCACGGTTGCAGGCTTCGGGGCCGGGCCCAGGGGGCTTCAGATCACGAGCCGCGACGTGAGCATGATAGTCGTCCCCATGTACCACGTCTACGCCTGGGGCTTCCCGTTCTCGTCACTCATGTCAGGACAGAAGACCGTCCTGCCCAACAGGTTCGACACGAAGGCCTACCTCGAGCTGATCAAGCAGGAGGGGGTCACCTACTTCGCCGGCGTGCCGACGATACTCTACATGCTCCTGACGGACCCGGAGAGCGAGAAGTACGACCTGAGGGGGGTGACCTTCATCAACGGCGGCGCCTCAATACCCGAGGGCCTGGCGATCTTAGCTGAGAAGCGCGGCATGAGGGTCTTCGTCGGCTACGGGCTCACTGAGACGGCGCCTGTGCTGACCCTGGCCATCCCGCCCTCGAGGCTACAGGACAGGATGTCCGACGAGGAGTTCTTCAAGGTGAAGCTGAGGACCGGCTACCCGATACCCTTCGTTGACCTCATGGTCGTGGACGAGAACGGCAAGCCCGTGCCCAAGGACGGGAAGACGGTCGGCGAGATAGTAGTCAGGGCGCCCTGGGTCATGTACGAGTACTTCCAGGACCCAGAGAAGACGAAGGCCGCGTGGCGCGGCGACTGGTTCCACACCGGGGACCTGGCAGTCTGGTTCCCGGACGGAAGCGTGCTAATAATGGACAGGGAGAAGGACGTCATAAAGAGCGGCGGCGAGTGGATAAGCTCCCTGAGGCTCGAGGACGCCATAAGCCAGCACCCGGGCGTCGCCATGGTGGCCGTGATAGGCGCCAGGCACCCCAAGTGGGGCGAGAGGCCCGTGGCCCTCGTCGTCCCCAGGCCCGGGTGGCAGGGCAAGCTGACAACTGAAGAAATAAACAGGTTCCTGACGGAGAACTTCGTCAACAGGGGCGTCATACCTAAGTGGTGGCTGCCTGACAAGGTGATAGAGGTCCAGGGCATCCCCCTGACCAGCACGGGCAAGGCTGACAAGAAGGTGCTGAGGCAGCAGTTCTCGGGCGTCCTTGAGTCCAGCGGCTGAGGCCTAATTAAAAAGAATGGGATAAAGTTGGTTTTTTAAAAGAACCACTCCTTTATTTTAGACCCTGCGGCCTTCTCTACCCAGGGCGCCCCGCTTGTCTGAGGAGGAGGCGGCGACGGAGGAGTGGTATAAGCTCAGCATGGATTTGCACCGCTTCTACGGGGGCAAGATAGAGGTCATCCCCAAGGTCCCCGTCAGGAGGCTCAAGGACTTCGCCATATGGTACACGCCTGGCGTGGCCGAGCCGAGCAGGGCGATAAGCAGGAGCCCTGACCTCTCATTTGAGCTAACTTCAAGGTGGAACACGATCGCCGTGGTCAGCGACGGCACAAGGGTCCTGGGCCTTGGCAAGGTGGGCCCTGAGGCTGCCTACCCTGTCATGGAGGGCAAGGCCCTCCTCTTCAAGTACCTGGGAGGAGTTGACGCGGTACCGCTTGTGCACAGGGCCTCAGACCCCAACAAGTTCTTAGAGCTGCTGCAGCTGATTGAGCCCTCCTTTGGCGGCATAAACCTCGAGGACATAGAGAAGCCCAAGTGCTTCTACATACTTGACGAGGCGAGGAGGAGGCTGAGCATACCGGTCTGGCACGACGACCAGCAGGGCACGGCGACAGTTACGCTGGCCGGCCTCATGAACGCCCTCAAGGTGGTAGGCAAGGGACTCAAGGACGTAAGGATAGTGATATTCGGGGCCGGCGCAAGCAACGTGGCCTTCTACAGGCTCCTCAAGGTTATGGGCGCGAACCTCCACAACGTGGTGGCCATAACGACGAAGGGGATCCTCCACCCGGAGATGAAGGACATAGACAAGCTGATGGTCTCAGACCCCTACCAGTACCAGATAGCCATTGAGACCAACGGCGGCGACCTGCCCCCCAACTCACCCATAGAGAGGGCCTTCGAGGGGGCCGACGTCCTGGTCGCGGCCTCGGCCCCAGGGCCCGGCATCATAAAGCCCGAGTGGGTTTCAAGGATGAACAAAGACGCCATAGTGTTCGCCCTGGCAAACCCTGTGCCAGAGATATGGCCCTGGGAGGCGAAGAAGGCTGGAGCGAGGATAGTAGCTACGGGCAGGAGCGACTTCCCCAACCAGGTCAACAACAGCCTCGCGTTCCCGGCGGTCTTCAGGGGAGTGCTTGACGTCAGGGCCAAGACCATAACTGACACGATGGCAGTCGCCGCGGCAGTTGAGCTGGCAAAGTACGCTGAGGAGAACGGCGGAATTAATGAGAACAGGATACTTCCGACCATGGAGGAGTGGGAGGTCTACCCAAGGGTCGCGGCAGCCATAGCGGTCAGGGCAGTGGAGGAGGGGGTCGCGAGGAGGACGACCACGTATAAGGAGGAGCTCGAGAGGGCCAGGGAGATAATCGGCACCGTGAGGCAGAAGTTCCAGTCCATCTGGTCAAGTGGCCTCATACCTAAGCCCCCCGTTGACTACGAGGGATGAGCCCATGTACGCTGAGCCCGCCATTACCGTGAGGAGGGCGACGGACTCCGACGTAGCTGGGCTAGCTGAGCTCATGTACAGGTTCTACGCCTTCAACGAGGAGTTCGACCCCTCATGGGCTACTGTGCGCAACCTGAGGGAGGCGGTCAAGGAGCACGCGGCCGAGGCGCTGAGGGACCCGAGCTCAATAGTCCTGGTAGCGGCCAGCGGCAATAGCGTCATAGGCTACCTCCGGGCGGCGCTTGAGGAGAACAGGCTCCTGGCGAGCTCAAGGATGCTGGTGATAAAGGAGCTCTACGTGAAGCCTGAGCACAGGAGGGCAGGGGTCGCCACGCTTCTTGTTAACAAGGCCATAGATGAGGCCAGGAAGCTGAGGGCGGGCCTCGTGGCCGTGGAGTTCCCCTCGGCCAACAAGATAGCGGAGGACCTCTACCTCAAGATAGGATTTAGACCTTACCTTGTCAGGTACGTTAAGGAGGCGTGAGGCGCTTGTCCCTCGAGAGCATTGTAGTGCGGAGGATGAGCGAGGGGGACCTGGAGGCCGTAGCTGAGCTCATAGCCAGGCTCAAGAGCCTGAACGAGGAGCTGGACCCCAACTTCAAGGTGGTGGAGGACCTGGACAAGGTGGTCAGGGAGTACCTGGAGAGGTCGCTAAAGAGTGACCGCGCGGTGGTCCTCGTGGCTGAGGACGAGGGGAACAGGCTGATAGCTGGCGTGGTCAGGTTCGAGCTGGTCGACAGGCTCTTCTACGAGCCGAGGCTTCAGGCGGTCATAACGGACCTCTACGTGAGGCCTCAGTACAGGATGAAGAGGCTCGGGAGGCTACTGATAGAGAAGGCCCTAGACGAGGCCAGGAGGATGGGGGCCGGCATAGTGACTGTGGTATACCCCGCTGGGAACAGGATAGCTGACTCCTTCTACACCAAGATGGGCTTCATAGAGCTCAACAAGGAGCTCTACAGGCCCTGCAAGGCGTGACGGAGGCTGATCAGGAGAAGCCGGGCCGCCTCAGCGCTAGTGAGGCCGGGCAGGAGGAGGGCCTCACCCATCTCCCTTTTAGCCCCTCAAGTTCATTGACAAGGTGAGGAGGCTTGGAGGGGGAGATCTCACCAAGCCTGCAGGAGTACCTCACGGCCATCTACAAGAGGGAGGGGGCCGTCAAGTGGGTCAGGACCACTGACGTGGCCTCCGACCTAAGGGTCTCGCCCGCCAGCGCCACGGAGGCCTTCAAGAGGCTGGCCGAGGAGGGCTACATCGAGTACCTGCCCTACAGGGGGGTCAGGCTGACGGACAAGGGCCTCGCCGCCGCTGAGGCCATAGCGGGCAAGGAGAGGGCGCTCAGGGAGGCCCTCAAGCTCATGGGGGTCCCCGAGGCAGAGGCCGAAAGCATAGCCTGCCTCCTGGAGCACAGCGTCTCGGACCAGGCCGTGAGGGCGATAACGGGGTTCGTGAGGAGATGCACAGGTGAGGGCGGTGGGCAAGGTTAGGTTCGGCATAAGCATACCTGAGGACCTCAGCAGGGAGCTTGACGAGCTTGCGGAGAAGACCAACGTGAGCAGGAGCGAGCTGGTTGAGCAGGCCATAAGGAACATGCTGAACGACTACATACACTACCTTGTGCCCCACGAGTGCGAGGGCGTCATGGTGGCGGTCTGCCCAAGCGACAGGGGCAGCGAGGCCGTGATCGAGGGCTTCAGCGACATAGCAACGACTTACGTTCACTCCCACAGGGGAGGCATGTGCGTTGAGGTTCTCTTCCTCGAGGGGCCCTCGAGGAGGATAAGCGAGCTGCACGGCAGGCTTACGTCGCTCGGCTGCGGGGTGAGGTTCCTCCCCGGCAGGGCCCTGGAGTCATATGCGGAGGCCAGGCTGGGAGGCAACAGGTCAAAGGGCTGAGCTCAGTACTTAGGGACCTCGACGATGGACCAGGCCTTGTCCTTGTAGTGCTCGAGGGACCTCTGGTGGGCCTCGAGGAACTTGGCCAGCCTCTCGGAGCCGAACCTCTTGCACTCGCCGCACAGCAGCGTCCCTGACCTGCACCTGGCCTCAACGGAGGCCAGCTCCGAGTCGTCGGGCAGCAGGTAGTAGAGGTACTGGTCGAAGACCGGGCACTTGTCGGGCTCGCCGCCCAGCCTCCTCTGCTCCTCAGCCGTGTTGCGCCCTCCCGTCAGGGAGGCCTTGAACTTCCTCACGGCCTCCTCAACCGGGTCGGTCAGGAATATCGTGAACTCTGGCTTGCTGCTGCTCATCTTGCCCCCGTCGAGGCCCCTTATGAACTTCTGGTACGTCGCGGCGGGCGGCCTTATGTGCTCTATCTCCGGGTTAATCCTCTGGGCTATGTCCCTCGTGAGCCTTATGTGGGGGTCCTGGTCGGCCCCGACGGGCACAAGGACCCACCTGTAGCCGCCGTACTCGGGCAGCATGGGGTGAAGTATGTCGGCGACCTGGGTGAGGGCGCTGACCACCTTGCCGGGCGTGAGCTCGCCGTATATGGCCTCCATCTCGTTGTAGCTCACCTTGGAGCTGAAGAGCTGTATGAGCTCGTGGTAGGGCCCCTTCCTTGAGGTCTGGAAGTAGAACTCTGTCTTGGAGGGGTCGAGGCCGAGGGCCAGGAAGTTGGCTATGTACTCCTCCACACCTATCCTTATGGCCTCGCGCCTCGGAACCCTCCTGACGGCGTAGGCCTCCGCGTCAGCTATGCACAGGAAGACCTTGAAGCCGAGCCTCTGGTAATATGCGAGCTGGAGGCCCAGGGTCATGTGGCCCAGGTGGAACTTGCCGCTGGGCATGAAGCCGGTGACCACGGCGACCGGCTCCCCGGCCCTCCAGGCCTCCAGGACCTTGTCGAGGTCCCTGTGGCCGAATATTATCCCCCTCCTCATGAATATGCTGGGCTCAACCCCCATCTCCTTGAGCCTTGGAAGGAGCTCATGGAACGGCCTTATGCCGAAGAGCTCGTAGAGCCTGGAGTAGTCCTTGATCTCGGGCCTTCCCCAGGGGTCAAGCCTGACCTCTGAGCCTGCCAAATAGGCGGTCCCGCCTACCTGGCAAAGAGGCCTGCTTTAAGCTTTCGCCCAAGGTCGCTTAAAAGACTTGGAGTACAGCTGTTCTCCTGGGAGGGCCTTGATAGACGAGGCCGACGCCGACATACTGAGGCTGGTAGCTGACAAGGGGCCGCTGACGCTCTCTGAGCTCGCCAGGGAGCTGGGCTGGAGCAAGAGCATGATACACAGGAGGCTCAGGAGGCTCGCCTCCCTCGGCCTCGTGTCTCTGAGGGAGGTCGGGGGCGTCGTGATAGTCTCGACGGGGCAGCAGAGGGCCTCCTCGATCGCGTTCGTGGGGATACTTAGGGCGAGCGAGTACCCCTACGTGATACCGTTCCTCAGGAGGCTCAGGGACAGGTTCGGCCACGTTGAGGTGAGGGTATACGACGACGCCTTCAGGGAGGCCCTTGACCTGGCGGCCGGCAGGATCCAGCTTGCCTTCGCCCCAGCGGTGAGCCTACTGCTCATGAACAGGGTGACGAGGGGAGGAGTCTACATCATAGGCGGGGGGAGCAGGGGAGGGGCGGCCATAATTGAGGGGAGGCAGGGGGAGGGGCACGTGACCACTAGGATGTCGTCAATGGAGCTCTGCGCCGAGGAGGCCCACCTCGAGCCCCCAAGGGTCTACGCCTCGAGCGGTGACGAGATACTTGGCTCTGTGCTTAAGGGGAGGGCCGCCAAGGGGGTCGTCTGGGAGCCCTACGCCTCCATGGCCAGGAGGGCCGGCCTGAGGGTAGAGCCCTGCGAGCTCGAGGCCTGCTGCCTCCTCGGCGCCAACGCCCAGGCCGAGGGCCTCTTCGACGTGATCAGGCGGGCCGCGGCGGACTCGATAGCTGAGGCCGACAGGGTCGACCTGCAGGCCTACGCGTCCCTCGTCAACATGCCGTATGAGCTCGTCAGGGACTCCGTGAGGAGCTACGAGTTCCTCGAGTCCCCTGACAGGGCGGTGCTGAGGAGGCTCATAGGCGGCGTCAGGAACGTCGTAATGCCGGACAGCGTCGTTGATGAGGCGGTCAGGGACTAGCCCAGGCCCTTCAGAAGCTCAAGGAGCTCGACCATGAACGGGGGCATGGCAGCTATGAAGGGGGTGACCCTTGGGCCCAGGAGCTCTCTCCTGACCTCGTTCCACAGGCCTCCGACCCCCTTAACGTAGCCCCTCAGGGACTCCGCCACAAGGTCGCGCGGGACGCCGAAGAACCTGGCGTAATAGTAGTAGACCGCCAGGTCCCAGGCGCCCTTGACTGGCGTGAACCTCCCGGCCTGCTCGGCGTCTATCAGGTACTCCTCGCCCCCTGAGATGACTATGTTGCCGGGGTTCGGGTCCCCTAGGGCGAACCCTCCCCTGTGGACCCTGGCCAGCACCTCGCCCCCGGCCTCCCAGGCCCCCGGGTCCTTCGAGTTCATGACAACCTCGCCCTCCACGTACTCCCTGGCCATGGAGGCGTTGAGGGGGGAGACGCAGAGGCCCAGCACCCTCGGCGTCCTCACGACCCTCCTCAGAGCTATGAAGTGGGCGTACTCGTTCGACGCCCTGCCCGAGGGCGTCTGCCTGAAGGGGTAGGCGCCCAGCGAGAGGAGGCCTGCTATCAGCCACTTGGGCACAGCGTAGGCGTAGCCCTTTATCACGACCTTCTCGTCGCCGCCCTCACATATGCGGGCCGAGAAGAGCAGGGACGACCTCCTGCACTCGCCGCTGTTCCCAAGCACCTCGCTCAGGTGCTCAACTAGCTCGCACCTGCCGCTTATGAGCCCCTCCTCGGGCATGATAACGGCAAGCGGGTCGAGGAGCAGGGGGCTGGGCCCGCAGGCCCTCGGCGAGAGCCAGAAGTAGAGGCCGGCTGACCCGACCGCTGTGAGGACAGTCTTGAAGAGGGAGGCGAAAACGGAGGAGAGGGAGACCCTGACCCTGCTTGGGCTTATGGTCACGTAGCCGTCCCTGGCGTCGCCCACCTCGGGCAGGTAGGCCTCATAGGCCTGGCTCAGGGCTTCGAGGAGCTGGGGGGTGAGGCTGAAGTAGCAGGCGTGAGTGGCGGCGTGCCTTGACATCCTTGCCAGGGGGAAGTAGAGGGCCGGAACCCTGACGTGCCTTAGGGCCGGCCCCAGCCTCTGGCCCAGCTCCGCGGCCTCCTCTATGACGACCCTCCTCCTGTAGGACTCAACAAGCCCCCTGAGCTCCTCGTCGAACTCGAGGGCCGGGAGGAGGAGGGAGGCCAGGGACTCGCCGACAACTCCTGCCTCAGCGTCAAGCCTGAGGAGGTCAAGCCCTACCTCGATCTCGCCCGGGGAGGGCTGCCTGGGAGGGGATGAGCCCTCGACGATCCTCAGCGTGTACCCTGGGCCCACTACCTTAAGCTCCGCCAAGGCCCTTCCTCCTCCACCTGAAGGAGCCGTCCAGCGACCTGACCTCCACGACCCTGTGGAGGGGGATCACAGTCTCCCCGTCCCTGAGCGTCATTGCCCAGTGGCTCACAGCCTCCACCTCTGAGGCCCTGAGCTCGACAAGCCTCGAGGAGCCGTCGGGGGCCCTCTCGACGTACACTATGACGTATCTCTCGGGGCTGCCCCCGTTGACTGCCCTCCTCACGGCCTCCTCTGCCTCGCCCCTCCTCCTCAAGTCGCTCGCTAAGCATAAGAGGGGGCCGAGGTAATTTGCGTGAGAGCGTGAAGGGCCTTGAGGGGCGACGACCCCTTCTGCAGGATAGCCAGGGGCGAGGGGAAGGCCTACGTGGCCTATGAGGACGAGGAGTTCATGGTGATCCTTGACAAGGCCCCTGTCAGCTTCGGCCACGCCCTCGTGATAACTAGGGAGCACTACGAGGCCGTCCAGGACGTGCCGCCCCCGACCCTCGCCAGGGCCTGGCTGATAGCGAGCGCCGTGGCCAGGCACCTCAGGGTCAACAGGAGGGCGCCGGGCGTTAACGTGTTGACCAACAGCGGCTCCGCCGCGGGCCAGGTGGTCTTCCACTTCCACATCCACGTCATACCCAGGTGGGAGGAGGCCTTCAGGCGCGGCGTAAGGCACGACCTAACTGAGGACGAGGCCCGGAGGGCGCTCGAGCTCTACTCAGGCCTCGATGACGTGATCAAGAAGTACCTCTCAGGGCTCAGGTAGCGCTCAGCACTCAAGACCCTCCTCATCGCCCAGCTCGGCTACGCCGAGGTCCTCACCGCGCCAGGGATAAAGTCGGCCCGGGGAGTAATATGTTGGTGGGCCAGCTGACCTGCCTTGCAGAGCTCCACTCCCACAGCAGGGCCAGCGACGGCAAGCCTACGCCTGAGGAGATAGTGTTGACGGCCGCCAAGCTGGGCCTCAGCGCCATAGCCGTCTCTGACCACAACACCTTCAGGGGCTCCGCCCTGGCCCTCAGGGCGGCCAGGGACCTGGAGCTTGACATATACCCGATACCGGCCAACGAGGTAAGGACCTCGAGGGGTGACGTGCTGGTCCTCTGCCCCTCGCTGCCCGACGAGGACCCGCCGGGGGGCATAGACCCGCGCGAGCTGAGGAAGTGGTCTGACGAGAGGGGGTGCATAATGATAGCCGCCCACCCCTTCCACCCGGGCAGGAAGTCAGTTGGCCTCTACATGCTGAGGAACCACGAGGTCTTCGACGCGGTTGAGGTCTGGAACCCGAGGGGCATACCGCTTCTCAACTACCCGGCTGAGAGGTTCGCGAGGTCGAAGGGCATGCCCATGACGAGCGGGAGCGACGCCCACGTCCTCTCCGAGCTGGGCGAGGCGCCTACTGTAATCAACGCGGCCACGTGCCGCCCTGAGGACGTGATAGAGGCGATAAGGAGGGGCCGCTGCTCCCCGACCAGGGGCCTCATGAGGCTGAGCGCCCTGAGGGAGGCCATAGCCTGGAGCTTTGAGAGGAGGCTCAGGCCCTCAGGGCCGTGGCTGGCCGCGCCCCTTGGCGACCTGAAGAGCGGGCTGTAGCTGGGGCTCAGTAGGCCTCCTTCCTTATGTACTTCCTCTCCAGGTAGTCCACGAGGTCCTCGGCGGAGTACTCGCGGCCGAAGGCCCTCCTCAGGAGCTCCTTGGGGGCGAAGGCGCTGCCCCACCTGTGGACCTTGTCCCTGAGGTAGTCCTTGACCGCGCTGAAGTTCCTGGCCTCCACGAGCTCGCTCAGCCTCAGGCCGTGGGAGTTCATGTCCTTCAGCATCATAGAGGCCACTATGTTGCCAAGGGTGTAGGTTGGGAAGTAGCCAAGGGTGCCGTGGGCCCAGTGCACGTCCTGCAGCACGCCCTCCGCGTCGTTCTTGGGCCTGACCCCGAGGAGGGACTCCATCCTCTCGTTCCATATCTCAGGCAGCTCCTGCACCTTGACCTCCCTGTTCAGCATCTGGACCTCCAGCTCGTACCTCAGGAGTATGTGGAAGTTGTACGTCACCTCGTCGGCCTCAGTCCTTATCAGGCTGGGCCTCACCTGGGCGAAGTACCTGTAGAGGTCCTCATCGCTGTAGGCCTTGGTGAAGCCGAGCTCACCGTCCAGTATCGGCCTTATCACTTTCACGAAGGAGAGCGTCCTGCCAACAACGTTCTCCCAGAACCTGCTCTGTCCCTCGTGGACCCCAAGCGAGGCGCCCGTGCCGATTGGAGTCATGTCGAGCTCAGGGTCTATCTGGAGCTCGTAGGTCGCGTGGCCGAACTCGTGGACGACGCTGAAGAGGCTCCTCTTGAAGTCGAAGCCCTCGTACCTGGTCGTTATCCTTACGTCGTTAACCCCCATGTTTACGGTGAACGGGTGAGGGGAGACGTCCAGCCTCGCCCTGTCGGTCGGGTAGCCTAGGAGGGAGAGGACTGCCTCGTTGACCCTCCTCATGGCCGCCTCCTCGTACTTTGTCTCCTCAAGGGGGCTCGGCGAGGAGAAGTAGCCCTCTGAGGTGACCCTGTCGAGAACCCTCTTCATGGCCGGCTCGAGGACTGAGAAGACGTTCCTGACGTCCCTCGTCCTCAGCCCCTCCTCGTACAGGTCTAGGAGCGCGTCGTAGGGGTTCTCCTCATAGCCCAACTTCTCTGCCATCTGCCTGTTGAGTTCGACTATCTTCTCAAGGTAAGGCCTGAACATCTGGAAGTCAGACTTTGCCTTGGCCTCCCTCCAGGCTATGAAGGCCTCCTGGGACGTCTTGGTCAGCTCGTAGTTGAGGCTCGGCGGTATCTTCTTGAGGATCGTTATCTCACGGTTCAGGACCCTCACAACCCCCCTCTCGTACTCGTTCAGGCCCTCCTGTTTCGAGGCCCTCTCGACTAGGGAGACGAACTGGTCGCCTGTAATCAGCTCCTGGTAGAGGGTCCTGAGCTCAGCCATGGCCGTGGCCCTCTCAACTACGCCCTGGGAGGGCATGTAGGTCTCCTCGTCCCAGCCCATGAGGCTCATGGCGTGCCCAAGGGACCAGATCCTCCTGTACCTCTCGAGGAGCTCCTTAATCACGGGGTTCTCGAACTTGGCCACGGAGGCCACCTTCCTGGAGAAGGGCCCTGTGAAATAAAACCGCTCGCCCAGCGTGGGATCAGGTTAACCGTTTTACGTGGCCAGGAGGGGGGTCTGGCGGGGGAGGCCGTGTTCGAGGCCGAGTTCCCTCAGCTCAGGTCCATGACGTACCTTGACTGGGCAGCAGTTGGCGTGCCGCCCCTCAGGTCAATAGGGGCCGTAAGGGCTTACCTTGACATGCTCGAGAGGGACCCCGTCTCCGCCGCAGCAGGGGCCGCCCAGGCGGCGGCCAAGCAGGAGGCGAGGGCAGCCCTGGCGCCAATACTGGGTTGCAGCCCGGACAGGATAGTGTTCACGGGGACCAGCACGACCTCAGCAGTTCAGGTGGCGGTTGACGCAGTCTCCCCCTCCAAGGGGGACAACGTGGTCATAGCTGACATGGACTTCCCGCTCTTCTACGTTGAGGCCAAGAGGCTGAGCTCGAGGGGGGTCGAGGTCAGGGTGGCCCAGAACGCTGACGGGGACTACGAGCTGGACCAGTTCTACGAGCTGATAGACAGGAGGACCAGGGCGGTCATGGTGAGCTCTGTGATCTGGGTCAACGGGCTGAGGCTCGACGTGGCCGAGCTGGCCAAGGTGGCCCACGAGGCCGGGGCCTACGTAATAGTTGACGCTATACAGCAGGCCGGGGCCCTGAGGGTCGAGGCGGACAGGCTGGGCCTGGACTTCGTGGCCGTTGGCTCCCAGAAGTGGCTCATGGCGCCCTACGGCGTTGGGGCCCTGTGCGTAAGCAGGAGGGCCGTGGAGGAGCTCAGCCCCCCGAGGCCCGGCTACCTGAGCCTAGCGGTTAAGGACTGGGACGCCTTCTGGGCGGACCCGTCAAAGACCCCTGCGGGGTGGACGCAGGTCGAGGAGGGGGCGCTCAAGTTCGAGTACGGCGGCACCTTCCCTCCCCTTTCCCTGAGGGGGCTGGCGGCCAGCGCCTCCCTGATAAACGAGCTGGGGGTTGAGAGGGCCGAGGAGGTCGTTCTGAGGCTGAGGAAGGCGCTCGTCGAGGAGCTGGAGGACCTACGCCTCGAGCTGCTGTCGCCGCCGGAGGCCAGGAAGGCCAGCGGCATAGTCCTCTTCAGGGTCTCCGGGGGCCTGAGGGAGAACTACATGGCGGCTATGAGGCTGAGGTCAAGGGGGGTCATGGTCTCGGCCAGGGGGGCCGCTGGCGTCTGGGGGATAAGGGCCTCCGTGCACTTCCCCAACAGGGAGGAGGACGTAGAGGCGCTGGGGGAGGCGCTGAGGGGGCTGAGGGACTGAACCTGGCCGTGAAGGGCTCTGCACAGGCCTGACCCTAAAGGAGCTAATCATGGCCCAGCGTCACGTGATAGTTAACATGCGCAGGCTGGCAGGCTAAGAGGACGTTAATCTAGGGGAGGGCTGAGCTGGAGCCCAGGGCCCTGTAGACCCTGAGGTTGTAGTCCTTCGAGATCTCCAGTAGCCTCTCGTAGGTCCCGTCAGTTATAACGATGTCGGCGTCCGGCCTGAAGTAGCTCCTTATGGACCTCTCAATAGTGTCAGCAGAGTTTAGCACGGTGCCGTAGAGGCAGAGCCTACTCAAGCTACATTCCAAGCCTTTTCGTAGGCTTGACAGCTTTAAAGGCGCAACGCACAGACTTTTCATATCTTTTTAAAGGGCCTTGATGCCTTAGCCCTGGAAGAGGCAGTGAGGGTAGCGCTGGTCCACACGGCGTTCTTCATCGCCGGAGGGGGCGAGAGGCTGCTACTTGAGATGTACAGGGCCCTAAAAGACCTCAGCCACGAGGTCAACCTGTATGCCGCCTACCTTGACGAGAGGGCCTGGCAGGTGATAACTGACGGTATGGGCGACGTCCCAGAGCCTACGCTGCTTGGGGAGCCACCGGTTAACAGGCTCTTCCGTAGGGCCCAGATACTCAGGGCGCTCCTGGCCGCTTGGTACTTAGGGAAGCCCGTTGAGAAGCTCAGGTCCCGCTACGACCTAATAGTCCAGACCTTCGTCGGCGTGCCCCTCAGGTGGGCTGACGCCACCTACGTTCACTTCCCGCTGGCTGATCTGCCAGCCTATTATCTCAGGGTGGAGCGCCTCGAGCTAGGCTTACGCGAGAGGGCCTACAACTCGCTGGTGGCCTGGATGGCGAAGGCCCTCGCTGACAGGACAAAGCCAGTTATGACGAACAGCACCTGGACGGCTGAGCGCGTGAAGAGGGCATATGGTAATCAGAGGGTCTACGTAGTTCACCCCCCGGTTAACTATGAGGAGCTGTCATCGTTAAACGGCGACAGAGGAAAGATCGTGCTAACTGTGAGCAGGATAGACTGGGGCAAGAGGGTGACGGAGATCCCAGAGATAGCTAGGCTCTT
>OFEH01000154.1_pt1 | contig 28425 bp, 32 predicted proteins | sample 1521031 | NCBI WGS metagenome assembly OFEH01 (sample SAMN05518350, study PRJEB24110) | hypersaline lake metagenome | isolation source: Grendel Spring, Yellowstone National Park, Wyoming, USA | place: USA:Grendel Spring, Yellowstone National Park, Wyoming, USA | collected 2011-11-16
GAACATTATAGATGATTGGGCTAAGAAGGTATCCCATACAATTGTATTGCTAGCAAAACAACGTCAACATGCTGTTGCCAGAGAAGACTTGACAAACTTAGTAGAGGCTGTCAGGAAACTACCCAAGGAGCACAAAACTGCATTGCTAATACTAGGTTATAGAAGGTTAGAATATTGGATTGATTGGAAGAGCAAAAAACATGGAGTACCATCAATTGTTATTAATCCTAAAGGTACATCGTCAATATGCCCAATATGTGGTTCAAAGCTTGTAGAGGTTGGTTATAGGAGATTTAAATGTACTAAGTGTGGCTTTGAGGCTAATAGGGATAAAATAAGAATATTAAACATTGAGAAGAGAGCACTTGAAAAGATGTGGGGAGCTCCAACCCCCCTAAATGTCCCTCAGATGACAGATGTAAACCTGAATAGATGAGGGGAAACGATGAAACCTCTAAAGGGAACCCTTTAGGGCGGGGAGGAGGTCAGTTATGGATTAGAATATATCTTGAATATTTGGTTCAAATCTATATAATTAAAATTTGTTAGTATAGGAAGTATAGTATACTTTTCTTTTTGTAAATGCATTAATTCTCCTGTTTCTGGCATATATATTCCAGGCAACAACTTTCTGTTCATTTTTATTTCAATTTTATTAGTCTGTTTTGTTATAAAACCACATTTTTCACACCTATAACCTTTATTATGTCCCAAACTTTTCATTCTGTTACCACATAGTGGGCATCTAGGAGAAAGTGTTTTTTTAATTTGATTTACATAAATTACTTCCATAGAATAAGCTGATATAGTTGGGTTCGAATTATAAAAATATGGCCTTACAGATCCTTGAACTTTAATATAATCACCTTTAGCAAGTAATTTAGCTGCTTCGTTTAAAGGTCCTGTATCTTTATATAAAGAAATATCAAAAATTCCATATTTTGTATTTATTGAAACAATTACATGTCCTTTCGGTAAAACCTTTATATTTAAGACATAACCTTCAATTTCTACATTTCTATATGGGTATGGAAATAAATCATTAAACAATCCATAACTTGTATGTTGATTACTTCTAAACAATAAAGCGAAATGGGGGGTTTCACATAAAGAATATTCATACTTCCAAAGAAGTTTTTCACAACTTCCTCTAAATCCAGAGAGTATGGGGTCGGGGCCGTTAGGTTTTACAGATGTTCTCTCTTTTATATAATCATAATTATTTATACTGCAACCAGGTAAGCTTTTTTCTATTTTTAAAACCATATCGTCTCTAACACACCTTTCTTTATCCCAATTATCAGGAATTCTGTAAAAAATAAGTTCAAATGTATATGGTTCATATAATCCTAAAGATCCTTGGGCTGCTGTTGCTCCGATTAATCCTTTACCTCCATAATATAATGCCTTATTCTTTTCTAAGATATTTATTGCTTCGTCTAATAAAACAACATCAGATAATGCTTTTTTATAAAAATTTTTAAAATTATCTTCTTCCCAAACTTTACCCTGAGTTACAACAATACCAGGTTTTTTATTAGGTGATGGAGGTCTGGGATTTATGTATTCTTCGACTAAATTTTTAGCTATTTCAAAAATTTCATCAGGATTGTTATAAATAAATCTTAAAGCTGTTGAAGCATTACCTCTGGTTTTCCAAGGTATTCCGGGGTTTAATCTTACTAACAATGGGTAATCTATTAATTTTATTTTGTTTTTAATTTCATAAAGAAAAATTCCAGTAAAGTGGGTTGTACACCCACCATACTGGCTATCTATATCATCAAAAGAAATTGTAATTATGTTATCCATTACTTTTTCATCTAAACTATCTTTTTTCTTTGCTTATAACAACTATACTTGTTAAGGTGCTTTTTACACCATCAAGTCTCCTTATTTTATCAGTTATTAGCCCTCTTAGCTTATCCATGCTTTCTGCTTCAACAAAAGCTATTATATCATGTATTCCGTAGACCATGTAAACTTTTTTAACCTCTTGCATTTCGTTTAACTTATTAAATATATCGTTTTCCTTACCGACATCTGTATTTATCATAACAATAGCTTCTGACACTTCCCCACCACCAACTCAATATTATATTAGGTTGCCTGATATATTTTAATCTTTATGCTGATTTTTATTATGATAAGAGTTAAAAACCTGCAAAAGAATTAATAAACCAACAAAATATAGAAAATATTGAGGGCCCGTAGCTCAGCTAGGTAGAGCGCCCGGCTCATAACCGGGCGGTCCGGGGTTCGAATCCCCGCGGGCCCACGTTAAAATTATCATAATATCATTTTGTAAAAGTTTATTTATAAAAATAGCAATAAATATAAACAACAAGAGAGAAAGGCTTGCTTTTTATTTTTATTAAGTTTCTTTATACAATATAATTCCAAATCTGTTTATATCTTCTAATGCTCTATCATCCACATATGGTGATATTATAATTAACTTAGGTTTGATGTTTGTTATCTTTTCATAAAGTTTAGCTTTTCTCCAAAATTCTATTACATCTCCTCTTGATATACTTGACTTAATCTCTATTAGTATATGCTCTCCATCTTTTATTAACATATCTACCTCTATCACGCTTGGATATCCATAAACTTCTCCAGAATCATCCCTATATACCCATTTTTCAACCTTTCCAGCTCCTAATATTTTTTCAACTACCCCTTTCATACCGTTTCTAAAAGCTTGCTCAGAAACTATTCCCCATCTAGCTCCTAAGGCGTCTAAACGCCTACTGAATGATGCAAAAGTATTATTAAAATCCATCCTTAGCTGTTTTAATTCATTCTCTATAGCTTCAAATCTCTTATTAGCTTCCTCCCACTTCTTATTATTTTCCTCCCAACGTTTGTTGTTTTCCTCCCACTTCTTATTATTTTCCTCCCAACGTTTGTTCTCAAGTTCAATAAACCTATTGAAATCTTCTCTAAGTTGTTTTAATTCTTTTAATATGCTATCCAAGCCTAAAAAACCAGCCACTGTATAACGGAATTCTTCATCTTCTCTAAGTAATCTCAAAAATTCTTCTTTAATTGCCATCGTTCCCTATTTATATGTTATTAAAAAAGCTTATAAGTTTAAACTCAAAGCAGTATTTTTAAAAAATTAATTAATAAATAATACTTTAACATTAATGGAAAATATACAATTGAACAACTCATGGAAAAGATTAAAAGAAAATTAAGCAAAGGTATTTAAACTACCCTGCCCTTATGGATGGGTACGCTTCTACCCAAACTAACATCTCTAATAAGGGCATATTCCCTCTGCTCAATTTTTAAAAAATGAGAGTAATAGTTGACTTTACTCCCACAATATCAGGAGGTAAAAGAGTAGCCATAAAAGTGTAATCCTTTAGACATCAAAGAACTCTTCAGGGTAGAGAGGAGATTAGTACTAATATTTTATTCCCTTAATAACAGATAAAATAAAGTTTAAATCAGATCCCAATTTTATTATATCATTAATCTCTAAGTTAACCGATAAATACTTATACCAAAACCACTTAGGTATGTTGTTTAAAACATTAACCATGTCGATTGATTTTCTATATTTATATGTAAACGTAAATAATTTCCTAGATAGTATGGAATCATTAACTATTTTCTTTGATAGTTTTAGGTAATAATTTTTTACATCATTGATCTCTAAGGCGTATTTTACTATGGCATCGGATAAAGCATAAGATGACTCTATTGCAGGTCTATTACCTTCCCCACTTATTGCTAGAACAAGCCCGGCAGCCTCTCCCACATAAAATATATTATCGGAATAATGTTTATATTGAGAAAAAACATCAAGGGGTGCCGCTTTTACATCTATTATTTCAAAGTTTTTTAGATTTAATTTTGCATATTCTATAATTGATTTGCTAAGCGCCTCATCATTCCATAAATTTACAAATCCACCTCCTGTGTTAACCAATCTCCCGTCGTTGTCCGCTGGAAAAATCCAATAAAGCCCTCCCTCGTTGGGTCTAAAATCTAATATAACATGGTTTGGATCCCATTCAGTCTTTAAAATATATCTTTTAACTAATATCTTGTTTTTTAAGCTCCCAGAAAAAGGACCTCTTGCATCAACAGTTATAATCCCTCTTTCATTTTTCCAATTCCTATAAATTACCTCTACGCCATTGGATATAGAAGATTCCCTTAAATATTGAACAAATTTAGACTTATTTACTATATACCAAGGAGAGGAACCCCCAAAATTAATATTAGCCTTTTCTTTATTGTTAACATATATGCTAAAATAATTCGGAATAGTAACTATAGAATCTGATTTCTTTATAAGGTTTAATGTGTTTTTAGTCCCTGTTATTTGTTCTCCGCATGCTTTATTATATTTTTTAATAGGGTCATACGCTGTAATTTTAAATCCTTTATTTGATAAAGCGTACGCTAGAGTTGAGCCCGAAACACCTAGGCCTGCTATTATTAAATCTTTCAATATCTCTACCAAATATCAATTTTATAGGAACCTTTTAAAGTATTGTTAATAAATCTTAATAGCCTTAAAAAAGATTAATAAATTAGAGGATTAATATGAGTAAGTTTAGGTTAGAAGTTGAATCAACTAAAAGCAAAACAGGCCTTCATGCTATTAGAAAGATAATAGTCGTATTTAGAAAAGGGAAGGAGGAAATAATCAATGAACCTTTGATAGAAGGTAAAGGTACTTATAAAATAGGTAAATCAGGTTATGCAAGTTTAAATTTGGAGCCAAACGAATATATAGTTCACATAATTTTAGTTAGAAATTTAAAGAACAGAGTTAAGGGAAGATTTAAGGTATATAATTATGAAGGACAAGAAATGCTAGAAGTAAAATATGAGAAGCTTAAGATAAGAAGGTCGTGGGGCGATAAGAATCTTTCTTGGCTTATAGATAGAAGTATTGAGCTAGTTAATTTATCAAATTATGTGAGGCATAAAAACTATGGAACAGGACATACAGCCAAACCTTCTTGATTTATTAAATATTTTAAATGAAATAGTTAAGAATCAAAACTCTAAGATTTCATATGTTTATAATGAAAGCTATGGATATCCGGATTTAGGATCGAATATTAAAGACATGAATTTATCTGAAGAACTAAAAAAGGCTTTAATAAATTATGGTATAATAAAATTGTATAAGTTCCAACAAGAAGCAATTGAATCGATATTAAATAATAATGATACAATTATTTCAGCAGGCACTGCAACAGGAAAGACTGAGGCTTTTTTAATTCCAATACTTAATATATTAAACAAAAGTCAAGAAAAGGCCTTGTTTATCTATCCAACAAAGAGCTTGGAAAGGGATCAAATCTCAAGGATATCCAGCTTATCAAAGGAATTAAGAATAAGTTTTGGGATTATAGATGGAGATACACCAGCAAAAGAAAGAGCTGAAATTTATAAAAATACACCTCAAATATTGATAAGCAATCCAGATATGATTCATCTAGGCATAGCTCTCTCGTCAGAATTTAGGAATGCTTTAAAAAATTTGAAATTTATTGTGATAGATGAAATGCATACTTATAAGGGCATTTTCGGTTCCCATATGAAATGGATATTATATAGGTTGTCCAAGCTTTCAAAAGAAGATGTTTTATTTATAGGTTCGGGTGCAACTATAGGAAATCCTGAAGAAATGGGAGAAAGACTTTTTGGAAGGAAGGTTAAAGTAATATATGGTCCTAAGAGAAGAAAAGGGACAGCCCTCCACGTCTTTATAGACCATGGTTATATGAGTAGGTGGACTTTTTCTTCATACATAATTTCTTCTTTAATAAAGAGAGGATTAAAAGTATTAGCATTTACAGATTCCCAACAAATGAGCGAATTAATTTCAAAAATATCAAGAAAAAATTATAATACAAAAGTGCTAGTCCACAGGGCTGGGTTAAGCGCTGAAACGAGGAAAAAAGTAGAAAATGATATAAAGGAAGGTTTAGTAAAAGGAGTAGTTTCAACGCCTACGCTTGAATTAGGTATTGATATTGGAGATCTAGATGCAATAGTTATGACTTCCCTACCTAAGAGCTATTCAAGTTATTTACAAAGGGCAGGGAGGGCGGGAAGGAGGGGAAATCCTGGGGTAGTAATAACAATAATGGGCGATGATCCTATAGAATCTTTTTATTTAAACAATCCTGAAAAATATTTCTCTCAAGAACCAGATCCAGGATATATAGAGCCTGGAAATAAAGAGATATTAAAGCTACATTTTATTTCATATTTATTACAAAAAGGATTTATCAAAAAAGATGATATGCCTGAAGAGTTTTTAGATGTTTTAAATGAATTATTACAAAAAGGATTTATAACAGAAGTCCATAATATATATCATCCAAATTGGAAGGAAAGCAGAAACTTCGTTTTAAATAGTTCTATAAGATCAATAGGACCTATAGTTAAGATATATTATAAAAACAAAAACATAGGGTATAGAGAAATGCCTCAAGCTATGTACGAGCTTCATCCTAATGCTGTATATTATCATTCGGGGGAAGTATATTTATCAATAAAGCTTGATATAGACTCTTACAGAGCTGAAGTTATAAAACTAAATAATGATATCCATTTCTATACAAAGCCTTTATATAATATAGATGTAATAGAAGTAATACCAAAAGAGAAAAGAGTTGCCGGTATAATACCTATAACATACGGAGATTTGCATATAATGATAGAAGTTGAAGGATATGTGGTTAAAGACGAATATTCTGGTACTATTATATCTACTTCTTATTATGAAAGGCCTTTAAGATGGGATTATTGGACTAAAGGGATATTAACAAAATATCCAGAACTAATGTTTGAAAGTGGAGAAAAGAAAATAAGTAGCTATCATGCATTAGAGCATGTTTTAATTTCAGCATCTAGACCAATAATAGGAGCATCGGATACGGACTTAGGTGGAATAAGCTATCCTTCAGGTCATATAGTTATTTATGATTCATCGATAGGAGGTCATGGCGGTTCAAAGCTTGTTTTTGATAGATTTGAAAGGATTGAGGAATTAGCTTTAAAAATAGTTTCTTCTTGTAATTGTGAAGACGGTTGCCCCAGATGCGTTTTTTCTCCCTATTGCGGGAACAACAATCAATACTTATCAAGAAGAGGAGCTTTATCGCTTTTAAAATATATTATTGAAAATAAAGAAATAAAAAACGAAGAAGGAAAACCCTTAGGAAAACCTATAGCTTAAGCTGATATGGGTTTTTCATAAACTTCCAATTTTTCTTTGCTTACCTCTTCTAGGCTTTTCATTTTAGGTTCAGGTACTAATAGAACAGTTATTATAAATCCTAAAGCGCTTATTACAGCAAGCATTTCTAATATTGGTTTTAATCCATAGAATTTCAGCAAAAACGGGAATAGAAAAGTAGTTATTGCAGCACCTAGTTTTCCGGAAGCAGCTGAAATACCATGACCTGTAGTTCTATACCTAACTGGATATAATTCTGAAGGTAAGACGAATGTAGTAGTATTTGGACCAAAGTTTATGAATAGGAATGTTAATCCAAACAATATATATGCTAATTCGCTTGGTATTAAAAACCCAGCAATTTTTGTTCCGGAAGCAATAATAGATGCTGATATAACAGCGTAAAGAATCGACATTATTGCAAAACCCATTGACTGTATAAACTTCCTACCTATTTTATCCATGAAAGCCGCTGCTATGAAATAACCTGGAATACCTATTAATAAAGGAATACCTGCCCTTAAAACATCAGCCTGTAAACTGTTTGATCCGCCTAGTATAGCTAAAGTAATTGGTGATGAAAACACACCTGTACCATATAAGGCTATATCCTCGAAGAACCATGATAATGAAGTTCCTACCAATAATAAACCATAATTTCTTAAAAATTCAGTTATGCTGTAATTCTTAGACTTCACTTGAGTTGTTGTAATGTTTCCTCCAACAAAGCTTGCCGCTTTTAACGCTTCTTCTTTGTCATGCTTTACTAATAAGCTAAATCTAGGTGTTTCTGGTATTTTTCTTCTATAATAGATAACTATAGCCGGCGGTATTGCACCAAAGCCCGCTAATATCCTCCAAGCTATCGATGCTGGAAATAAATATACCGATATCAATCCTACTATTACAGCGATTCCATACCCTATTCCCTGGAAGGCAAAGACTAGCGAAACCATTTTTCCTCTATCTTTTTTTGGTGAATACTCGCTCATTATTGTTGATGACATTGGGTAGTCTCCTCCTATACCGAAACCCATTAAAAATCTAGAAGCTAATAACCAATATATATTGGGTGAAAAGGCGCTCATTAATGCTCCAATTGCTAATATTGTGGCTTCAATTCCATAAACTTTCTTTCTACCAACAATATCTGCAATTCTACCGAAAGTTAATTCGCCTAATACAGCTGTTATTATTGCTGATGAAGCAAGCAAAGACTCATAATAAGCTGTTACTGGAAACGATGGGGATGCAATCTTGTTTAATATAACTAGGATAACACCAATAACAAATAAATCATAGGCATCTGTAAAGAATCCCATACCAGCTGTAAACCAAACTTTTAAATGGCTTATGTTAGTTTTTGTATTATCTATATTTCCAAACGGATTGTGATTGCTCATGTTTTTTCCCATGTGTCTATATCATAAAACGTATTTATAAATATTTCTAAAGAACCTATAGATTTCTATATAATCTATATAGAATGCATATAAATTAAAGTAGGAAATACGGAAACTGTGAGAAACATGGAAAATGTACCAGAAGATATGGTGAATTTGGCAAGAGAAATAATTAGAAATTCTTATGCGCCCTATTCTAAATATAATGTTGCTTCTGTTGTAAGAACTGATAATAATAATGTTTACTGGGGGGTTAACATTGAAAATGCTAGTTACGGCTTGACTATATGCGCTGAAAGGGTAGCAATTTTTAATGCAATATCTCATGGAGAAAAGAAAGTAAAAGAAATATTGATTGCCGTAAATAGTAAGGAACCAGCTATTCCATGTGGTGCATGCCTTCAAGTCCTATCAGAATTTGGGGATGACAATACAAAAATATATTCTATATCATTAAAAAGCAACAAGTTTAAATCTTATAAATTAAAAGATTTGTTGCCATATAGGTTTTCTTCAAAAAATTTAAATATTTAGAAATATGACCTCATAGCATAATTTATAGACTCAAATGTTAGCGGATGGGGTCCGCAGACCCATGCAAGGTTTTTCGCAGTTAAACCGTTTTCTAACGCAACAGCAAAAGCTCCCATAAGTTCTGCAGCATCATGAGAATATACTTGGACACCTAATATTCTTAGCGTTTCCTTTTCCAAAAATATTTTCATCCATCCTTCTCTGTGGTTAGTTATTTGGGATTGCGCATCACCTGCTAACTTATAATCAACAACATCATAAGGTATTCCTAGCGATTTTAGCTCTTCTTCGGTATAGCCTATCAGACCTATTTCTGGGTATGTAAATACGGTGAACGGGACTGAATGATAATTCATTCTATAAGCATCTCTCCCTATTAATATGTTTTTAGCTGCTATTATACTTTCTTTAACTGCAGCGTGGAATAACATAGCTTTACCTGTAACATCTCCTGTAGCAAATACGTTAAACAATGAAGTCCTTAAAGATGGAGAAACCCAAATAGCATTTCTCTCTATTTTTAAGCCATCTTTCTCCAAGTTTTCTAAACCATATCCTTTAAGCCTGGGCTTCCTGCCGACAGCCATTAATACTTCATCTGCTTCTACTTCAATAACTCCTGATTTGCTGTTAGCCTTAACTATTTTCTTGTCTCCTTTCTTTTCTATCGATGCTACTGGGCTGTTTAAATATAAGTTAACTTTAGCCTCCTTCATATGAGACTCTGCGGCCTTAGATAAATCAAGGGGCATAGTTGGCAATAACCTATCCATCATTTCTATTATAGAAACTTCAACTCCTAATCTTGAAAGCATATCAGCAACTTCAACTCCTATATACCCCCCACCTATTATGGCTATTGATTTTGGAACCTTTTTCATAGTTTTTTGATAAGCAAAAAGATCATCACTAGTAATTACCATATCCTTTCCTGGTATGTTTAATATAATGTGTTCTGCTCCTGTACCTATAACAAGGTATTTTGTGTTTGCTTCAAAATTTTCTTCTCCCTCTACTTTAACTTTATTAGAGGATAGTATCGTTGCCCATCCTTTAACAAATGTTAGATTTGGTCCATGTTCTCTGATCTCTTCCATGTGTTGTTGATATCTAATGTCTTGAACATATTCTTTAAGCTTAACAACTTCATTCCAAACTTTTTCAGGATCTATTTCTTTGTTTGCTGATGTGAATTCCAGTATCTTTGTTCTTACAGTTTTAGATGGTATACAACCTGCATAAAGGCAATCCCCTCCTAAATTACCTTTATTATCTACCATTAAGACCTTCTTGCCAGCTTTAGCGAGCTCAAAAGCACCTGGATAGGAAGCACCACCACCTCCTATGAATATTACATCGAAATCTTTTTGACTCATCCTTACCACCTGTATACTGTTAAATATTTTTATTATAGGTAATAGTTTAAAAATTTTTATATGACCTTCTCCCAACCCTAAAGGATGAGGGTTCCCTTAGGTAGATCATAGGTTTGTGATTTATCGCCTTCATTTTCATCACTTTATAGCTAGCTGGTAGAGGTTTCTTCACTACCCTGCTCTATTTATCCAGATAGACCAATGGCTGAGTTTCAGCCAATTACCCCTATCCCCCACTGGAAGTTGCCCTTTTCTCTCAGATCCAAGGGACTCGGGGATATGTAAAGTCATGGGACATCCCCTTGTATGGACATGTTTTATCATAAGAAGCAACAAAGTCTCCTTTTAAGCTGAGTAAGAGCAAAGTTTAAACTTTGCTTTTTCGAAAAATAGATAACACCTACCAATAGATTAAGCTTCACTAAAAAATGCCTCTACAGACAGAGAAGAGTAAACTAATTAACATTAAAATCTAAATCTTATCATTTATTTCCTTATATAGAATTTATTAAAAGATTGTTAAGATACATCAGAAGAATTATATAATTTTAAATCAACTAATATGGACCGGCCGGGATTTGAACCCGGGACCTCCGCCGTGCGAGGGCGGCATTCTTCCACTGAACTACCGGCCCTTTGCCACCCATGGTTGGGAAGTGTTTACCTGTGGCGTAACTTTCCCTTACTTTTAATCTAATTCCGCCACGGGCACCCCTCTTAAGGGATCATACACAGTCACCCTTAACTCATTGGGGCTAGTCGAGGGAAACACCACTACCCTCCCATTTACTTTTTATCACTCCCACCTTCATAAGCAATGCTCGTCATCAGGTAGGGGGTCACCAATGAAAATTGTTTCGGTAATACTATATAAACGTAACCCACATCAAAACGATATTTAGAAGTAATTAAAAATAACTAGTAGTTACGTAGAAGGGTTACAATCTCTATAATTTACAACAGAAAGCGTCGTCCTTTAGGGCGGAGAGAAGATCAGACCTATAAAGGGTCATCATACTGCATTTTCTTAAGACTTTGATATAGTTATTTGTGACAAAGCGAACGGCAGCCTCGCCCATCAGGGCATTGGAGATGTCAGCTTCCTAAGAGAATGCTTTATTTAATTCTTTCAGAATTAAAACCTACTTCTAGAAGGAGCATGTTTGTTCTTTTTACAAAGAATTTTCTGTTTCGGTAAAAAATCAATCCTCTATATTTATATTCATTTCTTTTATTTTTTGAAGGTATTTATCTCTAAATTCTAAATTTATTTCTTTTATTTTTTTCAGGGCTTCAATCAGTTTTTCCTTAGGATCTATACCTTCTTCTAAATCAATATATATTATTAACTTATTCTCAAGCGGATGTGGAATCTCATAATATGCTATATTTACACCTTGCAAACCCTGCAGAACAGTCGATAACAAATTTCCTAAAGTATGATCTTCATTTTCTATTTCTACCTTATAAATACCTTGCTCGGTCTTACTAATTTTAATACTACCTACCATACTATTACACCTTGCTCATCATTTCATACGTTTCCTTCCAGCTATATTTAGTATATATCTTGTTTTTATTCTCTTCTAAAATTCCTAAACTTAATCCCTCTTGTATAAAATTATCAGCATCGCTTAAATTTTTCCCATGCATTGTTAAATAGCATGCTAAGACCTTTTTAACCGCATTGCTATAATTTTTCTGCGATACCTCTTTTAGATTTTTTTCTAAATCTTTTATTAAAGATAGCAACTTTTCCTTATTTGCAGTTGTTATTATATGAGTTTCATCAATATCCGTTTTATATCCTTGTTTACTTAAAATAAAAACCAAAATATCCAAAAAATCCTTCCCACCACTTGGATTTATATCACTTATATTGTATTTAAATCCATTAACTTTATTTTTATTAGATTCAAAAGCTAATATTTCCTTTATTTTTGACTTAATATAGTTAATATCTCTAGGAGTTATAAAGAAAATTATGATTAATTTATTATCTTCTATTCTAATTAATGCCTCCTGGCTCGATATAACCTCATTAATTTTCTTGAAAATGATCTCAGCATCGTATCCCTCCTTTAGGCTAAAAACTAATTTCTTTTTTATATTTTTCACCTTTCTGCACCTGAGACCTCATTTGTAAGGATGGTAAATTAAGCATAAATACATTTCAAACATAAAATGCTTTGTTATGTTACCTAAAGTAAAATAAATAAGGCTATAAACATAGCCCATGCCTCTCGTTAAGGCATGGATCATGGTATGTAAACAACTTGAAAAAAGAAGAATTTTTTTCCGTGAAAGGACTGGAAACTCCAAAGCTCCATTCTTAAGGGCAGGTAGTTTACTAATTACACCTACGGTGGTATCATTATTGTTTTTTTCATACCTATCTTTAATAGTTTAGAAGTAGCCAAATTTGATATTTTCCTTTTTTCAACATTACCACATTTTGGGCATTTAAGCTGGTCGTTATTAATTGGAGCCATTATTTCTCCGCATTTAGAGCACATAGAATATATAACACCAAACTGAGGCCCTTTTAATGATAGGTTAAATGGATTTGTTGAACTGATAACTTTAGCTAATATAATATCACCAGGCTTCACTATATCCATTAAGTCATTATATTTATCGACACCAATTTGATTTGAGAGAATTGCGCCAGATAATGGACTTGAAAATTCATGTTCCCACTTAGGCCTTGGATATAAAACTATAACACCAAATATGTCGACAAATATTATATTTTCTTTTACAGATGATACTGAACATAAAACAATGCTGTTTTTCTTAGGTATCTTTATTTTTTTATGAGAATTTACAGAAACAGTCTTATTGTTAAGATCTATAGCTATTTTTCCTAATAAAGATGATCTTAAAAATCCTGTTTCTTGATCTATATACACTCCGTCTCCTTCAACAAACTCTTCCTGCTGAGCCACTATTTCTCCTGGAACTACTATATCATTTTTCAAAGAGAACGACATCTACTTTTACCCTCCTTATTCTGCTCTTATGATGTTCCATTGAAGCTGGTATTGGGAATTCTCTAGTGTTTATTAATCTCAACCTATACCCCCACCTATAGCTTAAAGCAGAGTGGAAATTTAAATTTCCAGATTTGAGAACTGAATAAATTCTATTTGGATACAGAGAAAAAGCGTACTCTAAAAATGTTTTATCTGCATTTCTTTTCCACACTCCAAATGGAGGATTCATAATTATTAAATCTACGGAACCCTTTTTTATTAAACCTAGGTCTTTATTAATATAAGCCTTTATTAATATAAGCCTCCCTTTTAGTCCCAAAGATTCTTCAGCATTCAAGCAATATTTGAAAAATCTTTCATCTATTTCTACACCTATAGCTTTTGATGCTCCAAATAATAAAGAGGCTAAGGCTATCCTACAAGTCCCTGAACCCAAATCAAGAACTGTTGAACCATCAATTACATTTGAAATATATGCATGATTAAGCATGTCAAAAATAATTTCTGAAGGAGTATTATATTGCTCCAATTTACGAATAGGATTATCCATTAAAGGTAATTCATTTTCTAGAAAAACCTTAACATTTTTAATTACATCCTTTTTATTCAAAACTAACACCAATATTAAGTTACCATGGAAACATATACTTGTCTATTTTTCCAGTTAAAGCCATGTAAGCTTCTCCTGGAGACAAAACAGGTTTCTCGTAATCAATTAAATCATCTATAGGAATTCTAGGACAACTAGTTATTATAAATGCATCATACCAATCGTTATCTACAGATCTTAGGTTAATTTCGTTTATGTTTTCTGATGAAAGGAGAACATATTGCTTCTTAGATAGCATTTTTATTATAATGTTTAATATTGAAGGTCTATATTGGCCTGTTTTTAAACCTATTATTACTCCCCAGTGATTAGCCTCAATAGCTTTTGATATAGAAAATAACCTTTTTTTATAATATTTAGTTCCTATTGGTGTAAAGTCTCTAACAGAATTGCTATAAAGGTCTATTTGAGCTATTGGTTTTAAAGTAGCTAAATATAAACCTAGTGGATGAAATTCTCCACCTCCTAAAAATATATATCCATCAATTTTTTTGTCAAGAACTGGCCTAAAATCACAGCCTATTATTTGTCCCGGTTCATAATAAGGATATAAAGCTTTTGATTCAATAATATTATATTTTTTACCTAAAATAATATTAGAAATTTTATTATATAAGTGAGTATGCTGCGCTGTCAAAGCAATAGATATATTTTTAACATTATAATTATTTAATATTTCTAAAGCCCTTAATACAAGAGCCTCGTCTACATCTATTTTACTTAAAGCTTTAACAAACACAACTCTATTTCTTATATTATCAGGTAGAGATGAAGGAGATAAATAGTTGGGATATTCTGAATGACCTATGTGTATAATTATATCTGGGTTAAGAATAGAAAATATTTGATTATATTGTAAATCGCATGCCCCATAGATATTCTCCATATGAATTATCGGTTCGGCATTATATCTTTCCCTTATGCAATTAGCTATTACTAGAGAAAATTGTTTTAAACCATCAGGCAGTTGTATCAAAACTTTTTTGTCTTTTAAATTAATATCTGGAAAAATTAAAGTATAAGGAATCCCACAATCTAAGTTCTCAGGCATTATTGTTTCTCCGTTCTATCTTCGGATAATATAATCCTTGTTTTAAGAGGTAATTTTGAGGCCCCCCTTCTTAAAGCTTCTTTTATCTTTTCTATATCGGATTTTTTACCCCAAACTTCAATTAATTTATCCCCACTATGAACTATAGCAGCTACACCTATTGGAGTACCGAAAGAAAGTCTCATACCATCTTGCAATCTGTCTGCACCTGCAAATGCCATCATTTTATTTTCTCTTATTACCTGATGAGGATATTTTGGTATCCTCATATAATAATTAGCATCTCCGACTTCTGTTGATAAGTATTTGCTTGTCATAACTCTTGTTGCCTCTAACGCATTTGACCTTATTTGACCGATCTCTAGTGAAATTAAGTCAAGCTTGACTTCATAATTCCTTAACATTTCTTTATTTCCCATCTCAAATTTTGTTATTTTAGGTGGCGGCGCACCATGTATATACTCCTTTCTTGTATATGGTTGACTAGTTATGTGCGAATAGCATCTTCCAGGTCTCATCGGCATACTTTATCACCTACTTTATTTTTATATTCAACCCCTTTAAAAGTTTGTATTCTATTATTTAAAAATTAACAAAAAATCTCAATATTTATAAGTAATTATGGATTAAGCTTTTAATAAATTTTTACCCCTAATTAATGTGGGTAAGCTATATGCAGGAATTGCCGAAGGAAATAGAAAATTTTCTTCTAAACGATATATCAAAAATAGCTAAGGATGTTGATGAAAAAAATGAAATACCCAAAAACTTCATTGAAAATATGAGAGAAATAGGGTTATTCAGTTTAAGAAAATATGGATTAAGTGGGCTATATAGAGCCGTAAGACTGGCGTCTAGATCTAGCCCAGCTATAGCCCACGTAATAATGATTAGTGGATCTGGATCATTAAAGTCAGGAATAGACAATTCTATTTTCTCAGTTACAATAACAGAACCAGGTGGAGGAACCGATATAAAAGCAAATTTAAAGACAGTCGCAGAAGAAGACTCTGAAGGAAATGCTATCATAAATGGGGAAAAAATTTTTGGAAGTAATGCATTATATGCAGATTATTTTATAATATTGGCTCAAGGACCTCAAGGACCAACTCTTTATTTAGCTGAAAAACAAGAAAATATAAAGATCAAACCTATGGAACTGATCAGTTTTAGAGGTGCAGGTATATCGAATGTAATTTATCAAAATACTAAGGCCAGGAGAATTTCCATACCTGGAAAAGGGCTTAGAGAAGCATTAGAACTTATTAACTATGGTAGACTTGGTTATGGCTCTATAGCATTAGGAATAGCAGAAGGAGCCCTTAAAGAAGCAGGAAAATACGCATTAAGCAAGAAAATATTTGATAAAGAATTATCAGAATATCAATCTGTAAAATGGATGTATGCAGAAGTCGAAATTAAAATAAAATTGCTTGAAGCTTTTATAGATAATGCTATTCAAAAATACAATAACAATAGTTCATTAGATCCATTAGATTCAGCCATATCAAAGGTTACTGCTGGAGAATTGGCACAAAGAGCTACATGGATAGGAGTGCAATTATTGGGGGGAAGAGGGCTTAGTTATGGTACATTATTAGAGAGGTTGTCAAGGGATTCTAGGGTTTTAGACATAGGAGAAGGAGCAAGAGAAGTGTTGCTTGATTTTATAGGAGATAATGCAATTAAGAAATATAAATAATTAATAATATAAACATTTAACACTTTTTCGAATCAATAATATAAATTGAATAAATATCATTTTGTTTTTAAAAGGAAAAATTTTTAAATATTAGAAATAAGTAAATATAACTAGGTGAAAAATGTGGAAAATAATGAAGTTAAATCTATAAAGGCTTTAATTCAATGTGTATCCGTACCAGACTACGACCTTGCTGCACAAATACTTAACTACTTGCTTGATAAAAAAGAATTAAGCGTTAGAGATTTAACTAAAGTTTTAAGCGTTAGCTATCCTCTTGTTCTGAGAGTAGTAAATGATCTAGCAGGATTGGGAATTGTAGAGACTAGCAAATTAAAAGTTGAAGGAAGAGGAAGACCAAGAAAATTAGTTAAAATTAATGTTAGCAAGCTTTTAGAAATGTTGGACGGCTGTAGGAAAAATTTAGATGAAGCTGAAAAAATATTAAAACAAAAACCTAGGATTTAGATTCCATCCATAGCTTCAACAAAGTCCATTATTACTTTATTTGGATCTTTCGCTTTCATTATTGCGCTAGCTATTAGAACTCCGGACGAGCCCAACTTTATCGCTTTAACAGCATCATCGGGTATAGTTATACCGGCTCCTGCTAAAACAGGTATATCTTTAATTTTTTTAACAGCATTTACTGAATCAGTTATTATTTCGGGTTTAGCTCTTGAAACTGGTATACCAGAACCAATAAGCTCTGGAGGCTCGACTGCTATCATAGTCGGATCTAAATAAGCTAATCCAGCTGCCTCTCCAGAAGTATCTGCACAAACTAAAGATTCTTTTCCAGTTTCTTTAATTTTCTTAACTATTTTTTCTATATCCCTATAAACAATTTTATGCTCACTATGGTTTACTAACGAGCCTTTAACTTCCAAGTACTTTAATGATTCTGAAGACAAATAACCTGTATAAGCACCAAATTCCAATGGATCTAAATGTTGCAAAAATATATCATCATAAATGTTGTACAACTTACTTATCATAACTGATGGGACTGCTAATATTATGCGCACGCTATTATATTTAGATCTTAATTTATTTGCAGTTTTTGCAATATCTAATGCAACATTATTATATGCTGTTTCATATGATTTAAAATTTATAGCAAACACATACCTCATTTTAACCACAATCTAGATAGGAAAATTTTAACTAAATATGCTTAACAGAAAAATTTATAATGAAAATTTCGCTTATAATTCCTCTAATTCATGCCTTAGTTTAGGTTTATAACCTAACTCAAAAGGCCTAAACCTTTTTTCTAATTTCTTTAATACATCAGGCAAAGTAGTGTATTCCATATCTTCTGGACCTAATCTATGTGGCATAAATGGACCGTGTCTTCTCATATATTCTGCAATAATTTGAGCTTGCCTTCTTGTTTCATCGTATGCAACATCATCAAACAAATCGCTTGGCCCTATCAAATTTCCATTTTTAATATTAAAACCAAGAGCAGCAATTCTTGGCGGTCCATCAAATCTAGTCATTTTTGCATCCTTTATTCCAACAGGCATTAATGGACCAGTATGACTTCCTCTCATCCATCCTTCTACCAAATGAGGGAATGAAAATGGCTCTAGAATTTCGCCTAAAGCTGGAAATCCGCTTTGTGCTCTAGCAATCATTACAGGATCGTCTTTTCCTATATATTTTCCTGCTATGAGACTGAGCCTTTCAGAACTAATAACAGATGCTATTTCTCCATCTTTTCTATGAACAAATTTAACAACGTACCTAGATGGTGTTCCAATTAAAGCCAATAAATCGTATAAATCTTGGGGAATACTGAAATCTATTGCTTTACCTTCATACACGTCTAATACTGTGAATATAAAACCTTCATGCATTCTAGGATCTATTACTAATCCGGCAGTATTGAATGGATCAGCAAAAATTTTATATAAAGGTAAATTAAATGCTCCAGGTTCAGTCTTGTCTGCCATAAAAATTACAACAGGTTCTGCAGGCCTCTCATTAAATTCCATTTCAGCAACTCCTGGACCCATACCTCTTATGTTACCGCTAAACGAGCTACTCAATAGATCCTGACCGGCCGCGTAAAGCCCTAGATCCTTAGCTACTTTAGCCGCTTCTTCAAAAGCATTCCATGCTGTACCATGAATTTCCTTATTGTCTGTACCTTTCTTATGAGTCATTATAAGTTGAAGATCGTCACCAACTGCAGTTACATAATAATCTATTAGCAATCCACTTTTCTTAGCATCAGCTAAAACTCTTGTTGCTGCAAGCATAGTATCGGGATGAACCTTATGATGACCTGCTAGACTACCTATATCGGCCTTTATGACGCTTAATGTTATCTTTTCTCCCAGTTCATGCGCCACTAAAATCACCATTAATTCTATGTTATAAATAATCCTTAAAAATCTTTCACTTTATGAAACATGCTTTAAAAATTAATTATAAATAATAATTTACCATGGAACACTCTTCAGTTTCAGCTTATATGCTGTATAGTTTGTTAATCTATGTAATGCGTAAATAATTACTGCAAAAACCAGCTCTGCATATATATTAAATGTCTTCCCAGTAAATAAATAAAGAAAAATTAAAGCTCCTACATAAAAATCAAGTTGATCTAATAAAGGGGCTGGAGCCCCTCTTTCCAAACCAATCCTCCTTTTTATAAATGATGCAGTTAAATCTCCAAGAAGGGCACCAATAGAAGCGATTAAAGCATCAATTAAAATATTATGCCAAATTATTAAGCTTTCTATGCCTCCAATTACAAGTCCTGCTATGATTCCCGATAAAAATCCTCCCCATGTTTTACCATCCCCAAAAATTCTCCTTCCATCTCTCCACCTCCTTCCCATATCAATTGGAGGAAGACCATGTATAATAACGGGAGTTCCGTTCGCTACCATTGCAGGTAATATAAACACAAATATGCTTAGCAAATCATAACCAAAGCCTGCTAAATCCATTTTACACCATCCCTTATTATTTCATACCCCAATATTAATTTTCTAGGCTTTAGTAATTTTAATTCAACTACTTTTTCATTTAACTTATTTGTGATCCCTATGGCCTTTGCCCATGGTATTATCCATGTATCCATGGACATTTTACTGCTATCAAAACCTTCTTGAGTTATTTGACCAGTTGCAAATCCACCAACGCTGCTTAGTAATGAAGAAATTAATGATAATTCTTTTTCTGAAGTATCGTTATCATATGACCTGAAGAGATAATTTATAGAATCTATTATGATGTATTTTTTTAACTTAATACTTTCTATAATTTCTTTTAATAGCTGTTCTCTCGTAACAACTAAGTTTAAAGGAACGTTATATGCAAAGTATTTGCCATATGTAAAGGTTTGGGCTTCTGTTGCTAAAAATACAAAATCTCTTCTCTTATAAATTAAATACTTTGAAATTTCAAATGCTAAGTGAGTTTTTCCTGTTGCAGGGGGACCATATATAACTAAAAATACATTATTATCAATAAAATTTGATATAAATGGATGAAGTGCCCATTCCTTTATACTCAAGAGCTTTCCTCTTCTTCAGATACTTTTTCTACTAAAACTTCTCCTCCAGCTTCTCTTACTTTTTCAGTAGCTTTTTTTGTGGCTTCTTTAACTATAACTTTCACTTTCTCATAAATTTTACCATCGGCAATCAATTTGTCGTACCCCATTTCAGTTAAGTTTATAACGACTTTATCTCCTTCTAAGTTTCCAATTTTCTTTAAATCATATGCTAGCTCGTCTAGATCTTTAAGGCTTATTTCATTTTTCTCATGTAATAATCTGTTCCTTATTGGAACAAAGCCTTTTGCTCCATACCAATTTGGATAATATTTGAGCATCCAAGTTTTTCTATGTTTATTCATTCCAGAGCCTCCAGTACCTCCTTTGCTTCCAGATTTTCTATGCTGTCCTACTCTTCCCCATCCCATAGATCTTGTTCTGCCTCTTAATTTCCTTGATTTTTTCCTGCTTCTTGCTGTCAAAGCCATTCTGTTCACCTACTTCCAAAAAGTTATTAAAAGATTAGATTTAAAAATAAACTTGATCCTTAGGCCATCCTAAGTATAAGTTCGTTAATGGCCTTACCTCTATACCCAAGTTCTCCATTTGGATATAATTTTTTAATTGATAAATCAAATCCACCACTAGGCGGATGTAACCTGAAGAATGGCTTAATTCCTTTTTCAGCCAGCTTATTATAATGTATCTCTTCATTAATTATTTTTTCAGCCAGCTCTTCTATTCCACTCAAACCGAGTTTCTCTTTAATTACTTGATCCGTTATAGGCTTATCCCCAACGATTTTTCCTCTACGCTTTATAAGCTCTATTAACGTCTCCTTATTTATTTCCCCCCAAGTAATTGCTGACTGTCCTTCTCTTAGTATATCTTTTATTCCGTTGAGGCTTTCTGCATATAATACTGAAACAAAATTTCTCCTTAATCTTAATATATCTAAAACTTTCTCGACCTTTGGGTCAAGACCACTGGAGCCCCTAATTCTGATTATAGCATAAACCAAAGTTATCACCTAGTCCAATCCATGGGAGTTATTGTTCTAAACGTGTTCCTTAATGCCATATATGTGGCTCTCGCAAAGTTATAAGATGTCCTTGTTTCTCCAAAAGTCTTTGCCCAAACATCCTTTATGCCAGCTAAAGCTAATACTTTTTTAGCTACGTCGCCTGCAACTAATCCAGTACCCTTAGGTGCTGGCTTTAGTAATATGACTACGCTCCCACTTTTTCCAATAACCGAGTAAGGCACGCTGTGAGGCTCACCGCATGTACATTCCCAGCTACCACAACCTCTTCTTATTGGAGTTATGTTAAGCTTTGCATTTCTTATAGCCTTATCTATTGAATCTCTAAATTGCTTAGCTTTGCTTTTTCCTACTCCAACATATCCATTTTTATTACCTATAGCTACTGTCGCTCTATATCTAGCTATTCTGCCTGCGTCAGTCATTTTTTGAACCATTGTAACATCAATTATTTCAACCTGCAAATCTGGAAGAAGCACATCAACTATTTCTGGTTCTAAGATTGGCATGTTTCTCTTAAATATTTCATCGATGCTCGTAATTTTACCTTCTTTAACAAGCTTTCCTACTTGTGTTTTAGGCTCCCAAACCTCTAACATTTGAGTATTGCTCATTGCTTATCACCTGCTAAACTAATGCTACCAAAGCTACTCTTTATAGCATTCAATACCTCCTCAAAGTGCTTAGGTAGATCCTCTGGAGGCATCCTCTCCAGTTGCTTTGAGAATTGCCTTTTATAAAATTCTGGGTCGTTGTTTTTTAAATCTTGAGACCATTTAGATATACTCCCACATCTAATTCTTTCTTCATCAGGTAATACATCATCAGAATGAGGTATATTAATTCCAGCATCTAATAATCCTTTGAGAGATGCAAACACTTTACTCCCTTTAACTGGAGTTTGCAAACCTATATCTAAAACAGCCTCTTCAATCCCCTTTTGCTTTGCCCTTAATCCAGCCAAATAACCTGTTAAATAAGCTGCACAAATGTTTTTTCCATAACCTTTCCAATTATATAATTTAAATAGCTCTTTACTATGAGCAGCAGCTAATACCTTATCTCCTTTTGCATCAAAACCTATAATTTGAACTAAAATAAATTTGTTAGTTTTCCTGACAACAGCTCTAGGCTTTTGAGAAATTACTAGTCTATACCTAAGATGATAGTCTGTCTTACCTTGCCTTCTTCTTTTTAAAGCTAGCTTATACCTTGGTCCTTCTTTCATGCTTTAACACCTTTCATTAACTTATTTTCATCTATATATCTTCTCAAATCATGCAAGCTGCCAAAGGCATTACCTTTAGATAGCCTATAAAGCCTTCTATATGTCCTAGAATCAATCATTTCTTTATCTCTTAAATATTTTAAATAGGTTCTAATTTTTCTTATTCTGTTTACCCATTCCTCTTCTTCATCAACTCTAGTTTTCTTCGTGCCTTCTCTCTTACCATATCCTCTACGATGTCCTTTAACCCTTTTTATATGCCTCAACAACCACCTGTGGGAGTTTGTCTTCAATGGTATTTTCTTAATTAATCCCCTTTCTATTAATGTTCTTACATCATCTTTCGTTATTGCTTGGCTTATTTCTTCCTCATTTTCAGGATCAGGACTAATCCTAACCCTACTTTCTCCTACTTTAAGTATTTCTGCCGCGAGCCTTTTTTGAAGCTTATAATCCATATATACCACCATTAGCTACTCTAAAGCCTTTTTCTTTAGCTGTTTTAACCAGCTCCACCCTTTTCTTAAGCCCTACAGAAGAAGCTATATAAATTATATGAGCGCTGGGGCTTAACAATTCTAAGTCTCTTTTGTTAGTAATAACTACAGGGATTAATCCTGATGGATGTAATCCTCTTATAGAATTCTTATTTTTATAACCAACTTTAACAATTGGAGGATAACCCTTTCTTTGCAGCCTCATTTTAGCATCTATTCCTTTAGGTTTCCTCCAGCTATCTCCTAGCCTCTTAAATCTCCACGATAAGTATCTCATAAAATGAACTCTTCTCTTTTCTAAAATAGATTCTCTAATTTTCCTTCTTTGTTTAATTATATCCCTTGTTATTTGCTCAGAGCTCATTATTCGATCACCTCCCTAGAATAAATATAAATTCCATCCATAAACTTCCTTCTATCAAAATCTGATATCTTTGTTGCTAATTCTATGTTTGCAGCAGTTTGTGAAACCTTTTCTATATCGTTTCCTTCCAAAATTATATCAGTACCTTGGATCTTTACATTAACTCCTGGCAATATTGTTGCATATCTTGGAGATTTCTCACCTATGAAATTGCTTATTATTAATTTATTACCATCTTTTTTAACGCTTATTGGATAATGGCTATAAATTATTTTTAATTTATATCTAAAACCTTTTGTTACCCCAGTAATCATGTTTTTAACGTGAGCTATAACTGTGCCAACAGCTGCTTTTTTCTTAGCATCTGCAAAAAACGCTTGTACTATAAGATTATTATCTTTAATTTCCATGCTAATTCCTTTCATGTGAGAAAAATCTTTTTCTAGCTGGCCTTTACTTCCTTTTACTATAACCTTATTCCCTTCTAGCTTTATTTCAACATTTTTTGGGATCTCTAAGTTTCTCACAGCCAGTATTTCTTTTGCCAATGTTAGCACCTACCTATCTGCACTTCATTCTGGAGAATCAGCGTGTATAAAAATATTTAAATTCTATCTAGTTTTTCTCTGATAACCTCTAATAGATCTTCTTTTTTCATAGTTTTATAGCCTATTAGTGGCTTTCTAAACTTCCCTATAACAATTATTCTATCTGGATCTTCTTCAGGTTTTGAATTGAACAGTCTAACTTTATAATAACCCTTCTTCCTGCCCATATATATGTAAGCAAACTTTGCTTTTTTGCTGCCCATATTTTACCGCCCTATGCTTATTATCAGATAAGCATTTTTAAGCTGTTCGTATTTTAAAATTTTTTTATATTTATGGAAGTTTCCTATCTACTTCTCTTATTTTTAATTTAGAATCATTATCTAAAGCTTTTTGCATAAACCTATGTTAATATATTAAAGATTCTTGCTTATTCCTTTGATTAGTTCCTTTAAAATGCCTTTGGCATAAAAAAACTACTTGCTGACTTATCTATTTACACATAGCATCAAAGAATATAAAAGTAATATTATGCTTAATTATTCTGCATGGTTATATCTTTATTTGATAACTATAAAAATTATTTAATAAGTATTATCTTACCTAAAGAAACCTTTGCATCCTTAGACCTTATTAAATTAAAATTTGAAAAATATTTATTGAAGTGAAATCTTCTTCAATTGATTAGAAATTCTTTCATACATCATTACAACATCTCTTGATAGACTTGGAGGAACCTTCTTTAACGCTAGCTCAAAGTGTCTAAATTCAACAGGAGATACCTCCAATTTTTCCCTCAACTTTATCATGACAGCTTCTCTCACTACAGCCGCTATATCAGCACCAGTATAGCCATCAGTTATAGATGCTAGTTTTTCTATAGATACATCATTTGCCAATGGAACTTTCTTTAAATGTATCTTAAATATTTGTTTTCTGGATTCGAGATCTGGTGGAGGTACATATATAAGTCTATCAAATCTTCCTGGTCTTAATAAAGCAGGATCAATTATATCAGGTCTGTTACTAGCTGCTATTACTACAACATTTGATAAAGGTACTATGCCATCTATTTCTGTTAATATTTGGTTAACTATTCTATCAGTAACACCAGTTGTATCACTCTTAAACCCTCTTGCTGGAGCTATTGAATCTATTTCATCGAAAAACACAACTGTAGGCGCTACTTCTCTTGCTCTTTCAAATATTTTTCTTACAGCTTTTTCACTTTCTCCAACCCATTTACTTAATACTTCTGGTCCTCTTACAGCAATGAAGTTTGCCCCGCTTTCTGTTGCAACAGCTTTTGCTAGTAATGTCTTACCAGTTCCTGGAGGACCATATAACAAAATTCCTTTTGGAGGTTCAATGCCCATATCACTAAACACTTTTGGATATTTCATAGGCCATTCGACAGATTCTTTTAATTCTTGTTTAACAATTTCTAATCCACCTATGTCTTCCCAATGAACTTCAGGTACCTCTACAAAAATTTCCCTTATTAAAGATGGTTTTATTGATTTCATAGCATCTAAAAAGTGCTTCATTGATACTTCTAAGTTCTTTAATATATCAGGTTTAATTGCTTCATTTTTAGATAAATCAACTTTTCCGCTTGCCATAAATTCCCTTAATGCAGACATTGCCGCTTCTTTAACTAAAGCTGCCAAGTCTGCACCTGTATAACCATTAGTTAATTCTGCTATTTTTTCCAGCTGTACATCCTTAGATAAAGGAACATTTCTTGCATGCACCTTTAAAATTTCTGTTCTAGCCTTCTTGTCAGGAGGTCTTATCTCTATTTCTCTATCAAATCTACCTGGTCTTCTTAATGCAGGATCTAAATCATCAGGCCTGTTTGTTGCTCCTATAACTATTACTCTACCCCTTTCTTGCATACCGTCCATCAGTGTTAATAGTTGTGCAACTACCCTTTTTTCAACTTCACCAGTAACTTCTTCTCTTTTAGGAGCAATTGCGTCTATTTCGTCAATAAATATTATAGATGGAGCATTATCTTGAGCTTCTTTAAAAACTTCTCTTAGCCTTTCTTCACTTTCTCCATAAAACTTGCTCATTATTTCAGGACCATTTATAGTTGTGAAATATGCACCTATTTCATTTGCTAACGCTTTTGCTAGTAATGTCTTACCAGTTCCTGGAGGACCATATAACAAAATTCCTTTTGGAGGTTCAATGCCAAGCCTCTTAAAGACCTCTGGATGTCTCATAGGGAGTTCTGCTATTTCTCTTATTCTTTCCTTTGCTTCTTCTAAGTCTCCTATATCCTCCCATGTTACTCTTGTTGTTCTATGGACCGGAAACTCATTTTCCTTTACCGGTTCTCTCCTTAATTCTACAACAGTTCTGTCCGTAACATACACATTATCAACCGGTTTAGTCTGTACTACAACTAATGGTATTTCTCCTTGAACTAAAACCAGTTCTCCTTGAGTTAATGGCTTTCTGATGAACTCTTCTTTTATATCAGAAGGTGATAAATAAAAATCTATAGCAAAGGGTTCAGTTTTTTCTAATGGCGCGAATACAATTTTTTCAGCCGGTTTAACATTATCTGCTTTTTCCACATCAACATAATCTCCAACGCTAACCCCAAGAGACCATCTTAAATATCCATCCATCCTTATTATTCCTGTATCTTCATCTTCAGAGTGCAAAGGCCAAACAACTGCTATTACTTGGCTTTTTTGACTTTTAACTTTAACAAAATCTCCTGTTTCTATTCCTAACTTTTTCATAGTAGCTTGATCTAGTCTTACAATTTTTCTTCCAGGCGTGTCTGATCTATAAGCTTCTGATACTAGTAATGAAACGATCTCAGACATTTAAGTCACCGAATTTCTATTAACTCCAAAAGTTATAAATATCCATATTATTATTTTAATTTTACCAATAAATTGAGAAACCAAAACAAATAATTTAAAGAGCTATAATAATATATTTTTATTGAATAAATTATCTTTTAATATTTAGTTCTTCTATTAGCTCAGCATAAGTCTTTTTTATTATATCACCATTTATATTTAGTTCACTTATTGCCTCTTTTATGTCATCTATAGATTTTCTATTAGACTCTATTTCTACAAAGCATCCTAGATTGTCTACTTTATCTAAAGTGATCAGCACATCCTTAAAGTTATAATATTTTCTAAATTTAGTTACATAAATCCCAGGTGTAAAACCTAATTTCTCAAATAATGTAATTGGATCATTGCTAACTTTTACTTTTAATTCTTCTCTCGATTTTACTAAGTCTTCTTCTTTAGACCTATTACCCTTATATGTTATTGTTTCGGGATAACCATTTACATACCTTATTCTGAGAGCCTCGTCTTTTAGCTTTAAATCTTTACAAGGATGGTTTAGGTATATGTCTTTTTCTCTCCTAGAATCTAAAAACTTAGCGCCTTTCTCAATTAATTCTTTTTCTATTTTAGACAATTCATCACAATATACCTTTATTTTAATCTCAACTTCTAAGTTCTCCTTACTCAAAGATTCCATCCAAAATAAAATATGAAGATTAACAATAAAAAATTTATCTAAGATATTAATTATTGTAATTTTTTATAAAAATTGGTCAACAACTAAATGTCATAATATTATACATAATATTATAATAAAAATTCTAATATTTAATTGCATAAACTAACAAGGGATAATAGTTATAACTTAAAATTATGAACCTATTTCTTTTAATATTTCCTTTGAAACTTCATCTATTAATCCTTGGCCAGCTGGAGAGAGCCTTCTTCCTTTACCAGGTATTGTAGTTACTAGCCCTGCTTGTTCTAATTGTTGTAATGCTTTCCTAATTATACTGCCTGAACCCCTTCTAAAATTGGGTGGCCTAGTTCCGTTCCTTTTCTTACCTCCATATATGGTTTTTAGAGTTCCGATACCTAATGGTTCCTCAGCTATGCTTATTTTCCTTAATAAAGAAGCTACCCTTGTATACCACCAGTCTTCATTAGAAGGAGGCAATTCATTATATACCCCAGTCTTCATATATATAGCCCATGCAGGGATTTCTATTTTTTGCATCTTTTTTAGCCTTTCAGCTAGTTTTTCTATAAGCTTATCTGCTGGAACCTCTTTAGCTGTTACCATTTTTATACCCCTCTAGTTCCTGCAATATCCTGGATATATAAGAGTTTTTGAATTTTAACTAACTTCCTCTATGCTCAAAATATTATAATAAAATCTGACCTCCTCCACGCCCTGAAGGGCGAGGATTCCCCTCATCTGTTCGGGATTACATCTGTCATTTGAGGGGCAGTCGGGGGGGTCAGAGATCCCCTTTTTTGTATGCTT
>OFEH01000162.1_pt1 | contig 27588 bp, 28 predicted proteins | sample 1521031 | NCBI WGS metagenome assembly OFEH01 (sample SAMN05518350, study PRJEB24110) | hypersaline lake metagenome | isolation source: Grendel Spring, Yellowstone National Park, Wyoming, USA | place: USA:Grendel Spring, Yellowstone National Park, Wyoming, USA | collected 2011-11-16
TCAACGCCTTATCGGCCTTAGCATGCTCCTTTGAGTCCTCAATCACGTAAAATATCAATGCATTTGTGTCAATTACCAACTCTTGCATTGTTCATTAGCCGTCTCTCCGGAGGCGGTGGAGGTGTTAAACCTCCACCGTCTCCTTCTCGACGGTCTCCCTGGGCCCCCTCACCGCAGTGGCTCCCCAACGGTCGCCCGCGGTTCCTTGCCGCTACGGGTCTTGGAAACCCAGGGGCACTGTTAAGAAGTGCTAGAGTTAGGTTTTTAAATTTAACGGGGGATATCTCCTTGTGGATTACATAACTCTTAAGTTACCGTTTGATGTTAATGGGGATACGGCTAAGGAGTTATTATCAACTGCTTGGTTGTTCAAAATAGCTACACATAGGGTCTTATCCTTAGCGAGGCAGCAAAATCTACTGCCTGGGAGCAAGATTGGTTGGAAGAACATGTTTAGGGAAGTGGCCTATGGAATTATCCCGAATCGTAGGTATGCTGACGGTGCCGTGACTCTCGTAATGGGCATCTACGAGTCTTGCAGGGCGTTAGGTGTTGATTTCAAAGGTGTTGAGTTGGGTGATTGGTTGATGTTCCAACAAAGCGAATTGGAGTACCCTGCCAAAAGCATCACTCTGAGATCAGGTTATGAGTTTCACGTGACTACGGTTAGGTTTAATGGGTCGGTTGGTAGGGTTGTTATAAAGCCCACAATACCCAAGAATTATGAGAAGCTCCTAGGTGCAATCACCACCAAGCGTGTTGGGTACATGGGTAGGGTTGTGATTGATGGTGTTGGTGCTAGGAGCAATCAATTATGGGTTCATGGTGAGGTTCATATGACGGTACCGATGGATGTTTATTATGAGCGCATGGCTAGGCATAAACGCAATGGTGGTAAACTATTTGGTGGCGTTGACGTTAACACCGATAGGATTAACCTAACAATCATTAATGAAAACGGTGAACTCATTGACCACAGAACTTTTTGGTTCAGTGAGGTGACTGCACGTGGATTCCCTAGGTATAAGGCTTGGAGCATAATCGGCATGAGGATCCACGAGATGCTTAATTACGCCTACCACCACGGCGTTAAAACATTATTCCTAGAAAACCCGGATGTTCTCGGTAGGCTGAGGCTAATGTGGGTTAGGGGTGGCGATAGGAAGCATGAAAACTATAACTATAAAGTCATGACCTTCAGGAGCTCAATCATCGAGAAAATAGCCATGAAGGCATCACTGTACTCGATTAGGGTCAGTTACGTGAACCCAAGGGGAACAACAAACTCAACAAAACACGACGAAGCCATGAGAAAGTACAGGCTAGACAAACACACAGCATCAGCCTACTCAATAGCCCTAAAAGGACTCAGGCATCAATAAATACATACACTACAAACAATCAAGAAAACCGAAACAGCCCCATGCACAATGTAACTTAGGTTCAGTGGGTTCAACCTAAGGTTCTTAATGGTAACCACTATGGGCAACTCAACACCGGGCTTAAGCACTGGGCCATTAGGGTACTCCACCGTTGCCTCAAGGCCCGTGAACCTAAGGGTCCATGAATTGGGCTTATAGTTAAGCCACGGCCCACTGGGCTTTACTGTGAATGGGTCAATAAGCCAATCCACGTTCCCGTTCCTATCAATAAAGACCCTACCGCCCTGGCTGGACAGTAACCTGTAGGTAATTTTAATGATTCTATTAGCCAGTTCAGAGACGGTCCTACTAGCCCTAATATTGGACACACCGCCCCACGACTCATTGGTCACTATTTCCTCGTAAACCTTGGCGTAGTCTGGTGGTATGTAGTCCCTACCATACATAATGCCCAATATTGCGCCGACCGTAGCTGCTGTACAGTCAGTATCGTAGCCAAGGCTAATGGTCTTAACCATGGCATCCTCGAAACCATTGCTGTAGAGTAGGCCGAGCACCTCGAAGCCGAGGTTGATTGGGGAGTATTGGGCTATCCTCCTATACTCAGGTGGGGCGGATTCAATTATGAGTCTCCTTGCCTCCTTAAGGTTAAGTCCTTCCTCATGAGCCCTCAGGGCTATGGTTATGGTCTTATGGGTCATGCTGGATTCGGGTATGTAGCTTAAGGCGTATTCGATAAGTCTCTTCAGATCACTGCTCACGAATGCCATGGACTCCAGCACTGCGTTGAAGACTTCGCCGTAGACCGATTCACCACCCCCATGGTCTACTATGGCGTCCATGAAGGCGTACGTGGCTGCAACGTCAGGTAGGCCTGGGGCAATCATGGCCCACACCTCAGACCTAATGGGCGAGCCCATGCAGTGCCTAAACCAGTTATTGAAGAACCCAGACATCGGTGGTAGTATTCCTAGCCTAAGGTTCCTCTTACTGAAGCCGTACTCATCCCAGTTGTAGTGTATGCAGTCTAGCCAGCATTGCGCCAAGTCATGTTCACTTATGTTAAGCCCCCTATCCTCAATCAGCCTTAACCAAGCCATCTGAACCTCAAAGTCGTCATTAGGGTATAGCCTGTGTTCAAGCTTAACCTCAATTAAGTCATCCTGCCCAAACCCCCTCTCATAGGGTGTTCCTAAGCTACCACCAATGTTCTTACCCATTAATCCGCCGTAGATCTTACCAAGGAGGGCTGAACCCGTAAGCTCCATAGATGCGAGTCCACCGCACGTATTTAAGCCTTGGTTAAGTTAAGTCACCATTACTAATCCCTCATGCGGACCTAACATGTTAGGTCCTGATAATTACTAATGTTTATATACAACCTAAAGCTAACTTCAAGCTATGTCATCAGGGGAGGAGGGTGCAGGCTTGGTTAGTGAGGATGAGATTAAGCAGGAGATCACACGTGTAATGAGGGCACTGTATGAGAGGGGCCTAGTGTCGGCACTTGGAGGTAATGTAAGTGCAAGGGTCCCTGGGGCCGGCGAGTTTTGGATAACACCCAGTGGGGTCTTTAAGGGCAACGTCAACGTTGATGACTTAGTTAAGGTTGACCTGGATGGCAACGTCATTGAGGGTGTCCTTAGGCCATCAACGGAGACACCCTTCCACGCGGCAATATATAGGGTTAGGCCGGACGTGAACGCCGTCATACACGCACACAACCCAGTCACACTGGGCCTAGCCCTAGCTGGCGTTAACCTGAAGCCAATATCCGTAGAGGCAGTCATGACCCTTAGGAGGGTTGAGGTCGTCCCCTTCGCCTTCCCTGGAACAGACCAGTTAGCCAAACTCGTGGCTGATGCTGCACTTAAGGGTGCACGCGCCATAATACTGATGAACCACGGCGTGGTTGGCCTTGGAGCCAATTTACTTGAGGCTGAGGCCATAGTGGAGACCCTTGAGGAGGTTGCCACGGCCCAATTCGTAGCCATGGCGCTGGGTAAGGAGCCACCTGTAATACCGGAGAAGGACGTTGAACTGTACATGAAGCTTTACTTCCAGGGTTAGGTGAGTGGTGTGGTTGATTGGTTTGGTTACATGGGTAAGATACTGGAGGTTGACTTAACCAGCAGCAGGGTTAGGGTTAGGGATTTGAAGGAGGAGGACGCCGACATGTTCATAGGCGGCATTGGGTTAGCCACCAAGCTCATCTTCGATGAAATGGATCCCAGGGTTGAGCCATTCAGCCCCGATAACGTGCTAATCTTCATGACTGGGCCGTTAACTGGGACAATGGTGCAGTGCAGTGGGCGTTACGTTGTTGCCGCTAAATCACCCCTAACCATGGCTTGGGGTGAGGCTCACGCATCAGGCTTCTGGGGTGTTGAATTGAAGAGGGCTGGGTTCGACGGCATCATAATTAAGGGTAAGTCCAGTAACCCAGTCTACCTGTACGTGCATGATGGCGAGGTTGAGATACGTGATGCATCCAGGTACTGGGGTTTAACAACAGTTGAAACAGACCTTAGGATCAAGGAGGAGCTCGGCGATAAGGCGGTCCGCGTAGCCGCAATAGGCCCAGCCGGCGAGAAGCTAGCTAGGTACGCCATAATAGCCTCCGACATAACCCCGGATGGACCTAGGGTTGCGGGTAGGACAGGCATGGGTGCTGTCATGGGTTCTAAGAACCTTAAGGCCATTGCCGTTAAGGGCAGTGGACAGGTTAAGGTTAAGGAGCCTGAGAGGCTTAGGAGCAATATAAATAGGCTACTACCCTACATACTATCCTACCCCACAACCCAAATATACTCGATATACGGCACAGCGGGTGAGGTTGAGGAATTCTACGAGTACGGTGATATGCCTATAAAGAACTTCACGGTTGGCAAGTGGGATAACGTATACAACATAAGCGGTAGGGCCTTTAGGGAGAAGGGCCTTGTTAAAGCTCATAGGGCCTGTTGGGCATGCCCAATACACTGCTGGAAGTACGTCGAGGTCAATAATGTTAAGGGTAGGGGGCCTGAGTACGAGACCATAGCCTCACTCGGCTCAATGCTAATGATAGATGACCCGGAATACCTAATCAAGGCCAATGACCTATGCAACAAGTACGGCATAGATACCATATCCACCGGAGTCACCATAGCCTGGGCCATGGAGAGCTTTGAAAAGGGCCTATTGACTAAGGATGATACAGGTGGGTTAGAGCTTAAGTGGGGTGATAAGGAGACCGTGCTTAAGCTAATTGAGATGATAGGTAGGCGTGAGGGCTTCGGTAAGCTACTTGGTGAGGGATGCCGCATGGCATCGAGGGCGATAGGCAGGGGCACTGAGAAGTACTGCATGCACGTTAAGGGCACTGAAATGCCCATGCATGACCCAAGGGCCTTTAAGGGCATGGGGTTGCAATACGCAACATCAAATAGGGGGGCTGACCACCTGCAGGGTTTAACATTCAGGATTGAGCAAGGTGAGAGAATCACGGACCTCAAGATCTACGAGAGGTACGATAGGGTTTCGTACATGGGCAAGGGGCGTATAGTGGCCACAATGGAGACTTGGCATGAGGTTCTTGAATCACTGGTAATATGCAAGTTCATAAGCATACCACCACTCCACCTAGCCGGGATGTACACCCTTGTAACTGGCAGGAGGAAGACGCTTCAAGACCTTTTAACGGCGGGTAGGCGTATATTCACTTTGAAGAGGATGTTTAACGTCATAAATGGCATAAGTAGAAGGGACGACACATTACCTGAGAGATTCCTTAAGGAGCCGTTAAGCGAGGGTGGCGCCAAGGGCCAGGTGGTTGAGCTTGAGCCTATGCTTGACGAGTACTACAGCTACATGGGGTGGGATAAGGATGGGATACCCACCATTGAAACGCTTAAGGAGTTGGGTATACTGCCAATAGTTGAGAAGTATATGAACAATAAGTGACGTGGGCATGGAGGTAGTCGTCTTACTGGCCATAGATATAGGGGCCAGTGGAGGTAAGGCTATTGCAGGGGTTTTAGACCTAAAGGATGGTAAGTTGACGGTGGATGAATTGCTTAGGTTTCCCAATCAAATAATTAGGGTTGGCAATCACATGCACTGGGACGTGCTGCAACTGTGGGTTAACATTAAGAATTCGATTAAGGCTGCGGTCAGGAAGTATGGTGGTAAATTAGCCTCGGTGGGTGTGGATACGTGGGGGGTTGACTTCGCCCTCCTGGACTCAAATGACGAACTCCTCGGGCTTCCATACGCCTACAGGGACCCCATGACGGAGGGCTTAATGGATGAGGTCTTCGGCAAAGTGCCCAGGGAGGTGATTTACGGTGAAACGGGTATACAATTCATGAGGATAAACACCCTATACCAATTATATGCCCTGGTCAAGTATAACCCCCAGAGACTTAAGGCTGCGGGGGCAATGCTCATGATACCTGACCTGTTTAACTACTGGCTAAGTGGCGTTAAGGTTAATGAATACACCAATGCAACCACAACGCAGCTCCTAAACGCTAGGAGTAGGAGATGGAGCGTGGACATAATGGAAAGGTTAGGTATACCAACCCACATGCTCCAGGATATTGTTGATGCAGGCACACGGCTCGGCCACTTGGCGCCAAGCGTAGCGGAGGAGTTGGGTGTACCCAATTTAGGTAGGGACATTAGCATAATCGCCCCAGCAACACACGACACAGCCTCGGCAATTGCAGCAGCCCCCATGGTTAATGAACACACGGGGTACGTCAGCTCAGGCACATGGAACCTGGTTGGCGTGGAGTTAAGTGAACCATTAATCAACGAGAGGGCTATGCTGAGTAACTTCACCAATGAGGGTGGGGCCTTTAGGACAATAACATTCCTCAGGAATATGCAGGGCATGTGGCTCATACAGGAGGTTAGAAGGATAATATCTGATGTTGAGGGTAGGGATTACTCATACGATGAGTTAACTAAGCTGGCCTCAGAGGTTGATCAACCAAACTCCTTCATAGACGTCGATGACCCAAGGTTCCTAGCCCCAGTCAACATGATTGAGGAGGTTAAGGGTTACTTAAGGGAGACTGGGCAGAGGGAACCCAGTAGCCTTGGGGAATTGGTCAGAGTCATAATAACCAGCATTGCCCTCAAGCATAGGTACATCCTTGAGAGGGCTATGGAGATAACAGGTAGGAGACTCAGCGGAGTCAACATTATTGGCGGGGGCTCTAGGAACAGCCTAATGAACCAGTTAACAGCCAACGTAATGGGTATACCTGTCTATGCGGGGCCTGAGGAATCCACATCACTGGGTAACATCCTCATCCAAGCGGCAGGTCTCGGCATGGTTAAGAACCTGGGTGAGCTTAGGTCCATTGTTAAAGGGTCCTTTAACATTAAGGTTTTTGAACCTAGGGATGAGAGGAGGTACGGGGACCTCTACACGGAGTTCCTAAATAGACTCCACCTACATTAACCACCTAACATGTTCAATGGTTGACGTTAGTTACAACTTAAAAAGTTAAGCCGCATACAGTTAATCATGGCAAGTCTAGACAGGTTAAGGTCAGCCTACTCAGGCTTCATGGAAGGTAAGGTGGTTGACTCCTTCCTCAGGGAGTTTAACGTTAAGTTTGCAGCCGGGACGTGGACCGCGGGGGACTTCTCGGATAGGTTCAATAGGGGTGGCTACTTCCCAAACCTACCTGGTGGGTTAATTAACCAGTTGAGGAGGGTTAAGGAGGCTGGTATTGAGGGTGTGGTCCCTGTTGATGCCCAGTTCCTGGACAATGAGCTTAAGGTTAGGCGTGACTTGGTGAGTGAGGTTAAGTCAGCTGTTAACGAGCTTGGCCTTAAATTGGCTGGGTTAGCCATGGATTTAACTGGGTTTCACGTATTTAAGCTAGGCACCTTAACAAACCCAGACCCTAAGGTTAGGGAACTAGCCATAAGTACCTTTACCCAAAGCCTTGATATTGCCCGTGAACTTGGCCTAGACTCAGTTTCCATATGGCTTGGCTCCGACGGCTGGGACTATAGCCTTGAGGCCAATTACGGCAGGAAACTTGAGCTACTTTACGAGGGCTTACTCAACCTTGGTAAGGAGGCGCGTAGGCTCGGCATCAAGTCCTTTGGAATTGAGGCTAAGCCCAAGGAACCCCGTGAAGGCAACTTAGTAACACCAACATCACACGTAACCATTATGCTGGCCAGTAGGTTAAACAGTGAATTACGTGATAAGTTATTCGGTATAACAATAGACTATGGCCATGAGTTGATGTACGCTGTTGAACCGGCCTATACAGTCTACGTGGCTAAGTGGATGGGGGTTCCTGTGGTGGTTACCCACATAAACACGGCTAAGTGGCATAGTAATGATGAAGATAGGGTCGTCGGCACAGGGGATATTTGGCACTTCGTAGACTTCATATACGCACTACTGGACACGGGTTACTCGGGCTGGTTCACGTTGGATCAATTCACGTATAGGCTCAACCCCGTGGATGGGTTAAGGTTATCGAAGGAGTTATTCGCCAACCTGTATAAGAGGGCGCTCATGCTTTACCTATCAAGGGAGGACTTTGAGAACGTTAGGTTGAGCGGCGACCAGGCTAAGGTGCTTGACTACGTTAAGAGGATTATGTACGGCTAATTAACTTTAATAAGCGCTTAAATCTTAAAGGTATACGTGTTCTTCAGGGCGTTCCAGGTGGCTATGGCAAAGTTAAGCGTAGTCCTCGTCTCACCAATGGTTCTAGACCAAACGTCCTTAATCCCAGCTAACCTAAGTATAGGCTTTATCGTGTCACCAGCCACTAAACCAACACCCTTAGGAGCCGGTATTAACTCAACCACTATGCTACCCGCCCTACCCCTAACCACGAACGGTACGCTGTGCGGTTCATCACATGAGCAGTACCATGAGCCGCACCCCCTCCTCACCGGGGTTATGTTCACCTTTGCCTTCCTTATGGCCTTCTCCATGGCTGGGCCTATCTGCCTAGCCTTACCTATCCCAAGGCCCACGTAACCATCCTCATTACCCAGCGCCACGGCCACTTGGAATTGGCTAACTTCACCTGCATCAGTCTGCCTCTGAACTATGTTTATGCTGAGGACCTCATACTTAAGGTTAGTGAGCAGGGCATCCACTATCTCAGGTTCCTGTATCCTGGCGTTAACCGTGAATATGTCGTCGATGGACTTCACCTTACCCTCCTTAACAAGCCTACCAATCTCAGTCCTAGGCTTCCACTCCTCAAGGTTAACGGTGGGTACCTCAGACATTGCCCAATCAACCCAGTTACCCTTTTTAAATCTAGCTCCCCTGGATTGTTAAGCCAAGCTGGGAGTAACTTTTATTTACTTAACCAGGATAGTTAACCGTGGGTGTTGAGGGGCTTGACGTAAAGGAGCTACTTGAGCTTAGGAGGAGGATTAGGGAGAGGATTAGTGAGCTTAGGGATGAGTTGAACATGCTTGAGTCCACTCTCAAAGTCATAGACTCCCTGATAAAAACCGGCTCAATAACCACGGCCGATAGGGTTCAGCCGAGGGAAAGTTCGATAAGCCTAACGACACCCAGTGGTGAGGAGTTGGCTAAGTTAACGTACAACGATGAGGAGGTGATCATAGAGTTCAGTAAGCCAATCAGTGAGCAGCCGCCGTTAAGGAGGTTCTTCATAGAGAAGGTGCTTAATGGGCTTAGGGGTGAGGATGAGGAATTAGTTAACAATGGTGAGCTTGAGGAGTCGATGGCGTTGAATTATGACATTGAGAGGAACAGTGAGGGCTTGATCACTAGGATAGTGATTAGGAATTATAGGGATCAACGCAGGTTAAAGAGGATAATTGAGGCCATTAAGTGGACTATATCTAAGCTTGGGGAGAAGCAGGGTAGCTAGGTTAACCTACCCGTGTAGTACCTGGCCAGGCTCCTAATCCTCCTAACCCACCTCATAACCAGCTCCGACTTATCAACCACTGAGCCGTAGCCATCCATGAAGTCGCTGAAGAGCGCATTGCCAACTTCACCATAGTTGCTTTCAAGGGACCTAAGCAGGACGTTTAGGTCTACGGCAACCCTCTTAAGGTACCTGTCATCCCAAGTTGGCCTAGCCCTCTCCCCAAGCCCAAAATCCACCAGGTACTCGTCACCATTACTAACCAGCACGTTAGCTGGCGTTGGATCACCGTGTAACACGCCACCAGCGTGGAGTGTACCTATCAGCTCGCCCATCCTCCTCATCAGCGTCTTCACGGGTCCTGAGTAGCCGTTGGCCCTTATGATGCTGTTCAGCGTTGGCGCCTCAATGTACTGCATCCTTATCCTAGCCCTAACAACATCAACATCGTAAATCACAGGCGTCTTAACACCCAACTCAGCCGCATCCATGATCAACCTAGCCTCGTTAATAGTCCTCCTAACCCTAATCATCCTATCGAAGACAGGGTCCCTATACCCCTTAGGCACCCTCTCCTTGACGAGCACCGTTAATCCAAGCCAATCCTCGAGGTAAAGCAGGGCCTCAGCACCCTTAGCTACAACCCTCATCACCCCTATCAACGTTGCAAAGTTTTAAACCCTACCCATTAGGGGTGCCTGTGAGGCGTAGGGAAAGGAAGTCCAGGAAGCTTAGGGGTTGGAGAACCCACTCCTGGGGTAGGGTTGGGCAGCATAGGAGTAGGGGGCAGAGGGGAGGTGGAGGTAGGGTGGGTTTACTTAAGCATAAGAAGAGCCTACTCCTAAAGCTAACCAACGGTGAACTATACCCACTGATAGGTAAGCACGGCTTCTATAGGCCCAGCAGGGAGGTTAAGGCAATTAACGTAGGCGACCTAAGCGCCCTAGCCGACTCACTAATCAGGAAGGGCCTTATTAAGGAGGAGGGTGGCAGGTACGTCATTGACCTAACCCAGTTGGGCTACGGCAAACTGCTCGGTGGGGGGAGACTTACGAGGCCAATTGTGGTTAAGGTTAAGGCAGCCTCGGCTAAGGCTATTAGGACTGTTAAGGAGGCCGGTGGGGAGGTTTTAATCACCCAGTAATCACCTAATACTTATACACCCCCAGTCCTAACCAGACCCATGAAGGCCCCCGTACTCATAATAAACATGAAGGCCTACCCAGAGCTACTTAATGGTGGTGCTGTTAAGCTTGCCAAGGCAGCTGAGAAGGTGGCTAGGGAGCTTGGGGCAAGCATAATCGTCGCCCCACCCCACACCTACCTAAGGCAGGTGGTTGAGGCAGTGGGCATACCAGTCTACGCCCAGTCAGCCGACCCAGTGGACCCGGGTGCTAGGACGGGGCACATACCGCTTGAGTTCGTTAAGGACGCTGGGGCGGCTGGGGTGATTATAAACCACAGTGAGCATAGGCTACTACTCAACGACATAGCCTACCTGGTGGGTAAGGCTAAGACGCTCAACCTGGAGACCGTGGTCTGCGCCCCGGATCCACCATCAAGTGCAGCGGCTGCTGCACTATACCCAACGGCGGTGGCCATGGAGCCCCCTGAGTTGATTGGAACGGGTAGATCGGTTAGTAGGACTAAGCCCGACGTCGTGGTTGAGACCGTTAACGCCGTTAGGAGGGTTAACGGTGAGGTTAAGGTAATTACGGGCGCCGGTATTGAGGACTACAACGACGTAGCCAAGGCCCTTGAACTAGGCACTGTAGGCGTCCTAGTGGCAAGCGCAATAGTTAGGGCTAAGGATTGGGAGGCTAAGATAACCGAGTTGGCTAAACCCCTGGTGGGTAAGTGAGTTTAACCCTGCGCCTTAACCTCCTTAATTAAACCAAGTTCCCTTAACTGGAGGTAGTAGTCGAGTCCATTAACCAAGGCCTCCACGCTCGCCCTAACGACGCTCGTGGATACGCCCACGGTCCTCCACCTCCTTGAGCCATCGGTGAACTCGGCTGTTACCCTAACCAGGCTTTCAGTGTTCTTAACCTCGGATGGTAGCACGACCCTGTAGTCAACCAGGGTTACGTTCCTTAGCTCTGGGTAGACCCTCTGGAGTGCCTTCCTAAGGGCAATGTCGACGGCGTGGACTGGCCCAACACCCTCAGCCACCTCAAGCTGGTCATTAACCTTAACCACGGCTATGCTCCTATCCCCCTCATCCATAACCCTCCAGTACTCCAGCCTAATCAACCCCCTGTACAGGTTAAGCTCCCTCAGGGCTATGAGGATTGCAGACGCCGTAGCCAGGTCGAAACTGTACCCCCTGTTCTCAAGCTCCTTAATCCTCGCCAAGGCCCTCCTAACCCCCTCATCCCTCTTATCAACAGGCACCCCAAGCTCCCTAAGGTGAGCCACCAGGTTTGATGAACCTGAGAGCTCGGAAACCAAGAAGCGCCTTGAGTTACCCACAAGCTCAGGGTCCACGTGCTCGTAGGCCCTTGGGTTCTTTAGGACGGCATCCACGTGAACGCCGGCCTTATGCGTAAAGGCGTAGTCACCGACGTAGGGTTGGTATGGGTTTGGCTGTAGGCCGGTCAACTCGTAGACCAGCCTTGAAACCTCCCTAAGCCTCCTAAGGCTCTCAACACCCCTAAGGGCCCTTAAACCAAGCTTAAGCACGAGGTTGGGTATGACCTGAACCAGGTCAGCGTTACCCGTCCTCTCACCAATACCGTTAATCGTACCCTGCACGTGCCTAGCACCAGCCAGCACACCCATGACTGTATTGGCCACGGCGCAGCCTGAATCGTTGTGCATGTGTAGGCCCACCTTAACCTTAACCTCACCTACAACCCTCCTGGTTATTTCATAAACCTCATTAGGCATCATAGCTCCATTAGTGTCGGCGAGCACGATGACCCTCGCCCCAGCCTCCTCAGCAGTCTTAACGACTGATAGGGCGTAGTCGGGGTCCTCCTTAAACCCCTGGTAGAAGTGCTCAGCGTCAAAGATAACCTCAAGGCCATGCGACCTAAGGTAGTTGACGCTGTCGTAGACCATGTCTAAATTCTCCTTCCTACTAACCCTGAGGACCTCGGTGACGTGGAGGGTCCATGATTTTCCGAAGATCACGGCCACCTTAACGTCGGCATTAATTATTGCGTTGAGGCTTGGGTCATCACCGGGCTTAACCCCCCTCCTCCTAGTGCTCCCGAAGGCAGCCACCCTACTGTGGGTTAGGGAGTATTTCTTAACCTCCCTGAAGTACTCCTCATCCTTTGGGTTTGAGCCTGGCCAACCACCCTCAACGTAGTCAACCCCCAGTTCATCTAGGGCTAGGGTTAACCTAACCTTATCGTTGAGTGTGAAGGAGACGTTAGCCCCCTGGGCCCCATCCCTAAGCGTGGTGTCCAGGACCTCAACGGTTGATTTCTAGAACACCCTCCATACTAGCCGATTAAACCTTGAGTATATAAGCTTTACCCACACCACTATTGGCCTAGGACTCAACTAAGGGTATTAATGGGGATGCGTGGGCCACTATATAGGCCATGGTTGCCGTTACCGGGGTAAGTTTAATTAAACCCACGGCGTCTTTTAGGTAATGGTAACCGAAAAATGGATTACCGTCAACGGTAGGAGGGTTAGGGTTCTCCAGGATGGTTCAGGTCAACCACCCATACTCTTCGTCCACGGTTACAGCTTCAGCGCAGACACATGGAGCGAGTGCTGCATGGGCCGCTTCAAGGGTAGGCATGAGGTTTACGCGGTGGACATGCCCTATGGTCCAAGGTCCAGGAGCGACCACTTCGAGAGGGTTAATGAGAACGACTACGCAAACCACCTGAAGGCCATAGTGGACGTGTTCAACCTAAGGGACCCGATACTCATAGGGGCCTCCATAGGCGGCGAAACGGTCCTAAGATACCTAGCCCTAGGCTACCCAGCCACGGCAGCGGTTGTAATTGGGCCTGTGGGCGTCCAGAGGATTGACCTAGCCAGGATAAGGAAACCTGTGCTTGGGGTTTGGGGCAGTAGGGATGATGTTTCACCCCAGTATAACGCTGAGCTTATGAGGAGGTTCGGCTTCAGGGTAACTTACATAGAGGGGGCCGGGCACCCAGCCTACCTTGATAAGACGGAGGAATTCATAAAAATAGTTGAGGAGTTCCTAAGCGAGGTGGGGAGGGCTGCCATCACTGAGGGTTGATGAGGTATCAGGGTCCCGACAAACCTCGTACAAGGGGGAAACCTTTTAAGTCCCCTCATTAAAGGCTACGTTAGCCGGGGTGGCCGAGCCTGGTTCAAGGCGATCCCCATGGGTTAACCCATGGGGACCTTAATGGGCCTGCTAAGCCCATCCCCGCAAGGGGGCCCGGGTTCAAATCCCGGCCCCGGCGCCATTCATTAGGGCATTGGGTTAGTGTTTAAAGGGGGGTCCATTAGACTCCAGTCATGATAATACCCCTGGTCTTCACTAGGTGGATTAGGCGAATTCGTAGGGTGCTTAAGAGCCTAATACTATATTCCCTCATAATGTTCTTAGCCATATTATTCATTGGGGCATTAGCCATCTACCTAGTCGAACACCCCTACAACCCAGGTATTAGGAACTATTTCGACGCTGTGTGGTTCATAATGGAGACCATCACAACAGTGGGCTATGGCGATATAGTGCCAGTCACATTTTGGGGTAAGGTGGTGGACATGGTTATAATGCCCCTCGGCATCGCCATAATAAGCATATTAACCGCCTCCATAGCAGGTGAGTTAACAAACATGGTCATTACGAGGAGCCTTGGTCAACACGTAAGCTCCAGGAGGAACCACATAGTGGTCATTGGGTGTGTTAATAGGGCTTTAAAGGTTATAGAGGAGTTAATGAGGATGATGGAAAGGGAGGGGTTAATGATGGATTTAACCTACCTCCATAACGGGGACAAGCCTACCTCATTACCCAGTGATGTTGAGTTTCTGCGCGGTAACCCATTCAACACTAACGACCTACTTAGGGCTGGTGTAGATAGGGCATCTACAGTGATAATAACACCACTGGGTGAAAACAGCTCATCATCAGACGCGGAGGCGATACTCATAACCATGAGAGTTAGGGAGCTCAATAAAGACGCTTACATAATAACCGAGGTGCTTGACGAGGCTAACAGGGATTACGCATTTAAGGCTGGGGCTAATTCCGTGGTCTCCCTAGGCTCATTCACCACAACAATCATCGCCAGGGAGGCTTTAAGCAGGGGCACCTCATCGGTACTTATGAGGATTATTAATGATGGTAAGGTGAGCTTAGTTAAGGCAGAAGGCTACGTAGGTTTGAGGTTCATTGAGGTGGTTGAGAAGCTTAAGACCACTGAGAATAGGTTAATCATAGGTGTAGTTAGGGGTAGTGACATACTGATTAACCCTAGCAACGACCTAATAATACAACCCGGCGACTTGTTAATCACGGTATCCTAGGCCCATTAAGCCTAGGCTTAACTAAGTTAAGGAAAAGCATAAAAAGCCATAAACAGCTTAAGGGGGTGAGGCCCCGGTAGCTCAGCCTGGGAGAGCACCCGGCTGAAGACCGGGGGGTCCCGGGTTCAAGTCCCGGCCGGGGCACCAGTGACTACTTCAATGTGCCCGAATCCTATGGACCTAGTGGTCCCAGTGTTCATTAACTCAGCTAGCCTGAGTAATGCCCATAGTTGGGTTATCCTAGACTCCCTCCTACTCTTCACCTCATACTCAGCGCTCCCCCAGAAGCCCAATTGAGGCTGGCTCCTACCAGGTAGCCTGGTGTACACCACCCTACCGTACATGTCCCTCATGTAGACGTAGTTGTAGGCCCACCTAACCAACCCAGTCCAATTCCTAAACAAGTCACCTCCAATGACGCTGTTCCAGTACAGCACAGTCGACCTTATGATGTTCTCCATGCTTGGGCAGAAGTCGAACTTAACACCCCTACGCCTCATAGTCCTCACCCTGGCAAACCTAATTGGCGATAGGAAGCGTATCCTGAACCTAACTGGGCCAGGTTTAACAAGCTCCTCAACCCTAACAACCTCAATGGACTTAACCTCAACTTTAGAATCCACGTTAAACAGCTTAACAGAATCCACGGAGTTTAAGGCGTCGAGGAGCCTAACACCAACACCCTCAAGGGTGGAAACCCTAAACTCCAACGCATCACCCGGCGCAACTAGCCTAGCCCTACTATCCCAAAGAACACTACCATTATGCCTAATCGGCGTGACGCTAATAGGCTTAGGGGTCTTTAAGTCATGCAACCGCCTAGCCAATTCACCATCAACCCTACCCAGCACGCCCAGGGCAATGGACATCGACACAGTCCCAGTAAAACCACTCAAAACCAAAGCCGACGAAGGCCTAAGAATAAGGTTAAAGACAAATATGGCACTCATCCAGGCAAACAACTAAACACGGCATTAAAAGCATAACGGTATAGCTAAGAATAGGCATTACCTCGGATTACTAAGGACTACCAAACTGAACTGATGGTATTGGAAAACAGCTCCTCTAAGTTATTCTGAATCATTGCTAAACCCAATTAATAATGGGAAAAGGATATAAGGTACATTATGATTTTTAGCTAATGTATATCGAATTAAGTAACTATGGCTCAATAAGGAATTTAGTGACGGATGGAAAGCCAAGACTCGACGCTAAAGGTGTAATGGTGATTATGGGTAGGTCAGGTTCCGGCAAGACACTCCTCGCCAACGCCCTTTACATGGAACCAGCCCTAACAATAGCCGATGCAGCTCGCCAACTTGAACTAGTTGAGAAATGTCCAGTAATAGTCGATGCCGTCGAGACCATTAAGGCAATGGCGAACCTCTTCGGGTTTAGGAACTACGATGAATTGCACGGGTTATCTAGGTTCTCGGTATGTGTTGAGTCGTCCATTGCAAGCAATGCATTGGTTTCGGCAGGCTATGACCCAGGTAGTATTGACTTCGTATGCCTCACTAATGATAAGGGTAAGCCGAGGATCGAGTTAATAATGGGTGGGAGGCGTACCACCGTTGAAAGGACGAGTATAGAGCTAGTTACAACGCTCATACTCAATACGGCGTCAATAATGTCCTGGCCGCGTCAATTAAGGGAAGGAGTCTACTCGCTAAATTACGAGAATGTGCGGAATATTTTCGATTCCTTAAAGAGGATTGAAAAGAGGGCTGGTTACTGTGACTCCGACCTTGCGTTGGGTGTTAGTGCGTTATTGAGGGCGAGAATACCGCCGTTGGTTGTTGGTGAGGAACTTGATTTTAGGCAAATACTAGAGATAGAGACTGCCATTGATTACTTAATTTTGCCGAATCATAGGATTACGCTTACGAAGCCAACGGGCGAATTAACCATGCAAATATTCAATATTGCTAGGGACTTCGTTAAAGCCCTTAAGGAGGAGGCAAGCAGGGGTCAAGTTGCGGGACCCCTAATTTACATCGACGATGCGTTTGACGGCGTCTCGACGATTAATGCAAAAGAATTGGTGGGGGTGATGAGAGAAATCATTGCGAATGGGGCATCAATAATCCTCACGTCATATAGGCCAGAGGTTATCGCCGTGGAAGACCCCTACATTAAGGACTTCATAGATAATCACGCAACACTGTACATAGCCACCTATGGGTTAGAAACAATGAGTAAATACGTAAGTACAGGGCTTGACTACAGGCTCTGGCTCATGAATGCCGATACAATAAATGGTGAGGATTACGAAAAGATAATAGACCTACTTGGGTGATGTTATGGGCTCTTGCCAATCGGATCGTGAAAGGTATATTTGTGTCGAGGGAACTCTCGGTCCGGAGTTTGCCGGGTTCCGTGTTCGTGTTTGCGGGGACTCATGTGATGAATTAACTAAGTTAATTTCAGATTGTGCTGTTAAAACTATTGACATTCTTAAGTTATTCGGTAAATCTATTGGCAGGCTTATAGGTAAACTTTTTATTTTTAGAGCTAGGAAACGCATTAGATTTAATCTATTTAGGAAAACAAAACATGATTAATCTTTAATGAATTTTTTAATGATGATTGGTGTGAACCCTTTTCTATAGATCCATGAGTCTATGTCATCGGTTATGCTTATTATGTACGTTACTAACTCGCCATACTTACTTATTGGCTTGCTCATTAGTTGCTGGATCATACCATCAATAACCATTCTAATTGAGGTTCTCAGATCATAATCCAATGCAGCCTCTACATAATCGTAAAACTCGTAATCCACCTTCAATACTCCTCCGCAGACCTCCTCGATGTTTTTTAATACTTTGATTATTTCCTCTATATCATTGGGTTTTGGGTATGCCTTAACCTGGGTGAGGGTGTCTATGACGCTCCTTCTTGCGCTGTGGTGTAGTATCACGCCAATTATGTAGGGTGTGGGATCCACGTTTAGGGCCTTGAATGCACCTAAGCCTTGGAATACGCGGTATGTGACCCACGCTGACCAGATCTCGTGTCCTCTAAGTGATATTTCGTCCTCCCTGTTACCGCATTTTTCGAATTCTTCTTGGTAATTGCTAAGGGCTTTGCCTATGTCGTGTAAGTACGTTGATATGGTTAATGCTATGTGTACGCTTTTGGTGTCTATTTCCGTAACTGTACTTAGTCTATTAATTACCATAGTTATTTCCTTACTGAGCTTCTCAATATCTACACTCCTGTACGATTCCTGTCTAGCCATTTCACTTGGGCGCATTATCAGTGTTGCAACGTTTCTTAGGTGTGTTTCTAGGTCATGGTTGCACCAGGCATATAGGGTCATGGTGATCGCCCATTAATGTCTACCTCAAATCCCTCGCCCTGTATATAGGCATTGTCTTTGATTAGGAAGCCCAGTGGTATTGTTGCTGCACGTTCTTTATCCAGATTCCCTAGTGCTTTTACCCTTGCTAATACGTACTTGTTGAGGTCATATAGCCTTCTGCAACTAATTACCGAGCCGTAAGTTATTCTGTTTAGCGGTACTTCCACCTCCTCTACTTGCGCTCTTCCCTCCCGTAATATGGCTATTAATATTAAGGCTCGGTCGCTCCTTATTTTAAGCAAATTCCTGTACAGTAGTGCGTGGTCAACGTCTCTGTTTAGGTATTCCAAGTCTACATTTACGGAGTTTTCCTCGATGCATTTAAGGGCATCTCTGTTCTCCTCTCCTAGGCATTCCTCGTACTTCGTGATTAACGTAATCATTTGCGTTTCCCTAACGAAGTTGCATAATTTCTTCAGATAATTAGTGGCGTCTTCTCTGTGTATCGTCACTAACTCATCTATGTTTTCAAGGGAGTTCTCAATATTGTAGTCTACCTTTAGGTTATTGTAATAGTCCTGATATATCATGTTAAGTAGGTTGAAGTAGGAGTTGGGGTCATTACTTCTAGGCACCCTCCAATCCAACTCCTCAGTACGCCTTAGTAAGGTGATTGACCCCTCAACAAGTGACAGGTCATAAACGCGCTTAACCGCTTCGTTAGTGTACTCCTCATCATTTGAATATAATATATTAATACGCGTTTTGCCATCACCACTGCACTCATTGAACCTACAGACCCTACCCACCCTCTGTATTAACTGTGCAAGTGGGGCTGCGTCAGTTATTAATGCATCATAGCTCACGTTTACGCCAGCTTCGATGACTTGGGTTGCAATTAATACGTGTGGTTCTTGACCCTCGCCGCTCTCCCTACCTGCTTTACTGCCCCCGGTTCTTTCCTTAGTTATTTCTTGAATCACCTTATTCCTATCGCCGTGCGTTAATCTGCCATGGAGTAGCAATACTTTTCCCTTAATCCTATCCCTGAGTTTACGGTAAGTCTTAGTGGCTAGTTTAACGGTATTCCTAATCACTAGTACGCTCAAACCATCCTTAAGGTATTGGTCGACCTGCTCCACCACCTCGTCCACCTTATCGCCTTTGATAGTTAATACCTCATGCGTTAATTTTGTGGTTGAGCTCCAGTCTTTGTCTGGGAACGCTATATTTCTGCACCCTCTAAAGCTATCCTCAGTGATGCCGTTTTGCGAGTTGTCCATTGTTAAGATTATGCATTTGCCTGGTGATGTATCAGTTATTAACTTATTGACCAGAGAGTCAGGTATGGTCGCGGTCATCACTATAACGGGTAACCTAGCCCTAAGTAAGCTCCTGGCTACCGTGACTAAGCTTGCGTAAGCCCTAGACTCATCCACCTCAGCGAATAGGTGTGCCTCGTCGAAGATTGTTAAAGCCGTGTATATTGACGCCCTCGCGGCCTCGAAGGATGCGTACCTAGTTCTATACGGCGTTACCTTAGTGAAGTTAAGTACGTAGCTATCTAAAGTCGTGTAAATGAGGGGTGATAGGAATAATTCATCCTTACGCCCCTCATCAATCATCACCGATGCCTGGTATGCAACATCATTCTCCTTAATACCGAGTTTACTTCCATACTTACTGTAAAGGTACTTCGTGGTTTGGTATAAATCCTGTACGATGCTCCTCAGCGGTAGTACGTGAATGACTCTGCCTATTCCATATTCATAACCATAGTTATTAATGACCGCTGCCAATAATGGGCTTAGGCTTGATTTGCCATAACCCGTAGGTAACCTAGCTATCATTAATCCACCATTGATAACATCATCGATGTGCTCAGCAAGTAATTTAATACCAATCCTTACATCTCCATACACAACCTTAATGTTGTTGAGTAATTGCTCACCTATTAATGACATTGCAGTCACGCTATGGCGTATTTAACGTTTTCATACGTGCCTTGGATCATTCTTCCCAATCTACTTAACGCCCAGTTGTATATGCCGACGTCGCCTATCTGCTCAGGCTTTATCATCCTAAGGGTGAGTAGTGCATCGTACAGCGCCTGCTCCGTGCTCCCAATCCCCAGAGTCACCATGAGCAAGCCCCTTAGCACGTCCACGAAGGGCTTTGCCCTATTGACCCTATCCTTATCGTTAGATGTATAGTCCCTAATTACCTGCACCACAAACTCCGTGAATAAGCCCTCCTTATCATTAACAATCAGCGCCTCCACCAATGGCTTGTAATTCAATAAATCAACCACGAGTTCCCTCGTCACCATGAAGTTCCTCCCACCACCCGATTCGGCCCAAACCAGCTCAACAGCACCACCCCACACTCTAACCACAGAAGCTATGAGTAGGTGGTATAAATGCTCAGGCACTTCATTAATGTTGATTCCCCTTAGTAATTCACTTAGTTTGCTCCTAGCGCCAACGAACCTAACAACCAAATCCCTATTAAGGGTCATTGGTATGAAGAACAAGTAGGCATCAGGACCAAACCTAGTTATTACTGAGGATGAGTAACCAAGAACCATGAGAGTGTAGACTAAGCAACTAACCTCCACGTTTTTATAAACGCCAGCCTTAATCTCCACACTTTTTCTTCTTCCATGTTTCTCAACAACGTTGAGTATGGATTGGGGCCAAGCCCTAACCCCCTCCATGAAATCTATACTGCTTATGATAGATGGTGTGAGCCTTCCAGGTATCCAACCATATGTTTGCCTACCCCATTTTATAGATGCTGTAATTCCACCCATACCTTCTTCGCCTCCTTCCTGATAAATTTCCGTACTGCCTAGTTCCTCAAAAATATCCTCAATCCTAAGCCTATCGTTTATCAAGGACTTAATTAAGTCCTGAACCTTAGCCATACCCCTACCCTTAAGGCATACACCGGAGGAAAACCCATCAATGGGTTGGAAGAGCCTGCTTAAGACATTATTTAACTCATCACTATTAACATAATTAACTAATCTTTCCTTGAATTCTTTGCAATCAACACACTTAATTGTCGAATTAGCCTCATCGTACTCAAGACCACCACCCGCTAGAAACCTCGCGAAGAACGCGTTGAGTAATTTACTCGCGAATATTGGCGGCAGTTTATTGAGGTTTAGGGTAAGTGTACTCGTTGCCATTAACCTTCACCAGGTAAACCTTGTTTATGATATCCCTAAGTAATTTGCATGGTTTAAAGGGCATGAGGAGACCTGAATCAAGGCTTGATTTATTCAATGGTACTACGTATTTCAGGGTGTAGTCTGGGTTAGGAACCCTAAGGCCTGTCCAGAACTCAGCCCTGCCCCAGTCCCAGAATTCTGCAATGGTCACGTCACTGCCTAAGCCGCTGGGTACATGGCTTATCCTGAAGTATGGGCATGGTTCATTCATTAATTTACCGCGTGCCTCTTCCACATTTAAAATACTAATACTTTCTATTGTTAATAAACCTTCAACGGGTCCAAGCCTTGTCATAGACGCCAGTCCATATGATAAGGCTTTCTCGGGATCAACATTACACCCGAACTTACCCAAGGCTTCCCTTAGCTTCTCGGTATCTACTAAGTAGGCGATCTCGATTTCCATCTTTGGTGCGTAGACCTTGCCCGTAACCCTCACGGCGAACCATTGACTTGGATCCTTAAGGTCCTCGGCACGTATATACGTGCCTTGGAAGTGCCTAGTTATGTCCATGGATCTGATACCCCAGCCACTCAGCACCCTGAAGTACACGTCCTTAATGGCGGGTAGTATGAAGGTGATTATAGGTACACTATACCTGCTTTGCATATCCCTGGCCCGTGGGTTATGGATTATCTCCGGTATGGCTACACCACATAAGCCACTAATGGCTCTGGCTAAACCGGCGCCTAACGCTCCGACCAAGGTTGAGGGCTGCGGCACCACGTATGTGTCCTGCCTGGCGCTTGCAAGTGGGTACCTGATCCAGAAGCCCCAGTGAAGCATTGCCTGCGCTATAGCCATTTTCAGCATAGTCACTTCATGCCAAGCTCCTCCTTAAGCCACTCCAGGGCTTTGGATTTAACGTCTTTAAAGAGCTGCGTAACATCCCCAATAGGTTTAACATCTCCCACATCTAAACCTGGGTCGAGTCTCTCATCCCTATAGGCAAAGATTTCATAGTCATATATGCCACCTAATAACTCCTTATTGCCCTTGGCTAAATTAGCAGTTCTATGTATGTAATCCCTAACGTGTCCTGGGTAAACTACAGTCTGAATAGGCTTGGTTACTAAGGCGATGCCGCTTATGGGTTGCCAATGGGGGCTGTAGCTACTGTGGTGCCCACCAATTAAGCCATTCTTCACTAACTCCGCTAGCGCATCAATAGCTAGCTCGGCACGCCTAACCCTCTCATCTGTAGCTAATGACTTGGATTTACAATCAATAATCTCAATCCTCTTATTACCAGATTTTTTACCGGACTTCTCAGCCTTCTTACTATCAGGTGAGGATTCGGAGCCCTCTGAGGTTGTTGAGTATAGGCAATTAGATACTACGCCTATCTCGCTTAAATTAATGTTAACCGTGAATGTGTATACGGCACTTGCCGACTCCACGTAGTATATTGACTGAGGTTGTGCCTGGTCCCTACTACGGCCAATTGCCTGTTGGCTCTGTGGTGCGCTCCTAACGTGGAATTGAGTATCAAGCCCAAACTTAAGGTCATCTATGGCTGGTAGCATGTAGCTTACCTCAATCCTAGACGTCCTCTTTATCTGAATATCCTCCATTGGTATTAGGAATCCGCCAACATCCTCAATGGCGCATGTCTCCAGGACCTTAAGCTCCTTATCAGGTAGAGACGTATCCTTACTACTAAGGACTTCATGTAGATCTTTCTCTAAATTCTCAATTAAGACCGGTACACCATGTTTCACGAACTCGCCTAGCTCACAAAGCTTACACACATTAATGCCCCTCGCCTTTGCTAGCTTAACCATTATCAACTGGTAACCATGCCTAATAGCCTCGCCTGAAACGGCGGGTACTGTAAATACCTCATGCCTATCATTCCTAGGCACAATGATTGTGGCCCTCCTATGCCTAATTATATTGCCGAGCGGCTCAACGGCGTTGAGGGCTTCGGCATTTGTTAGGATCCTGAAGGAGAAGCTGGCGTAAATGCCCATGCTAATCACCTTGGCCTTGCCATAGCAAGAGCAGCTAATTCTGAAGGCTTCACTTTTAATTCATCAATCTCCTTCCTAAGGCTTTCAAGTTCTTCCTGTGTTGGCTTTTCTGGGCATGGTACAAGTATTCTTATTTCTTTGTCACTACTACAAATTATGGCCCCTAGGTTTCTATACCATTCCACATCCTCCTCTCTTCTTACCTCATATTCAAGGCAGACTTTGATTGTTTTATCTTCACTTCCTTTGCATCCTCTCTCCTTGAGGTTAACTCTATTAGGTTGTAGACGGTATACTAACTCAAGCATCTCCTCAAGCACAGCTAACGCTGTCTTTGAGTCCACTGAATTAGCAAACCTACTAATCATGTATAGCTGGCCGCTTCTTCTGAAGAACAGCAGGGTGCTGATTACTCCCCTGTATCTTTCGCTTAATTCCTTGGCTGTTTGTGTACTCATACGTTAGGGTTGGCTTGTTTAAAGTATTTAAACATTAGTGTAATGCATGGTATTGCGCTTTTCTGCATAATAACATGCATTACTGTCTTAACTAGGCCTCCGCGGCGTGATGGTTTGCTGATCATTAGGTTGCATGAGTAATGCATTTTAACTCTAAACAGTGCATGTTACATGCCTAAACTGTTCGTAATACCTGTGGGTTTCCAGGCGGAGTACCACATTAGGGCTTTAATAGATGTGCAAGCCAAGCCCAGTGACCTTGACGTCATACTAGCCTTAATGCCCGCTGAGACTAGTGAAGAGGCTAGGGATAGGACTCAGAAGGCCTTCGAGACCCTGAGGGGTATCTTTAAGGCTAAGGTCAACTCACTGGTGGTTAACATTTCAAAGCCTGAGGATGCCATCCCTCAGATAATTTCAAGCGTCTTGAAGCTGGTTAGGGAGGTTAACGCTGATGAGGTGGTTTTCATGGTGTCAGGTGGGGTTAGGGCTATAGGCATGTACATGTTCATGGCCAACCTACTCCTGAATAAGGTTTCCCTCAAATCCAGGTTTTACGTTATCGCCGAAAACCTAAATACCCTAATTGAGTTAACCGATTTGTTGAGGCCCATAAGCACCGTTGACCTTAGCGAGACTAAGTTGATGCTGCTTAAGGAGTTGGAGGGTGGTGGATGCCTTAAGGCGTCTGACCTTTCGGATAGGGTTAACCTTGATTCATCAACCATCAATAGGCATCTAAGCGACCTTGAGGATAATGGGCTCGTTAAGAGGGGTAGTAGGGGTAGGTGTTACGGGATAACTAGGCTGGGGTTAATGCTACTTAGGGCTTACCTGGAACTCCGCAAATCCTCCTAAAGGCGCAGTAACTGCATTTACGCAGGTCCCCCACCACCATGGGCTCCCTCTCATTAATCAGCATGGATCTTAACTCCCTAACTAAGGCTAACACCTCACCCTTTAGGCTCGGCGGTAGCTTAACCTCAACCACCCCCCTTGCCGATACCACGTAACCCCTCGTCACCGGTTTTCTAAGGGTCTCCTCAACGATTAGTGCGTAGGCGGCGAGTTGATAAAGGTAGTGCCTATGCCTAGTCCTAAGTGACCTTGCACTAATGCCACTAAGGGGCTTCAACTCAATGACTATTGCCTCCGACTCACCTAGGCAAACGGCATCAACCTTACCGTAAATACCCAACCTCCCCGAGCTGAGCGGTACCTCGTAAAGTACGGTTAAACCACCGCACAGGTTCTTAATCAATTGATTATGCTGGGTGGCGTGGGCCATTGGGGATAGTTGCATGGATTCCGTAACCCTGTTAACGCCATTAGTGAACACCATGTGGTAGGCGTACCTAGGGCAGTAGGCGTACTCCTTAATCAGAATCACCGGTATTGCTAAGCCTTTAGAGTAGCTTAACCCGCTGCTCATCTAGGCTCACCGAGTCACCCAGCCTAATCATGCCCATCACCGAGTCCCTGGGGACAACCATTATGAGTAGGCTATCGCCAGGGTTAATGAACCTGGTTAGGTACCTGGCCAGGTCCTTGGCTAATGCATAACCACCCCTACCTATGAAGACGCTCCTCTGCACCCTAGCCAAGCCCTTGGCGAGTAGTTTATCAGCCACCAACTGCCTAACCCTGTTACTGGATATGTCGTAGAAGACCACCACGTACATCAATACCACCTAATTACCGGCTCCACCAAGTCCCCGTCACCCCTAAGGTAGCTTGCAATGGACTCAACCAGCCTATTAATGGCGTTTAAGCCGTTGGTAACCCTGCCGTTAAAGTTCACCTTACCGTTAAGCTCCTCTATGATGGTCTTAGCCACCAACCCCCTCGATTGGTAGTCCAGGTAGTTGTTGACTAGGTTAACGGTTAACCTATTGGTTAAGAGGGCCTTATCCACCAGGGGCCTGAAGGGCTCCATTACGTCCAGTGTTAGGCTTGGCTTACCGCTCCTGTCGGCATGAAGGAAGCCGGCATAGGGGTCGAGGCCGTGTATCAGTATAGCCTTCTCCACGGCATACCTGAGTATGCCGTAGCCGTAGTTAAGCATTACATTTAATGGGTCACCGCCCTCCTGGGCCCTCCCCCTGAAGTTTAACTCAGGGGGTGTTAACTGCGCTATTGCGCTCCAGTAATGCCTAGCCGCATGAGCCTCCACCTCTATTAACCCCTCACTGCCGTTAACCCTGTCCAGGCTGAGGGCTAGTTCATCAAGCTTAATTGCCTCGTCCTTAAGCCACTCAACCCTCCTAGCCTTAGCAAGGTACCTGAGTAGGTTAGCCTGGTTCATCAACTTAGCCTTAACCAACACCCTACTCACCTTTAAACCCTTACCGTTAACCATGGCTTCAAACTGCCCCCTCCTTGCCAAAACAGTCTTATTTATTATGGGTGGGTAAACCCTAGCCACAGGTTCACCGTTTGGGGCTAGGATGACCACGTCGACGCCGTTCATGGCCAGTAGCCTAATTGCCTTAGCGGTGAGTGAAACCCTCGATGTAGCCACCACGATGGCGTCGACTGTTGAGTCAACCACGTACTCCTCGCCGTTAGCACCCCTCACCCTAACCACACCCCTCCTAACGTACACCTTATACGTACCGTTACTTAGAACCAGCATCACCGAGACCACCCCTGCAGTAGTTGTAGAATGGGCAGGTTTCAGGACACTTAGGCGCAACACCAGGGTCATCACCCCTAGCCACTATCCTAGCCACGGTATCACGCTCCCTAACCACAGCCCTCCTTAAGTCGTCAGTTAAGATTAGCACCCTGCTTGTTAAGCCACCGGTCCTAGGGTTAATGTTGACCAGCACCCCGTAGTTAACGGGGTTACCCCACATGGCCTCCAACGCCAATGCGTAGGCCGCTAGGGCAAGCTCCTTCCTACCCAGGTAATCCCAGTTATCAGTGACAACCACCTCAACCGGTATTAAACCCACGACTAAGTCGGGCTTAATAACGTCGGAGAAGCCTATTAAGGCACCGTCAAGCGGCGGCTCAACAACCACCGGAGCGACTTGGGACTCAGCCACTAGGCTCAGGGCTATGGCCGAGGCCCTATCGTAAACAACCTTAACGATACCCGCCAAATCACCTGCATTATTAACCAGGCTCTGCTTAAGCTCAGCTAAGCCATCCACAAGTGAACCAACCTCACCCCTCTGCACATACCTAAAGGGGGCCAGGAACGCCTCATGAAGCACCCTACCCACGTTAAGGGCAGCGCTCTGGTTAACCTTAACACCATTAACCCTCCTGAGGAATGAATCCCTATGAGTGGGGCAGGGGGAGAAAACCTCCGAAACCGTGGGCAGATACTCATAGGGCGGCTCAGAAACCTCCCTAGACCACCCACGCAACTCCACCACCAAGTCACCAACACCGAGAATCCTAACCCTACTAACCCTAAGCACAAAACCCCCACAGGTAACCTAAGATTAACTTAACCATCATGCCTGCCAACCAGTTAAAATGCATGAAACATGCATCAACACCATACCTCAACTTTAACTTCACACCACATTCAACCACCATCTAAAGTGCACGATCACATGCAACCCCCACATTTTACATTGGACTTAAAACCATTGGAACACTATTTCAATTTCTTCATTTTCTTTCAATTGGAACAACCATTCAATTCCATCATAAGCACCATTGGAACAAGAATGAATCATGCAATGAGCCCCGGAGCCCTGTTCCAATGGACACCGTTTAAAATAAACCGTAAAGCTTAAAAACCCAAATAAAGCCAGAGCAACCGGAAGATCTCAAAGGAGAATTGAAGGTTCCTAGCACTACCGTGTGTCGCAATGTACCCCAATGACTGGGAAGATCTCAAAGGAGAATTGAAGGT
>OFEH01000164.1_pt1 | contig 27459 bp, 31 predicted proteins | sample 1521031 | NCBI WGS metagenome assembly OFEH01 (sample SAMN05518350, study PRJEB24110) | hypersaline lake metagenome | isolation source: Grendel Spring, Yellowstone National Park, Wyoming, USA | place: USA:Grendel Spring, Yellowstone National Park, Wyoming, USA | collected 2011-11-16
ACAGCGTCAACAACGTAGAAGAAAAAACCGTGGTGCCTGGTGCTGTTCCAGCTGCTGTCTATGCCGGCAAGGTTTGCTTTTGACACATCAGGCATGTATTCGATCCACATCTCCTTTACCATTTTTTCAATGTCTTTCTCCTCTCTTAATTTTCCCATTATAAGATCTCTGTTTTCACTTAAATATTTATAAATCTCGGGTATCACGAACTTTTTTAACCTTTCAAATATTTAATATTGATGTCAAAAAAATTCAGAAAAAGCTTTTAGAAGTTTATCTGCACGCCACCGCCCTGCCTCGGGATGAAGGGTTCAACTACTATTGCTAGTTGTTGGGCTGTTGTCATGTGCAGATAAACGCGGCCCGCTCCCTCTATTTCGACGAAGAACCAGCCTTCGTGAGAAAAAAGCATCGACTTTATGCCTTGACCCTTGATATCACGTTGCTCATGTTCCCGTCAAATGCAAGCAGGCGACCTGCTTCAACTTGTATCTTTACGCTTGGTTTAAGATCTCTCAACAAATCAGTTATATGCATGGTTTATATAAATATATTTTGTGAAAGTCCCAACATGTAAATTTATAATGATATGGTCTTTTTGCTTGGCGCTGGGACTAATAGCTATATTTCCCCGTGCTTAACTATTTAACGCCGTTTCTCAACCCAGCATATAACAACGCGTACACTCCTGATATATTCTGGCGTCTTGTGCTTTACTGGCACGGAGCAATATTTGTTCCGTTAATAGTTGCATTAGCTGCCCTTATGTGCTCTGTCTTTGATCTGTATCAGATGAAAGGCTTTCCCGGCCTTCTGATAAGAGATTCTGTTTTTATAGGAGGGATCATAGCGGTCCCCCTTGCCGGCATAGCAGGAATATTCGACGTCTATGACAGGTTTCTCTTAGGAATACCGCTGTGGTCTCAGATAGTTGCTTTTCTCGTGGGTGATGAAATAGCTTTAGCTCTGGTAGCGGCTTTTGCGGTGAAGGCATTTCAGATCAGCTCAAAATCTTTGAAAATGGTTAACTCGTTCATGGCTTTCGCTGTTTTCCTTACCCTTATCTCAGCGTTTATGGGCCACATAGCTGGATGGATTACATGGTTCGGTCCATGGCCTTCTTTTGTTGGCAATTACATTAACCAGACAATGTACCCTGTGCTTGGCTATTACAACAAAACGGCTGTAATAACCTGGACTGAAGACGTTGTGACTTCTCATTCACACCTCATGCTTCCCGTGATAATGGCAGGAATAGTCGTGATCGTCGCTTTTGTATATGGCCTTCTTAACGCTCCAAAGGGCATCAGGTACCTTACTTACTCAGGAATTGCGGTCATGGCTGTAGCCATGCTTGCTGCCGCTGTAATCTATATAATTTCTGGCGTTGGAAACTATTCAATCCCGACTCTTTTTTCTTCTGGTCCCAACGATATAAACGGGCTTGCAATGGACGACGCGATAACCGGTATTATAGGATGGGGTGCCCTTCTTATCATGATAGCGCTCATCTGGCAAGCAAGAGGAAAGGGCATGCTCAGGGATCCGCTTTTTATAAGCCTGATAACTGGGTGGATTTTAATTTACCTTACAATACCCGTTACGGGATACTGGATAGAGTTTCATGAAAGTTTCTACGGAGCAGCGGGAGCTCTGCCAAATGCACCCGGCGCCGCTTTTGATTTTGCTTACACAAGGTTCCATCAGGACTTTGGGTTTTTCCTTCTGCCGGCGCTTGTAACTGCAATCTTAACTTTTGAAATATACGGTATCAGCGGGAAAGAAAGAGCGCTCACAGGATACCTGTTCATCTTCGGGGAAATCATATCTTTTGTTGCTGGAGAGCTATATTCTCTAGTATTTCTATCAGCTCCGTTACTGATACTTGCGGGTTTTGGTGCTGCACTCATGGCAGCGGGAGGGATAATAGGTATAAGGTATCTGGTCAAATGCAAAAAAATTGCCCGCGATCTGAAGATGTAGGTTTCCTGATGGCGCATCTTAAGTTATAATATTTTTTGTTTTTATGTTTGTGCAAGTTGAACTCTGGATGTGATTGTCATTGGACTTTTTAGCCCGTAATTCTTCACCTTCTCTACATCAACTCCGTTCTTTCTGCATATATCTTCGATAAACTTCATCATAAACCATCCACCCATATGTATAAGCAATGAAGCGCCAAGCCTTGACAGGGGGTTACCTGCCCCCTCAGAATAAGCGTCGCGCGCAGCCATTTTTGCAAGGTGTCTGTATGATGCATAATAGACCGCAAGCTGGGATTTTGTCAGCTTCAAACGTTTCAGCTCCCTGTTCTTTATAAGCCCGAGCGGCACGTTCTGCATAGGAGTTACCGTAAATTCAAAGGGTCTACCATCAACCTCAGAGTTGCTAAGCCTGTTTATAAGAGCTACAGTTTCCCAGTTATCTTCGTCTGTTTCTTCTATCTGTCCAACCTGAACTGTAAAAGCTGGCCTCCAGTAATACCTGTTTAAGTTGTAAACGCCCGTCCAGACTATTTCCTGCCAGCTGCCATCAGGACCTATCCTAAGGGGTAACGTTTTGTTTGGCATGTGAAGCTTGGCAAGCCTCTCGCTGCCTGTCTCAAGACCAACCTGGATGCCTATCCAGTTATCAGGCCCGGCTCTTATAATTTCTGAAACTTTCTTTATGAGGTCGGGATAACCAGCCGGAATAGATATCCTCCCGTGGGTTGGGTTTGTATGGGAAATATTCTTTACTGACATAACCCCTTTAAAAAGCTCTGTAATCGCTTCAAAGTTTGGTTCAAATCTGGGGCCGTGCATGTAAGCGAATATTTCATCTGAATGTAACCAGGCTGACTTTAAGCCTGCCCTGGCGTTTACCTCTATTTCCCTTTTTATTTTTTCAACGCTATAATACCTGAGGGGTCTGAGCGTTACTTCGCAAAAATCGCAGCCAATGCCGCAACCCCTCATAACTTCTGTGAGCCCTTTCATAGACGGTCTGACAATCTCAGGTATTTCATCAAGAGTCGGGTACATCCTAGTGCCAATCCTGCGTGAAATGAACCTTTCATCGGGTTTGCTAAACCTCCTGAAGCTCTCATCATAAGAAACGTAGCCGTTAAAAAACAGGTTCCTGTCAATGCCACCATTCGATATCTGTTCAAAGAGTTCGGGGGCCAGATCGTCGATCTCACCCTGTACCGCATAATCTATGCCAAACTTGTCAAGTTCCTCCGGCATCACGGTAAACTCCCATACCCCAGGACCTCCAACGATTAACTTTGATTTTCCTCTTACAGCGTTTATCTTTTTTAAAAGAAACTCCCACTCTTTTTTAACCCAGGCTTCACCGTTTTTCCCCATCAGCGCAGCGAAAGACATGGTTAGCGGGCCAAAGCCAAGTGGATCCATGGTAGAAATGCCTATGATCTCAGTATCTTCGCCTATAAATCTGTCTATGTAGTCAAAATGTGGTACAGCTACGTCTTCTCTTCTGTTTCTTTTAAGCAGAGAAGCTTCTATCTTTCTGACCGAATATGGACTGAACATAGACTCGCCGTTTTCCAAAGGCGGAGACTCGCTTCCCTTTAAAAAGTTATAGAAAAAACCGGGTATCGAACCTGATGGTGCACAGGGTAAAAAATCAAGCAAGGGAAAATTTCTGTAGTTATAAAGTAAAGTAAGATCGGAAATCAGAACATATCTGGCCATTTTATCACCTCAGAAATTTGGTTACGGGTAAGCTTCTTTTTAAAAAGCTACAAGTCATGTGTTTCAGTTTGTACGAAGTTAGGAATGATACAGTAGCAAAAGATTTTTCAGGCTGTTTGTGATCGAGCACGTCATAGCGCTCTTTTTTAAATAAAATAATCATTGAACTTTTTTTCTTTTTTACATAAAAATATTTGACGGAAAATTTTTTAAAAAAACTGACGTTTTATGTTAAACCACGGTCGCTTTTTAGGATCATTTTTTAGACATTTTTTACAAGAATTCAGTTTTAGAATGAAATAGTGTACATGATAATCTTTAATCTCGTGAGCCATTTTATAAGCTGAAAGGCCTTAAACATCTGTGTGTTTGCGCTTAAAAGTTCAAGCTCTACACTAGGAAAGAAAGGCTGTCTATCTTTTTTGCAAGATCGATGTCCTTTTCTGTAACTCCTCCCTCATCGTGCGTAGTTAAAGCTACTCTTACTTTATTGTATGAAATAAATATATCCGGATGGTGTTTAACTGACTCGGCAACAGGCGCTATGATGTTAACGAACTTTACTGACTGCATAAAGTTATTAAAAACATATTCCTTATAGATTTCATTATCTTTGTACGACCATTCTTTCATTGAACTCAGGGCTTTTTTTATATCATTTTCGGTCATCTTTACCATATTCAATATTATTCAAAAATTTATTATATAAAATATTATTAATTTTTTTAACCTTTTGCCCTGACTTGTTGAAGGAGATCAACTGAATGAAATTCTGCGTGTAAGCTTTTGATTTTATGGTCTGATGAATGACCAGAGGGTTACAGTGACGCTGTTCATGGACATCGCAAGGGCCGCAAACTGGGGAGCAAGGTAGATTGCCGGGTAAAGTACTCCTGCCGCTAGCGGTATAAAAAACGAGTTGTACCCGAAAGCCCAAATCAGATTTTCCTTTATTCTTTTCTCGAGCTTCTTTGCCCCCTCCCAAAGCACCTTTAGGGCCGTCGGGGCAAATATGATAACGTCTCCTGCCTGCTTGCTTATTTCAGATCCTGTGTTCATCGCAACTCCCACGAACGCTGTCCTCAATGCCAGCGCATCGTTGACTCCGTCCCCCACAAACATGACGTTTTCAAAAGACTTTACGAGCTCGGCCTTTTTTTCCGGCGTCAGCCCTTTGTAGACTCTTACGCCAAGTTCCTTTCCAACCTGGTCTGCAAAATCGCTTGAATCGCCTGTCGCAATTATTACTTCATACCTTTTTTTAAGATCTGTCACAACATCCTTAACCCCTTCCCTTATCTCATCCTTGATCCTGAATGAAATCACCGGCTTAAAGTCCACACAGCCTATTATGTCTCCTTCAGGAACATCTTCACAGTTGCTGGCTATGAATTCCCTTTTCCCTACTATAACGGTGTGCCCTTCAACGGTTCCCATGACCCCTTCTCCCGGGAATTCGTTTAATTCCTCTACTTTAAGCCTTTTTTTGCCAAGCTTTGAAATTGCCCTGGCAACAGGATGAGAGCTTAGAGATTCAAGCGCGGCGACCAGTTCAAGGCCGTTCTCATCATAAGCTTTAACGGGTTCAACCTTAACGTCGCCGGTTGTTATGGTCCCGGTTTTATCAAAGATTATGGTTTTAACTTCCTTGAGCTTTTCCAGCGCTGATCCATGCCTTACTATAACTCCTCTTTTGGAGAGCTCCCTGATTTCGGCCAGCACAGCGAGGGGCGTTGCAAGCCCGAGAGCACACGGGCAGGCAGCAGCAAGCACGGCTATAGCAAAAAGGAGCGCAAGGCTTGCTGGAACGAAAAAATGCCATACAAAAAAAGTTATAGCTGCTATGATCATTATTACAGGAGTAAAGTAAGCGGCGGCCCTGTCCACAGCCCTCTTCAGTCCAATAGAAGTCGTGCTGGCATCGTTGATGGCTTTTACCAGCTGGTTTACGTAAGACCTCTCTCCAGCCCTTGTTGTGTATACTTTAATGTATCCATTTGTTAAAGTTGTTCCCGATATAACTGAGTCCCCCTTAACTTTCTTTACAGGAAGCGTTTCTCCAGTTAAAATTGATTCGTTAACTTCGCCTGAACCCTCTTCTACTACTCCGTCCACGGGTATGACCTCTCCTGATTTTACTATTATTATGTCTCCAACGCTGACCTGATCTGAATCGACTATCTTTCCGCTTTCCAGCCTTGCCGTATATTTTGGTGCATGAATGTAAGATATTCTGTACCTCAAGTATGAATCTATGGTCTTTCCTACCAGCACAAAGGTTATCAGAAGGCTTGCTGCATCAAAGAAAACTTCTCCGCCGCGAATTAAGTTAAACACGCTGTAAGTCCATGCGGTCCCGGCAGAAAGCGCCACTAGGGTATCCATATCAGCCGTCCTGTTTTTCAGAGCCCTGTAAGCACCCGAAAAGTACCTTCTTCCTGAGTATACAACTACCGGAACTGAAAAAATAAAAGCCAAAAAATTCATGTATCTGTACTGAAAATAAAGCACAAACGAGGTAAAGATGGCTCCTGCAACCAGAGAATAAATCATGGAGTTTAACTCGCGTCTTACAAAAGATGTCTCTCCTTTTTTCTTATCATCAACCTCTACAGGACTGTAATCCCTGAGCTTTTCAACCACTAATTTCTGGTCAGCTGTGGCCGGGTTTATTTTGAGGTTCAAAACGCTGGTTGACGGGTTAAAATCTACTGAAATTATGCCCGGGATGTCTGAAATGATCTCCATGATCCTTCTTGAGTTTTCAGGGTTTGCCCTAAGGACCAGCTTTAAATCTTTTGTTTCTACGTCATATCCAGCCCTTTTTACAGCTTCCACTATGCTGTTAAGCCTGTAAGAACCCTTTATTTCTGCAAAACCAGTTGCAAGGTTAACGGATACTGCTTTAACGCCCTCAACTTTGCCTATGGCCTTTGATACTGTGTTCACGCAGGTGGCACAGTGCATTCCTACAATCTTCAGCTTTTCTTCTTTTTCAGAGTTCAAGAAGGCATCCCCCGTGGGCCCGACTTAAGGTAGCCCTCAGGGTCCTTCTGGAATTCTTCTTTACATTTTCTTGAACAAAAATAGTAGATCTTGCCTTTATAAAGGACTTTATGTTCTGTATCCTTCACGCTCATACCACACACCGGGTCAATGTTTTCCATGATTAACAGTTTGAAAGCAGATCGTAATATCGATTTTTCTTAACATTTGTTAGGTAATTTTATAGGTAGACATTTAATATTGAAGTTTAAAATTAAATCTATGGAACTGGATGAAGTTGACGTTGAGATAATAAACTCTCTTCTTGAAGACGGCTGCCTGTCTCTCAGGGACCTTACAAAGGTTACTGGCCTTTCCCCTCCTTCCTTAAACGCAAGGCTAAAAAGGCTTAAGGATTCAGGTATAATAAAGGGGAGCACAGTTTTGATAGACAGGAACAAAGTTAAGAGCGGAGTTTCGGCTTTTTTACTTATTAGGTGTGACCCTTCAAGCCTCAAAAATGTTGAAGAGAGCCTTTCCGCACTGGAAGATGTAACTGAAATCTACAGACTTACTGGTTTTTACAACCTTCTTGTTAAATCTGAGGTGGAAGATGTAAGCGCTCTTGACATGCTCAATGAGGAGATAGGTAAAAACGAGGGCATCATCGAGGTTAACACACACCTTATAAGTGAATACGTAAAGGAAAAGCACAAAAAATTCAAAAGGATAAGGGCAACCTTAAAGTGCGAATACTGCGGAAACACCATCAACGGAAAGCCTTATCTGCTTGAATACAGAGGGGTGACAAGGTTTTTCTGCTGTCCCACCTGTTTGAGGGAGTTCAGGAAAAAGTACGGCATTGCGTAATTAACACTCATAAATCGCTATGTTAAAATCTGCCCGCGCTAAATAAATCGCGTGAGAAAATATGTACGAATATAAAACCGCTTTGACGCTGTCTTCTATAGGGGTTGCATTCCAGGCCTTCGCATTAATTTTTTTGATGCTTTTTCGCGGGTTCTGGTCCGCAAGAGCATATGCCTATCCTGGTTCATACATGGGAATGATGCATTTTCCTGCTTACGGTTTCTACTGGTTCTCGTTTTATATTTTTCTTGGATTCATCGCGCTGGTTCTTGGAATAGCCGGGATCTGGCTCCTGAGCGGCGGTGAAAAAGAAAAGGCCACCGCGGGTTCTGTGTTTATCATAGCTGGCTCTGTGATGGCCTTCCCAACGATGTTCGGTTTTATTGTGGGTTCACTGTTAATGCTCATAGGCGGAATCGTGGGTTTAACCCTGGAACCTGAGGTGAACAGGGCATGAAAGGTCCTGCTGTAATTGCACTGATTCTCATTGTCATAATCGGGACAGCCTTTCTTGCTTATCCTCTTATGCTTTATTTTTATGGGCCAATATATAATCAGAGACCTTATCAGGGTTACAGCATGATGACCTATTACGGAAAAACGGTCCCGGTTAACGAGGCCATGATAGAAGCTTTATCAGTACCCTCATACGTTAAGGTGTTTCCGGCTAACGATACAGCAGTAATAAACTCAACTTATGTAAAGCTGACGGTGTATGCCATGATGGGGAGCATGGCCGAAAAAATAACCGGACAAAAGATGCCAGCTTATGCGCACGGCGACGTTTTCGTCATTTACGGTCTGATAAACCCCACTCTGGTGTTTAACACAGCAGGCAGACCGGTTACATTAATCATTACGCTGATCAATCTAGATGATGATATGTACCACAACTTTGTATTAACTGTTCAGTCCCCGTCGTACAGCTATATGGTTGGACCTGGCATGATGTCCTTTTCAGGAGGTTTTATGGAAATGATGCCCTATCTGCCTCCTACAAGCAACGGCAACGCGTATACCTATTCATACTCGGTTCAGCTTCGGGGACAAAACACTTTCTGGTACATATGCACCTATCCAGGGCATGCAGAAAACGGTATGTACGGAGAGATCGTTATAACATGAACTTAAAGATTCTGTAAAGCACTAGCAGCTCACCAAATTTGATTCGTGTTAACTCTTAATAAAATTGAAAAAATATTGCAGAAATTCAGTTTTTTAATCCAAAACTTTTATATCGTGCAGAAAATTTTCCGACGCTTTATCTAAATTTTAAAGCTGTACTGAACAAAACTTCTTAACAACCTTAATACCTGTATATGCAAACATAATATCATGCTAAAGATAGGTTCTGAAGCTCCGGATTTTGAGCTAAAAAATCAGGATAGAAAAGCAGTAAGGCTGAGCCAGTACATGGGAAAAAGTTGTGGTTCTTTACAGAAACCTGAAAGCTTCGCCGTTTACGGCGGAGATGTTAATGATTAAAGTTTGAACGGATAAAACCCTTTTATAAGTCCTTCGATCTCTTTTTTCATTGCTGGGTTGGTCAACTTGTAACTGGGGTTCCTGAGCCGACTTCTTAGGATATACTGGCTCGCATCAAAAAAGAAACCTTTGAAGTAAAACCGAGCAACAGAAAGACTATCAAGATAAAGATTGCTCCCAAAGGGAAGCGCAAAAAAATCTCTGAGCTGATGAGCGCCATAGAGTTTGAAGCTCAGGAATACGGAATGAAAGCGTATGAAGTGATTAAGTATAACACCTCTAAACACTGTGCGTATAACGGTGTTGAAGTCCGCAGAAATCCAAGAGTCTTAGTTTACTGCCCAAGAGGACATAAATTGCACTCCGACCTTAATAGTTCACTGAACATATTGAAAAAGGCAACTGGCTTTTTTAGTTCAAAGTATTACAAAGCCGCTCTCATCTCTTGTGTTACATAACGGAAGTAGCTCCCGTCAAAGGGGTGTAACCCTTAAGACCTTGGGAAGCATATCCCTTATAAGGCGGTGAGGAAGCCAGATACTTTCAGACAGAAAAAATAATCAAAAAATACGAAGCCGATGGAGTGCTTTTTACGAAGAGGATTATATAATAGATAAAGAAGAGATGATAGCCCATGTTTTTGAAAAAGTTAACCCTAACGGATATTCAAGGGAGGTTATTAGAAAAGTCAAACAGCTTAGCCTTATCTGAAATAATTGAAAACTGTTTTTGCAATACTTGAAAGCTATGCGCCAAAAAGCCTGGTGTACTCTTCGTACATGCATCTGTCCTGAATCACTGTAATGCCCTTGGTTTCTGCCTTTTTTGCAGCTTCATCGTTAGATATACCTTTCTGCATCCAGATCACTCTGACATCACCCCTTTTAATGGCATGTTCTGTTATTGCGGGCACCTCTTCCGAAGGCCTAAAAATCTGAACTATTTCGACCTTATGCGGAACTGAAAGGAGATCAGGATAGCTTTTTAGCCCCAAAATTTCTTTTGCCGTTGGATTAACGGGAAAAACCGTATAGCCCTTTTCGATCAAAAACTTGGGGACTATGTGGGCCCATTTTCCTGGATCCTTTGAAAAACCCACTGTGGCTATGTTTTTGTAATTTTTAAAGACGCTTATCAAAAGTTTATCAGAGATTTCAACCATAAAAAATTTAGATAACCGTAAAATTATTGTTTTTTGGTAAAATTTTTTCATCAACAAAGAGCCGTCATGTTATACTATTTATACTATAGCATGATTACTGATTTTATTTTAAAAATTTCCAGAAATTAAAACAAATATTGTACATACAGTAAATCGATTTTGATTTTAGGCCCTTTTATAATTTAACTCTTGCAACCTACTATAATTTTCTGATCTCTCCCCCACCCTGAACAGTAGATCAAAACTTTTGTTAATTTTTATGATGCTTTTGCTATTATATCAGATTTTAAATGCGATCTTTGTTCAAAAAGCTTTAGTCAAGGCTAAACAAGTAATCAAATTGTGCTGATTAACCTAAATTAACCTTATTATACTATAAATGATAGACTCATAAATACATAATAAGTACTTGTCACTAATGTTAGATGACAGGATGCTGTTTATAGCAATAACGTTAAAAAGCCATCCTGCACTAAAAAAGAAGGGCTAGGTTTGCTGTTTATTTTATCAGACATTTTGTTCCGCAATGCGTTAATTTACTACGTCCTCGCAGACAGAGTCTTTGGTAAAAAGATGAAACTCGTGCGCCGTCAGAGAATTAATCGCGCTTAAGATTTCAGATAGAAAAGCACGAGGGGTTTGTAATCTGCTTTCTATTCTTAACTATATCGTTTAAGGCTTCTATCTTTTCCCATTCAATATTGACTGCAATATAGCCTACCGCTTTCTTTTCCTTGATGAATACGTTGACTACCCTGTTTGTTTTAAAGCTCCCAATCGTGGCTTTTTCCTCCCATCCTTTTATTATGCCTGCAGACTCGATATGAAGATCAAACACATCCGACCATACTGTTGAGAAGAAATCATAAGTTTCAGAATTGCCTAGCATGTTTCTTGCAGCAAGAATCCCCGTGTACTGGGCGTTGTTCCAGTGCTCTATCCTAGTCTTTTCTCCAAGGTAACTGTTATATAACAAAGCGACGTCGCCCGCAGCATAAACGTCCTTCATGCTTGTCATCATATGTTCATCCACTTCTATACCGTCACTAACCTTTATTCCTGAATTCAAAGCGAGCTCTACAGATGGCTTAATTCCTATTGCTACTAGAACGGCTTCTGTCTTGAGTTCTTTCCCGTTTTTTAACTTTACCGCTTCAACCTGTTTTGAACCCTCAATGCTCTCTACGCTTGTTCCAGTAATAACCTCAACCCCCTTTGATCTCATGTACTCTTCTAGATAAGAAGAAAACTCTTCATCTGCAAACCTGCTCAGTAGCCTTGGTGCTGCTTCTACAACGGTAACTTCCTTATTAATCTGTTTCAAAGAGGCTGCAGCTTCAACGCCTATGAAACCTCCTCCTATTATCACGAAACTTTTTGCTTCGCTGTTTCTTATTATCGAGGCATCTCTGAGAGTCCTGAGATAGAAAACGCCTCTTTTGTTCTCCCCAGGTACACCAACCTTTTTTGGTTTTCCGCCTGTAGCTATCAGCGCCTTCTTAAAACCTATCCTGAGCCCTGAAGAAGTAACTATTTCGTTGTTTTCTATCTTTTCAGCTGCCTCGTTGAGAAGCACTGTTATTCCGTTGCTGCTGTAAAAATCAGGTTTTTCAAAGAAAGGAGCGTTCTTTTCTCCCCTCAAGAACTCTTTGCTCAAAGGCGGTTTATCGTAGGGCAGATCTGGTTCTTCTGATATAAGTATGATTCTTCCTTTTCCTGCTAACTCTTTTAAAGCAAAGTATCCCGATACTCCACCGCCTATTACTGCGTAATCATAATTCATAACCAAGTTGATTCATTTTAATTTGCTGACATACAATTAAACTGTTTCTCTTATTTTTTAAAACGCTTAAACTATCGATAAGCCCTTTTTCTGGTTTATATTTTTGAAAAGAATTTTTTAAACCATAAGTACAGAAATAAAAATTTCCTGAAAAGAAATAATAACATCGTTATAAAAAACAGTTCATGGTAAACGATAGAATTCTGGGCCCAATTTTACTTAACAACCCAGTAAGAAGGTTGATAGAACCGAAGGACAAAGTGATTAAAAGGATAAAGCCGTACATTAAAACTGGAATGAAAGTTCTGGACCTGGGTTCAGGACCGGGTTATTATACGGCTGAGCTGCTCAAGCTAGTGGGTCATCAAGGACAGGTAGTGGCTATTGACCCAAGCGAAAGCTCCATAAGAGAGCTTAAAAAGCTTAACAGCGACAACCTGATTGCTGTCAAAGGATCGGCCACAAGTATACAGTTTGAAGACGAATACTTTGATTTTGTATTTTCTAATTTAGCCCTGTGTTGCATAGCGGATTATAAGAGTGCGCTTAACGAAATCGTAAGGGTCCTAAAGAACAATTCTTATGCATACATGAGCATTACCAGACAGTTTTTCAACGCTAAACCCGGAATCAGTGACGAAGAATGGGATCAAATGCTTGAAAGGTTTAAAGTTGTAAAAAGCTCTTCGGGCTTAATACAGAAATGGACAATAGTTCAAAAAACTATCCCTTAATCTTTTTAACTGATTTTAAGCTTTGTTTTAAAAGCTGTACTACTCTACGCAGCAGCTCATCATTGAAATGTCTCTCCTGAAAGACTGTGCTGCCAGCTTTATCGATTCAGAAATTGTGGGAAACACATGAACAGTATCTATAATGTCTTCAACCGTTAATCCAAGCTTTACCGCATATACGCCTTCGATTATTATTTCTGAAGCGTATGGAGAAACTACGTGAACTCCTCTTATACTTTCGCCTTTATCAACCACCATCTTTATGACGCCGCATTCTTTTCTTATTATACTTGCTTTTGCAACAGTTGAAACAGGTAAAATTTTATAAGTGCAGTCTTTGCATTCGCTTTCTTTAAGCCCAACCGATGCAACCTGTGGTTCAGTAAAAACGACAAAAGGGACCGTTTTAAGGTCTATGCTTTTTTCCGCATGTTCGTACATGTTCTCTACAGCTGTAGCCCCTTCTTTTGCCGCAACAGTTTCAAGCTTCAGCCTCTGATCAACAACGTCCCCAGCTGCGTAGATCCTCGGGTTCGAGGTCGCAAGCTTCTCGTTAACCTTTATGCCCTTTGTCGAATACTCAACTCCAGCGTTTTTTAGCGCAAGCTTTTCAAGGTTAGGGGTTCTCCCTGTTGCAACAAGCAGGATATCATGATTGACTTTTTTCTCCTGACCCTCCGTTTTTATGTACAAGGTCGTTTTTTCAACTCTATCTACTGAAGCGCCAGTATAAAATTTCATGCCTTCTGCCTTTAACGCATCAAGCATCGTTTCTGAAACTTCAGGCTCTGAACCATACAGTATGCTAGGCATCGTTTCTATAACTGTTACTTCTGAACCAAGCCTCAGGAACGCTTGCCCTAGTTCAAGACCTACAGCTCCAGCCCCCAGTACAGTTATTTTCGAAGGTAAATCTTCGAGGCTCCATATATCGTTGCTGGTTAAAAAACCTGAGTTTTCAAGTCCCTTTATCTGGGGGACGCTCGGTCTGGAGCCTGTTGCAATCAGAAAATTATATGCTGAAATTTTTTTTACATTATCCCCGTTTGTCACAGCAACAGTTTTATCATTTATAAAAGAAGCGTAGCCTCTGTGGTATTCCACGTTCTCGTACTTTGAAAGCACGTCTTCGTACTTGGCTTTTCTTTCGCCTTTAACCAGCTCCCTCAGTGAATCAATCAGCAGTTTAAAGTTTAAAGTTCCCATAGAAGAGATTCCGGGAAAAAGAGGGTTTCTTGTATTCCTGAAGATGGAAGCCCCTTCTATCAAGTATTTAGAAGGAACACATCCGACGTTAACGCATGTGCCTCCAAGAGGGCCATACCCTATCATGGCTATCTTTGCTTGATGCGAAGTGATTTCTGAAGCTCTTATCGCGGCAGAAAAAGCTGCTGCGCCGTTGCCTATTATTGCCAGGTCGTATTCTTTCAGATAACTTCCCTCAATTGAGCCCTGTACTTTGATTTGGCTGAAAAAACGGGGAGCTTAACTAGCTCTTCGGGATTAACAATGGCATCATCCAGCAGAACTTCGGCTATCCCATCTTTTAGGGAAACGCGGGCATCTTTAACACCTTCAGCGCTCAGAAGCCCTTTCTTAACAGTTACAGCACAATCATTACAGCTCATTCCAAATACCCTTATTATTACTTTTTTATTCATGGTTTTTATAAAATAAACCATGTTTATAAGCGAGGTAATCTAAATTATTAAACCAGCTTTAAATAATTAAAGTGAATACAATTAAACGTGTCAAAAAAAGCATGCATGATTGTTTACGGCGATAAAGAGATCTGTATCTACCCCGCACAAAAGATCATGAGAGTTCTGGGAAAAGAATACTCGCTTCTCATAATAGGCTTGCTGGGCAACAAAGAAAAATCTGGTTTCAACGAAATTGCAAGAAACGTAGGAAATCCGAGGCCCAATCTGCTTTCAAAAAGACTTAAGGAGCTCGAAGAAGCTGGACTTGTTTCGAGAAAAGTAATCCCCGGTATTCCCGTGAAGACGGAATATTCGCTTACTGAGAAAGGTAAGAAATTAAGAGATCTTTTAATTCCAGTTTTTGAATGGATCGAAAGCGTTCAGAACATGCAAGATTTAAAACATAAAAAAGCTTAAAGTTTTTAAAATTAATTTTTAACATCAGCTGTCGTTATCGCAATCATAATTCCGCAATAATTTGCATATAATTTGTATATTATTTTGAAAAACGTTAATATAACATCGTTATAATATCTGATATGACAAAATGAAAACGTCAACAGTTGCTCTAACAGTGATTGCGGTGATCTTCATAATAACTACTGGAGTTTACGCTTCTATGTACTACTCTTCGATGTCAGCCTATTCAGCAGAAATTACTGCAAAAAATTCTGAAATAAGCACCTTAACAAGCCAGGTTTCGTCTGACAACAGCAAAATAAGCTCTCTTTCAAGCGAGCTTGCAGGTTATATGCAACAGGGAGCCCTTGCAACCGCGATGTCTCACTGGAACAATATAGCTATAGAAAACACCAGCCTGATAATGCAGAATTATGCTCCAAACGCTGCATTAAAGTGGGTAGGAGGCCCGCTCAGCGGGACATATTCAGGGACATCTCAGATAAGCTCTGTATGGAACAAGTTCACAAACCTTTATGAAACAGTTTACTGGTATACAATAGTGCCGCCTCAGGTTATGCAGGTAAACTCATCGTACTATATGGTTTCAGCACCCGTTCAGTTTTTCGTAGCGCCCACAAGCAACCCCGAAAACATATTCGTTCTTAACGTTACCGAGACCCTGGGACTCACAGCCAACACAAGCGCTCCAACCGGATTCCTGATACAGAATGAAGTATGGAAAGTAAAGCCACTGCCTTTGACAGATGTAATAGCTGGATACCCTGGGCAGAACGTTCTCATAAATGACGAACTTCTTGCTAATGCATACGCGCACTGGAACAATATAGCTATAGAAAACACTAGCCTTATAATGCAGGAGTACGCTCCTAACGCACAGCTTGTGTGGCTGGGTGGACCGCTTAACGGAACCTACAACGGAGTAACAGCTATAAACGCAACCTGGACAAAGTTCGTTAACTTCTATGAGTATGTTGTATGGTACGCTGAAGAACCTCCTACATTAAGCGTATCTGGAACGTCTGCAACGGTGAGTGCACAGCTTCAGTTTATAGTATTCCCGTTCCCAACCCCGTCAAATCCAACGCCACATGCAATACTGCTGAACGTCAACGACACGCTGACTTACCAGTTCAGCTCTGGAAGCTGGATGCTTGTACATGAGACCTGGAAAGTTGCACCTGCACCCATAAGCTCAGCAGCCCCGGGATACAGCACTCCGGTGTACTCTTAAAATGGACATTAAAGGTATTTTTTTGAATTTTATTTTTTATATTAACTGCTTTAAAAAAAGTAAAATTAATATAAAGTTGATGAAACATAAAAGTGAGGATTGGAGTTTGAGTCTACGACCCATATGTTCTGGTGGATATTTATTGGCTCAAAAGGAGGCGCCATGAGGGTGAAGATAGTTTTAAGCCTTAAAGATTTTCCGCAGAATGCGTATCAACTTGCACAGAACCTCGGCGTTAACTACAGAACTGTAATGCATCACCTTAGCATATTAGAAGAAAATGGTATAGTAAAGTCTGAAGGCCCAAAATATGGAAAGGTTTACTTTTTGACAGACCTTTTTACGAAAAACTTTGAACTTTTCGAGAAAATAATTAAAAAGGGGAGGAGGACATGATAGGAATATACTGGTCTATAGATATAGTGCTTTCGCTAATGAGCACTTTTATAGCGGCAGTCGTTTTCGTTTTTTATGCTGGAACAGCGATAAAGCAGAGGTCAAAGTTCACCATGGCATTATTTGCTTTCTCCTTTGCGTTTCTGCTTCAGAGCGCTGTTTCAACTCTTATTTTTTACTATTTTGCACATTTTTACAACGCTTCTGTAGCTATACCGCTTATGCTTTTAATGATTTTTGAGCTGGCTGGGCTTGCTTCTCTTCTTTACGTGGTTCAATCATGATGTTTTTGCTTCATTTCTGGTATTGTATATCTGTTCCAGAAAAGTTTGTATAGCTTAAGACGATCAGGTATGTCCCTTAAACCAGGTATCCATGGAAGCAGGAGAATTATCAACGTAAATGCGCCAAGGATTAGTTCATTGTAAAGCGAGTGCCACCATGGTATTGTGTCGCCCCACGCTTCGAGCAAATCATAGGGTAGCATCCAGTACGCCCCAATCTGCCATGGCTCAACGTTGAACTTCAGCATGCCGAAGTATTTTTCGTTAAGCCTATACTGTATACCCTCAACGTTATGAATTAGACCCATGTCTGACATGAGCCTTATAGTGTAAGTCTGATCAAGACTGCTGTGATCGTACGTTTCCATATAGAGTGCGCCGTCATATAGCCCGGATTTTGCCATTAACGTAAGCTGTGATACAGCAACCTCCACAGGGTTGCTGGATTTTAAACCCAGCTGAATCGAACCTCCGTTTGTAAAAAATGAATACGCACTGTTAAGCTGGTTAATCCTTTGAGTGCTGTTCTCGGAGAAGTATTCCTGCAGATAGTTCCTGCCACCAGTAGAGTTCAATAACATGTTATATGGCCCTATAACGTAAACCTGGCTTGTGTTGACATAAGATATCTGATCACTGCTGTCCGTATAAGGGTTTACATCACCTAAGGGAGAGAACTTGGAATACGTTGCTGTTCCAGACGTATTGTTCAGTTCCTGCAGAAGCGTTGCCGCAAACGTGTCTGGATAGTGCTGGGCAGCCCATTGTGCATTTAAAGCCGGTACGAAAGGATAAGCCCAGTAAGGCCCAAGAACAAAACCCGCCGCTATCGCAACAACAACAATGGCTGAAGCTCTCATAAACATCTTTCTGTGATCAGCTTTTACTATGCTGAACTTTATGCTCTTTATGTGAGGAGTTGTGAGGCCCCGCCTCCACGCAAGAACAAAGTGAACGCTAACGAGCAAAAGAAGAATTGCCGGTATTATTATCACGTGCCAGCCCAGTACGGCTCCAAAATTTTCAGGATTTTTATCCAGCCAAGCAGTAAAGAATTCCAGAAACCAGCTCCACTCTTATCGTTGTACTGTGCAACTATGTTATTGTTGAGCCCTACACCAAAAACATATGTTAGCATTGCTAGAATAAAAAGTAGGACTCCTATAACCCATGAATCCTTTCTTTTCTTGTATGCGGATGTTGAAAAGTTTACAAAAAGATGCAAAATGAGAAGCGTCATCAGTATTTCAGCAGTCCAGAAATGTATCTGGCTTACTATGATGCCAGCTTCAGTGTAGTTCCACCAGTAAGGGCCGAAAATCAGCATTATACCTCCTGTTATACCCAAGAATACTCCAAGCACTATTATGTAAAATCCGAGCTGAAACCAGAAGCTGTTTCCATAAGAAGGAACATTTTCTATGTACAGCTTCTTTATAAGATCGCTGAGCTAGCTGAAAAGGTCCCTTAATCTGGAACCTCTTTCATCAGAAGACATGATTTTAAAAATAAATTAAATCTGATAAAAGAATTGCTAAAAAATTTAAATCATAGAAAAAATTATGCGGGATTTTACACAACTTAACCTTTTAACTGATTGTTATTCCTGAGCGCTACCAGAAAACAAAGAAGCTGTTTACGAAGCTTTAAAAAAGTTGCATCCGCTTGGACACCTTGGAAAACCTGAAGAAATAGCAAGTGTAATAGTTTTCCTGCTTTCCGATGACACTTCATTCATGACAGGTTCAGAAGTGGTTGTTGATGGAGGCTATACTGCTCAATAGATTTAAATTTAACAATTTTTTGCTTAATAAGTAAACTAGCCCGGCCTAAGTACTTGTTACCAACGTTAGATCCCAGGATGCTGTTTATGGTTACCATAACTTTAATCAGTCATCCTGCACTAAAAAGTTTTGATCTACTGTTACGGACGAGGTCTCTGGTAAAAACATGAACAGCCACGCACTCATCTTTCTCTGACCCATTTTACGCCCGGAATGACGAAGCTTTCAGTCCATGTAACTTTCAGTGAAAACTAAAAAGAACTTTTGTTGACCCACTTGTAGGCGAGCCTGGCCGTTAAACAAATTTGCATTATTAAATGTATCGATTTTCGTAATAGCACGCATAGTACTTCGCGTAATATGTTTTTATTTATTAAATATATAACGCTAATGATCAAAATTTTTACATAAAAAGCTTAAAAAGCCGAAAAAAATCTAATAACATTTTAACGTTTAAAAGTAAATATTAAAACTTATGGTATTACATGAAAAGGTAGTCTCTCTTATAAAAGAAAAGAGCTTTGGTCATATTGCTTTCATAGACAATGATGGGTTTCCCCACGTTACTCCCGTGTGGGTCGACACAGATGGCGAACATGTTATAGTAAACACAGCGATGGGGAGGAAGAAACAGAGGCTCGCGGAGGAGGGAAAGCCGGTTTCAATCGAGATTTCAAATCCTTCAAACCCTTACAGGTATGCCCTGATAAAAGGAAAAATATTGAAGCAAACTTTTGACGGCGCTGAAGAGCACATAAACCAGATGGCAAAAAAATATACTGGCGCTGAAAAATATACAAAAAGTTCTGAAGACGAAAAAAGGGTTTTGATATACATAAAACCGGTTAAAGTCATAACAAATTTCTGAAATGAAAGCCAGCTCACTTGCAGGCCTGATAAGGGTCTGGACGCTTCCGATGACGGTTTCCCTTATTTTGCTGGGGGCTTCTTACGCATCATTCTTGGGCCTTAAGATAAACTATGCGACTCTCCTGCCGGCGATTTTTGGATCACTGCTGCTCCATGCGGGGGCAAACGTGCTCAACGACGTCAACGATGTGATTAAAGGTATAGATTCCCCCAGAAGCCCTACGGCAGCCTACAGGGAACATCCAGTGCTGCATGGTGAAATAGGAAAGCGCTCAGCCGTTATGCTTTCTTACTTACTCGTAGCATCGGGGCTTCTAACAGGAGCTGTTATTACGTTTTTAACAGGACCCGCCGTCTTTTTGCTGGAGCTTGCAGGAGCACTTGCGCTATTTTCTTATAACGGACCCATTCTTGATCTAAAGGCTAAAGGTTTTGGTGAATTTCTGGTTTCTACAGTATGGGGACCGCTCTTTGTAATGGGAGGGTTTTCTGCATCAGCGGCAGGCCGGTTAAGCTTTTACGCGTTTCTTATATCCATACAATCAGCTCTTATAATGATGGCGGTCATATATTCGAACAATTACAGGGATATAGAAACTGATATCGCCGCAGGAGTCAGATCTTTTGCTTACAGAACCCGTTCACGATCAAATTTTATATATACCGCGTGCATTTTCGGGGCTTACGCGCTGCAGCTTCTTTACATTATCTTTGGCATTCTTCCTTTATCAACGCTCGTGAGCTTCTTTACAATTCCTTACGCAGCGTCTCTTCCAAAAAAGTTCAGCAAAAAAGCGGTTGACATAGATGCAAAGACAGGGTTACTGTTTACAGCCTATAAATTTCTTATAGTAGCAGGCTTAATTATTTAATCGTTTAGAAAATGCGGCATAACTTTTGATGCTATGGTTCTTATGACGTTCATCCTCATCTGATGGTCTATACCCGGGAAGCTGAGCTTTATCATCAGCTCTGTAGCCCCCAGTTCCCTTTCGTACTTTTCTATTTCTTTTATGGCAAAATCTGGCTTGCCTATGATCATCCTGCTCAGGACCTGGTCCTTTATCTCATCATAGGAAACCTTATGCGGATCTATCTCATTACCATAAGAGTCCTGCAGGTGTCCCCAAGCATAGTAATCTTCTTTGTATGATTCCAGCATTAAATGCTTAGCCTTTTCAATCTCTTCGTCTTTTTCAGATATAAAGACTTCTCTTCTTAGCGGAAAGTCTCTGACTGACTTCCCTGCTTTCTTTAGCTCCTCTATATAAGCCTGCATCCTCTTTTTAAGCACGTTTATATCTGTTACAGGATCCATTATCCACGCTTCACCACGGCGCGCGGCCTTTCTTACAGCCTCCTCGCTCTTTGCAGCTATCCATACAGGTGGTCTGGGGCTCTGTACAGGCCTGGGGTAAACCCTGAGCTTAAAACCGTCAACCTGTACGGCTTCCCCTTCAAGCAACGCTTTTACATTCTTTAGCTTCTCTTCGTAGACCTTTGCCCTCTGCTTAACATCAACCCCGAATGCGGCAAATTCTTCGGGCCTATATCCCAGCCCAACCCCGAGAATTGCCCTTCCCCCGCTTATAACGTCAAGCACAGCAGTCTGTTCGGCTATTTCGAAAGGATTATGAAGGGCGAGGACTATTATGTTGGTCCCGAGTTTAACCCTTTCTGTAATTGACGCTGCTGCTGAAAGAGCCAAAAATGGCGCTGGACTCCACCCATCTTCCGAAAAGTGATGTTCGCCCACATATACTGCAGAAAATCCCAGCTTTTCAGCTTCCTTTACCTCTTTCAGATAATCTCGATACTCCCTGTCCCAAGAACCCTTTGATTGGAGGGTATAGTGCAGCGAGAACTTCACTTTAGCTCTACGCCCTTGGTTTCAGGTATGGTAAGTATTGAAACAGCAGCTATTATGAAAAGCACTGAGAAGAACCCTATAACGCCTGATATTTTAAAAAGTGGTGCTAGGATACCGATTAGCAGGGGCGCTATACCTCCAAAACCCCTGCCGGTGTTGAATATGAAGTTTACAGCAGTGGCTCTCGCGTGTGTTGGGTAAGGCTCAGAGAAGAGGGCACCAAAAGTTGTAAAGTATGAGTTTATAAAGAAGCCCATAAGATAAGACGCTATCATTACCTGCGTCACCGTCCTTGACATTGCAAAGTATATTACAGCAAAAGTTATGCCTATAAAGCCAAGAAATATGGCAACTTTTCTTCCGACTACGTCAGCTAGGAATCCGAAAATTATCATGCCCAGCATGGTCATTACGTCAGTTACCAGAAGTATGTATATGGTTTTGACAAAGTGTATGTGGTACTCTGTAAGAAGAGCTGATGGTAACCATATCATAACTCCCCAGTACCCGAGCTCAGCCACTATCGCCACTATCAGGAAAACTATTGTAAACTTCAGGTATTCCCTTCTGAAAAGCTCTTTAATCTGAAATTTTTTCCTCTCGCTCTCGGTAGTCCTCTCCTTCCAAATTGGAGATTCAGGAAGCCTGAACCTATAGTAAGCAGCTACAAGCGCAGGAAGTATGCCTATAAGATACATGCTCCTCCAGCCAAATGCCGGCATAAGAACAAGCCCGAGAACCGTTGCAAGCATAACTCCCAGCGTCCACCCAAGAGAAACTATCGTTGAACCCATTCCTCTCCATTTTGCCCTGAACGCTTCAGACATCAGCGTCATGCCTATGCCGTACTCTGCTCCTGTACCAACTCCGCTCAGGAACCTAAATAAAGCTATGAACGCATAGCTTGGAGCTACCGCAGTTAAAGCTGTGAAAACAGAATATATCAGTATTGAGTATGTAAAGGTCCTTACTCTGCCGAACCTGTCCGCAAGTATTCCGAAAACATAACCGCCTGTAACCATGCCAGCCGCCTGTATAAAACCAAGGAGCCCTTCCTCAGCTGATGTAAGGGCAAAAGTAAGCGCTATAGCAGTAAGGGTTAATGAAAGTATGTACGTGTCGAGACCATCCAGCATATATCCAAGAAAAGAAGCTAAGGTAGCCCTAGCTTCATAGTTTTTTGGAACCTCTAACTTTTGCATTTTATAAGTAGAAAAGGGCTGGACTAGATAAACTTTTCTTTTGAGAAGCTCAATCTTTGTTACTTTTGTTACTATAAACGAAAAACATGGCCTTTATAATATCTTTTTTAAAAAAAGCCAGATACGTTAAGTGCGGGTCCTTTGCTGTTTTGCAACCAGCTCTAGCATGAGCCATCTTTTACAGATTAACAATAAAAATGGTTATCATGTAAGTGCCTAATATGAAAAGAACTGCAGCAGATGCAATCCTGATTAGCTTATCAAATTTTACAGATTTTTTGCCAACTTTTTCAATGATGTACGGATAGTTAATTATCCATATCAGTATACCCGAGAAGAACCCCATGCCCGATTGTAAACCGAACTTATCAAGCATTGCAATGCCAAAAGAGATCCACCACGCTATCTGGTATGGGTTCGTTATACCCATCGTCAACCCCACCAAATAGCCACCCTGAACTCTGATCTTTCTGATTTTTCTTGATCTCAGCACTAAAAACCCTAGAAAAACAGTGTAAGTTCCGCCTATAACATAAAACGGCAGTACAAATTCAGAATTAATGAGAGCTCTTATCAATGATACTGCCATAAAGAAGATAATGTCAGCTGTCATAGCTCCGGCTCCGACCGCTATGCCCCTCAGCTTTGATTCTACTGAAACCGCTGCTATCATAGCGTTTACCGGACCTGGTGGAGCCGCCATGCTAAGACCAAGAGCTACCATGCTCGCGTAAAAAGCTAAAAAGTCCAAGATCCCCATAACACAAGAAAAATTAAGGCTTTATTTAAACTGATATTGTTAATGTTACAAAGCGGCTTTTGCAAGGTTTTTGAGAACATAGTATATAACAGGAAATGCTTGTAGAATGGAGAGCTTTATGCTATAGCTTTGTGTGCAGAATATGGAATGCGAGCTTTTTTTAACAAAAAGATACCACTGCAAGGCTTTGAGTAATAGTGAAAGTAATCAAATGCGCTTTTGTCTAATCTAAAAAGCTTATATAAAATGTTCACATGCTTATCCTGAATGACAGATCTGCTGATAAAAGATGGTTATCTTGTTTTTCCTGATCTTACTCTAAGAAGCCACGTTTATTCTGAAGATGGGGTAATAAAAGCTATAGGAAGTTCTGTTCCAACCTCTGCAGACAGAGTAATAGATGCTTTTGAAAAATACGTTCTGCCGGGCGCCATAGATGAGCACGTACACTGCAGGGATCCTGGATTTACATACAAGGAAGATTTTGAAACCTGCACTAAAAGCGCAGCAGCAGGCGGGATAACGACTGTTCTCGACATGCCGAACAACCTGCCACCAACTGACGATCCATCAAGGATTAATGAAAAGTCTGAGATGTTCCTGAAAAAGGCTTATGTTGACTTTGGACTGTACGGCGTGCTTTACGATTCTAATATCGAAAAATTCGAGTCGATGGTAGATGCAGGAGCAATAGCGTTTAAAATCTACATGGGACAGTCAACCGGCAACATACCCCCTCCAAACGACGGTTCCATAATTGAAGCGCTGAAAAAGTCCGTGAAAAAAAATATTACAGTTGTCTTTCATGCGGAAAATGAAAAGATAGTTGAATTCTTTACAGAAAAGCTGAGGTCCAGCGGAAGGACGGATCCCAAGGCACATATGGAAGCCAGACCAGCCATAGCTGAAGAGGAGGCGATCAGAAGGGTCTCGCTCTTCGCAGAAAGGACAGGCGCAAGGATTCTTATAGCGCACGTAAGTTCTGTTGAAGGGTTAAATGCCCTAAAAGAAGCAAAGAACTCTGGCGCAGATGTTTATGGTGAAACTTGCCCTCATTACCTTTTTCTGGATGAGACAGCTTACGATAGATACGGAACGCTAGTAAAGATCAACCCTCCGGTTAGAACTGCTGCTGACAGGGAAGCTTTATGGAAAGGTATAGAGAACGGAATCATAACAAACATCGGGTCAGACCACGCTCCTCATACTCTGGAAGAGAAATCAAAGGGTGTCTGGAACTCAGCTTCAGGAATAATAGGTGTTCAAACAATGCTGCCGCTAATGCTGAACGAAGCTGTAAAGGGCAGGATAACCATAAACAGGATCGTGAGCCTTCTTTCAGAAAAACCAGCAAAGCTTTTCGGCTTTTACGGGAAAAAGGGTATAATCTCTGTCAATTCTGACGCTGATTTTGTCATATTTGATCCCTCAAAAGAGTTTACAGTAAAGGAAGAATGGCTTTATTCAAAGAGCAAGAATTCGCCTTTTATAGGATGGAAATTAAGGGGTAAAATAATCCTAACTTTGCTAAGGGGGAAAGAAATATACGATGGGGAGAAAGTTCTGGAAATGAACGGAACGCAAATTAAAAGGCAACCATCATTTAACTTAAATGCGGGTTAAGGGGGGCGAAAGTCCCCTTCGTGACAGCGTATGTTCAGAAAGAATCAAGAGAACGGAAAGGCTATAGGCTCGATCTTTGAGTAAAGGATCAGATCGCGTTTTTAAACGGGATAAATGTATCATACTCAGTCCCGCAGAGCGAGAGGCTGAATAAGCTTCAGAGCTATTTCTCGAGAGCTAAGAAAGGATCAAAAACAGGGAAAAGCCCCTGCTGAAGATCAACTATGTGTATATAAGAGCAAAGTAAAGAAATACATAAAGAACAGGATAGCCCATTACGTGGTAAGCAATTATCAGTACGTTGTGTTTCAGGATGATGATATTCGTTCATGGCAGGTGCTTTATGGCATAAAGGTCCTGGAGACCTCGGTGGGGAATCCGCGATGCATTGGATAAGGCCAGCACTTCAATCGTGTGAAATCAGCAATGGGCTCTGCATGTGGAAAGCAGATAAGACGTCAGATTGTTGAGACTCTACAAGCAGCATGATGAAGTATAAATTATTCTTCATGTGAAAACGAGATAATGAACCGGAAAGCTCTGACCGAAAGGTCATGGTAATTCACCATAATGAATTTTTGAGTTGTGCTTATTTTCTGAACAGAAACCTTTTTGTTTTTAAACCTCCATGTAACTACATAAAATATGCGTATACAGTTTGAAATAGCTGACTGGATAAATTCCCACAAAGGCTGTTATGACCTGATGCAGAGCGGGCTTACCGGAAGGATAGACCTTTCAAAATATTTTAACGGCTGTGGTTTTGAAGAACCAAAGCAGCTTAAAAAGCTCATAGCGCAGATAAACGGAACTGACGAAGAGCTGGTTTCGCTAACCCACGGTGCAACAGAAGGCGTTGACCTTGTTGCCAAAGCTCTCAGGCTATCAGGCGTAAACGGGTTCGACAACTTTTTACCTGAATATGAAATGCTTTACAAAGCGCCACTTGCAGAAGGCATGGAAAGGGGAAAAAACGTGCTGTTTTTGAGCGATCCTAACAATCCTACAAGCCTGAGAGCTGAACTTCCAGAAGGTTACAGATATTACGTTATAGATGAAACGTTTCTGCAGTTTGTTGCAGATCTTGATAGGGTTAAGAGGCCCTTGAACTCTTTCAGAATAAATACGTTCACAAAGTTTTACGGAGGTGACGAAGTCAGAGTAGGCTATATAATATCCCCCAGTTCTGAAATAAGAGAAACGATAGAAAGGCTGCAGGGCATAACTTACGAGCCGGTATCAAAACACAACATCTGCATTGCAAAGAAGATACTTGAAGACAATGACAGACTTAAAGAAGAAGCCAGAAGGATTTCAGCTGAAAACTTTGAAACGGTTGAACGTTATATGGGCGAACTCAAGTTTTTCATGAACAGAAAGCCTGAGGCCACAACTATTGCATTCCTTGATTATTCGCGCTATTCGTCTATAAGCAGCTTTGAGCTCTGTGAAAGACTTTATAAAAAAGGAATTTCAGCAATTCCTGCAAAAATGTTCGGCTCAGAGAGCACCCACATAAGGGTTGCGTATACAAGGGAAAATACAAAAGATGCAATGTCTGAGCTGGTTTCTGCACTGGAAAACCTTCATAAAAGTTCTTGAATCTTCAACCGTTATAAACGTCTGAAAAGCTTATTAAAACATCAATCGATAAGCTTTCTGTGAAGATCCTGGCGTGGAACGTAAACGGCATCAGAAGCGCAATCAACAAAGGCCTTCTTGAGCTCGTAAATTCTAAAGAATACGATGTCATAATGCTGCAGGAAGTAAAAACAGATACTTTGCCTCTGGGCTTTGATGAAACATATGAAGCTTATCTAAACGCTTCAAAAAGAAAAGGCTATTCCGGAACTCTGACTCTGACAAAAATCAGGCCAGTTTCTGTATCTTACGGAATAGGCGAAAGCGCGTTTGATGCTGAAGGAAGGGTGATAGTTACGGAGTTCGAAGAGTTCTTCGTTATAAATGCCTACTTCCCGAATGCGCAGCACGGTCTCACAAGGCTTGACTACAAGCTTGAGTTCAACGCAAAGTTTGAGAATTTTGTGCAGAAGCTCAGATCGAAGAAGCCAGTTGTTATAGGGGGTGACTTTAATGTGGCTCACGAAGAAATCGACATAGCAAGGCCCAAGGACAACGTTAACAACGCTGGGTTTACGGAGCAGGAAAGAAGATGGATGACCCACTTTTTAAGTCTTGGCTACGTAGACACCTTCAGGATGTTTGTTAAAGAAGGGGGACATTACAGCTGGTGGTCATACAGGTTTAACGCAAGAGAGAAAAACATTGGCTGGAGGATAGACTATATCATAGTTTCCGATGAACTGAAAAACAGGGTAAAAGAAGCTGGAATACTTAAAGATGTAAAAGGATCAGATCATGCCCCAGTTTATGCAGTGATCCTCTGACATCCTCCCCGCCTTAAAAGGCGATAGTTCCTTCAAGGCGGATCATGGGTTTGTGGTTTACCGCCTTCATCTTCATCGCTTCATAGCTAGTGGTTACCCACCCCGCTCCGTTCGTCCAGCGATAGACCACGGGCTGTGCCTTCAGCCACTTACCCCTATCCTCAACGGACTCGGGGATATGTAGAATG
>OFEH01000166.1_pt1 | contig 27116 bp, 28 predicted proteins | sample 1521031 | NCBI WGS metagenome assembly OFEH01 (sample SAMN05518350, study PRJEB24110) | hypersaline lake metagenome | isolation source: Grendel Spring, Yellowstone National Park, Wyoming, USA | place: USA:Grendel Spring, Yellowstone National Park, Wyoming, USA | collected 2011-11-16
CTCGGCAGGGCCGACGACGTCCTGGCCGCCGGGGGCCAGAGGGTAGGGACCATGGAGGTCGAGAGCACCATAGGCACCCACCCAGCCGTGGCCGAGGTGGCGGCCGCTGGCATGCCCTTGCCAGGCGGGAAGGGCGAGGCCCTGCTGGCCTTCGTCGTTCTGAGGCCGGGCTACCAGCCCTCTGACCAGCTGGCCAACGACATAAAGGCGTACGCCAGGAACGCCGGCTTCATCGTGGACAGGGTGGTCTTCGTGAGGAAGCTGCCCAAGACAAAGAGCGGCAAGATCTTGAGGAGGCTCCTCAGGGCCGTCCTCAGGCAGGAGCCGCTGGGGGACATATCAACACTTGATGACCCGGCCGCCTTCGAGGAGACGAGGAAAGTCATAGAGCAGGTAAGGGAGGAGTTCAAGAGGGCCATGCAGGGGACGTAAGTTACTTAATGACCAGGGCAGGTATCGCTTCGGGGCTTCAAGCGTAAAGGGCTTCTAAGGAGGCCTTCAGCGAAACTTTTGGACAAACCTAAGCCTCCCCCTCTTCTCTTTCGTTTCTACCTCTGCCTTAACAGGTCCTCTAAAGCCTTTCCCAATCATGAGACCAGGCGGTGCTCATCTTCGCCTTGCCTTAGAGCGGAAACGGCTTCAACGAGCATATTGCAGACCAATTTTGACGCTAGACTTGCCATGTGAAGGCAGCACGTCTATGAGGCTAGGGACCTGAGGAGCACTATTATGCCCGTGTGCCCTATCATCCTCACGCTTGGCCTAAGGGCGTCAGCCCTTGCCTCCCACTCCCTCTTTATGACCTCGCTGACCTCCTGCACTACGAAGCCGCCGAGGCGGGACACTGCGTCGAGCAGCTTTATGACCTGGTTCACGGTCGGCACGAAGACCACGAGAGGCGCAGAGGGCTTCAAGGCCTTCCTAACTGAGGGCAGGGCCTCCCAGGGGTCAGGCATGTCAAGGAAGGCGGCGTCCAGGTCGCTCTCCTCAACGCCGGCCCTCACGTCCCCCTTCTTTATCTTAACGCACCCCTCAAGGCCAGCCGCCTTAACGTTCGCAGATGCCACCTCTATCATGTCGTCCCTCACCTCGTAGGTGAAGACGAAGCCTCCTGGGCACACGTGGGCGGCAATCCATATCGTGAGGAAGCCGCTTCCCGCGCCTGCCTCAAGGACCCTCATGCCGGGCGTGAGGCCCGCCAAGGAGGTCATGTAGCCGGCGTCCTTCGGGTAGACCACCTGGCTCCTCCTGGGGTAGACGTGCATCATCATGTCATAGAGGGTCGGCCTCAGCAAATAGGCAATACCCCTCTCAAGCTCAAGCCTTGAGCCCCAGGCCGCGCCTACGAGCTGGGAGCCCCTGACGGCCCCGGCGAACGTCGAGTATGAGGCCTTCTCCCTGGCCCTGAAGACGTAGGTCTTCCTCCTCTCCCTGCCCTCAACCAGCAGGAGCACCCAGTCGCCCTCAGCTATAGACATGGCCGCCCCAGCTAAGCCTTTTTGAAGTTCTAAGCTTTTCTGAGCGCTGGCGCTAGCTTGGCCTACGCAGGCTTTGAGGTGGAGGGCGCTGAACAGGTTCACGAAGAGCTGCTGAAGCTAGCCAGGGACATCGTCAAGCCCATCGACGTCAACGAGAGCAGGAGGGAGCTGGAGGATGTCCTCAGGAGCCTGTCCAAGTGGTCCCCAAGGGAGCTCAGGCTTGGGTCTGAGCTGCCCAAGGTTGAGGTCAGGCTTAGCAGGGCCTCAGCGCTGATAATAGTGCTGCCCCCCAGGCACGTGCTCAAGGCCGTCGAGGCCTCTAAGGACGTTGGGCACTGCCTTGAGTGGGCGGAGGGAGCGGGCAAGTACCCGGTCCTCGTCTACTACTCCAGGAGGGGGCAGATGACGACAACAGCCTACTTATACCTGGGGAACGTAATGGAGGACAACAACGTTGGCGTGCTCTTCGTCAACGGGCCGCCGAGCGAGGTGGCAGAGGTCCTGGAGGTCCTGGAGAGCAAGGGCGAGTACATGCCCCCTGAGAACGAGGCTGTCGACTTCAGGTTCTGACCAGCTCCTCGGGCAGGGGCCTGGCGGCGAGGATCCTTACCCCGTTATTGACGAGGGCCCACTCCACCTCCACCGGCGACCCTATAGCCTCCTCAGCTCTGAGCGAGAGCCTGGCCACCTCGACCGCTATCTCGTCGCTTATTGACTGGGCTCCAGGGTCCCTGACCTCGACCTCCTCGAGGCCGCTGGGGCCCACTGCCAGCGCCCTGGGCTTGGGCAGGACCCTCACCTCCTCCACCCTTAGGCCATCAGGGCTCAGCAGGAAGGTGTCATGAGGCGAGCCCCGGGTCAGGAGGGCCAAGTGGAGGCCTGGCACTGACTGCACCACCACGGCCCTCCTCCGGGTGACGGGGTCCAGCGTGTAGGCCAGCCCTGAGGCCGTGGCCCTAGGGACCTCCTGGACCACGGCCGACAGGGGCCTGGCGCCGTGGGCGGCGGCCCACGACTCGACCTCGGCGGCCCAGCCCTCAAGCCGACCCCTGAGGCACCTCGTGAAGAGGAAAGAGGCCATGAGGGAGAGGAGGTTACCAGCCCCTAGGCTTGGCCTGACCAGAGCGCAGCCAAGGCCCAGGTCATCAGTGCTGCACCTAGGAGGCCATGACAGGGCCCTGTAGTCTACTGGGTGAAGCCCTGCCTCCCTTAGCCTGGAGAGCCACCTAAGCTCGTCGCCGCCCCGCTCCGCGTCCTCAAGGGGGACGCAGCTCATGAAAGCAGCCTCTCAAGGACCTGCCTGGCCTCGCCCAGCGGGACAGTCACCCTCTCGCCCTTACTCTGAGAGTAGAAGGTGACGGTGTTAGCCGACTCCTCCTGCGGGCCCACGAAGGCCAGCACTGGGACGCCCCACCTGGAGGCCTTCCTCCTCTGGACGTCCTGTCCTGACCTCATCAGGTCAACCCTGACGCTGAAGCCCCAGGACCTGAGCTGATCGGCCACCCTCCAGGCGTACCTGAAGCTCTCAGGCGTCACGTTGACCACCACGACCTGCGTGTACGTCCTCTTGGAGGTGCTGAAGAGGCCCACCTCGACACCGGCGTCTATGAGCCTGTCAAGCCCTATGCTGGCCCCGGTTGCCGGGACCTGCCTCTTAGCCAGGAGACCTATCAGGTTGTCGTACCTGCCTCCCCCAGCCACGCTCCCTATGGCAGGCCTGTCCAGCACGACCTCGAGTATGGGCCCCGTGTAGTAGTCGAGGCCCCTGACCAAGGCCATGTCGAACACGAGGGCCGAGGGCCTCTTCACCAGGTCAACGACCTGGGCCAGGTGCTCAATTCCCTCCACAGCCCTCTTGTTTGAGCCGTGTTCCATTCTGAGCCTCTCTAGCACGTCCCTGGGCTCCCCCCTGAAGGAGAGGAGCTCCATGACCCTTGAGGCCGCAGGGGCCCCGAGGAGGCGCTCCAGCTCAGCCCTCACGCCCTCAGGGCCCACCTTGTCAAGCTTGTCAATGGCCCTGTAGACGGGCAGCGGGTCGCTGAGCCCCAGCTCCTCCTCGAAGAGGCCGGCCAGCACCCTCCTGTCGTTTATCATCACCTTGAAGCCTCCCGACACGCCTATGGCCTCCATGGCGTCGACTATCACGTTTATGACCTCCGCGTCGGCCTCCGGGTAAGGGCTCCCAACTATGTCAACGTCCGCCTGGTAGAACTCCCTGTACCTCCCCCTCTGGGGCTCCTCGTGCCTCCAGACCGGGGCTATCTGGTACCTCTTGAAGGGCAGTGGCATCTCAGGGTGAGAGGCGACGTACCTTGCCAGGGGCACCGTCAGGTCGTACCTGAGGGCGTACTCCCTGTCGCTCCAGGGGTCCTTGAACCTCCAGATGAGCCTCTGCTCCGCCTCCTCGCCGTACTTGCCCGCCAGCACCTCCCAGTGCTCCACGGCAGGCGTCTCAAGGGGGTCAAAGCCGTACCTCCTGTAGACGGCCTCAAGCCTTGATATTATCTCCTTCCTGAGTATAGCGAGCTCGGGCGGCACGTCCCTGAAGCCGCGGGGAGGCCTGAGCTCCAACCCTGCTCCTCGGCCTGCCTGTCCCAGGAGGTAATAGGCTTAGGCCTCCTCTACAAGCTCCACGAGCCTGCCCGGCACTGAGGCTGAGACGTAGCAGGGCCTTGGCCTGAGCCCCTCGTGGACATAAGCGACGAGGTCCTCAAGGCTCCCCTCGCCCCCCACCGCCTCCCAGAGGGGCCTGTGGTCAACAGGCCTCAGCAGGTCCCTCAGGGACGAGGCGAGGGCCTCAACGTCGGTATGCCCCTCCTTGTCCGCGTAGCAGAGGCACGCCCTCACGGTCACGTCATGGCCGTGCAGCCCGTAACCCATGGACTCGAGCCTCATGGCCACGCTCACCGTCTCCTCTGCGCACACCCTCCACGGCAACGCCTCATCACCTTGACTAGCGAGACCGCTATCGACGCTATTGCCAGGGCCAGGGAGGCTATCACCAAGGGGGGCAAGGCCCTCTTGTCTAGGCTGGCGAGGACTAGCATAAAACCCTGCAGCCCCACATTAGTGGCGGTGGCCAACCGCGGCCTGCGTTGATTCACCCGAGGACTTCATAAGGAGACATAACGTCAACGCGAGAATAGTTGACTTCGGGGAGAGCGTGGAGACCGTCGACGCTGCCTCAAGGGTAACGGGCACGCCTCCATCAGACATAGTCAAGACCCTCCTGCTGATAGTTGACGGCAGGCCCATGGCGGTCCTGCTGCCCGGCGACAGAAAGCTCGACTACAGGAAGCTCTCAGTCCTCATGAAGGCGAGCAAGATAAGGACGGCCTCACCTGACGAGATAACCGAGCTCACAGGCCTCATGCCAGGAGGACTAACACCCCTCTCGGAGTGCATAAGGGGGCTCAAGGTCATAATGGACTCATCCATAGCCTCAAAGGAGAGCGTCTGGGTGGGGGGAGGGACGCCGACAAGCCTGGCCCAGGTGTCTGTTAAGGACTTAATAAGGGCCCTGAGGCCAACCCTGACAGAGGTGTCGCAGTGAGGCTGAGGGCGACCCCGGCCGAGCTGGCCCTCCTGCTCACCATGTCCTCCTTTGGCCTGGCCGCCTCAGCCCTGGTGCTGTACGAGTTCTACACCCTTCACAGGCTCCCCCCGCTCTGCCAGTACCACCCTAACACCGGCGGGATTCAGCTCAACTGCTACGCCGTCCTCACGAGCCCGTACTCGAGGGTAGGCCCCTTCTCACTCGACGCCCTGGCGGCCGCGTGGTTTATCACTAACATCTGCCTCTCGCTCATTCTCTGCCTGGCGCCCCTGACGGCTGCCAGGCTGGCGCTGAGGGCCCTCTTCGCGTGGAGGTTCGTGGGCATCGCCGTGGTTCCCTACCTGGTCTACGTTGAGCTCGCAGTGATAAGGGCCATATGCTTGTACTGCACCGTTATGCATGCCGCCATAGTCGTTGACTTCATTGTTATAAGTTACGTTCTCTTCTCCAGGAGGTCAAGGCTGAGGGCCGTCATAATGGGGCCTAGGTGAAGGAGGTCACCCGATCGACCCATCCTCATAGGCCCTTGCCTCAGTCTATGTCGGCTAGATCATCCCTTATGTAGCGGACCTCTGCGGGCCTTTTAGGTTTCTCGTCGGCTAGGAGGCGAGGGAACTCACAGGCCCCTTGACGAGAGGCCGTCAGTAGCCCTGGTTGCCGTTCCTCTCCCAGGGCACCACTAGGAGGGGCTCGTCCTGAACATACGTCTTGCCCAGCTTCAGCGACATCTCTGCCTTAGCTAGCTCATAGCCGAGGTAGGCCGCGTGCTCAGGGTCTAGGCCAAACCTCCTCACGGCCGCCCTGGCCACGCTCAGGGCGTGTCTGCCTGCCAAGGCGCCCTGAGGGGAGCCGTCCCTGAAGAAGGTGACCACGACCCTCCCCCTCTCATGGTCGGCGTTGATCACCAGGTACTGGTCCGCCGAGACCTTGGGCTCTACGTACCCTACCTCCTCCGCCTCGGCGGCCTGGACTGCTCTCGGCGGCCTGACGTCCTGCTTCACCACGAGGAGCCTGCTGAACATCCCCCTCTCGGTGGACCTGAGCTGCCAGGCGGTCTCAGCCAGCCTCAGGGCCTCCCTGGCCTCAGCCGTTGACCTGTATGACTTGTACGTCTCCTCAACCACCAGGTAGGCCGAGGCCCTCAGCTCGACAGCCATAAGGGAGAGCAGCGCGTGGACCCCGAGCGTGTCGGCCTCCACGTCCTCCGTTACGTCAGCTGCCGAGAACAGGATGGGTGACCTGAGCCTCGAGGAGGCCTCAAGGTACCTGAAGAGGCTCCTCACCATGCCGAGCGGCGGCATCTCAACAACGGGGTCGAGGATCAGCCTTGAGCCCGAGAGCCTACCCTCGGCCTCAGATAGCTCGTTGATGTCGCCTGAGGAGGCCACCACGACCTTTCCACTGAGCAAGTCCCTGGCCCTGAGGGCCATGGCCGCGGCCATTACAACGCCCTCGGCCCCTGCCTCCAGGGCCCTCTCAGCGAACTCCTCATTAGGCGCCTCGGCCAGGACAGGCCTCCCAGCCCTGAGCGCCTCCCTCACCCTTGAGGCTACCTCCTCAGGGCGCCATGAGGGGTCGGCGCCTACTATCACTACGTCAGCGCCGTCCCCCGACAGCCTGGCGGCCGTCTCGGCAACCGTGCTCGAAGGCACAGAGGGGTCGATCTCAGACATTATGACGAGCGGAGGGCCCCTGCGCGCCACGGGCCTGTCGCCGATCCTGAAGGCCTCCTCGTAGCTCAGGCTCGGCATAAGGGAGCCCAGGACCTCATCTGCGCTCTTGACGGTGTCGAGCTGGGCGCCCCTGGCGACCTGGGCCAGGGTGGCCGGGAGCTCGCCAAGGGACTTAGGCCCCTTGTACGTGGGCCTCTCTACAACCTTAGCCACCTCGCCGGCGTCCCCGCTTACGGTGCCTGGCAGTATGACCATGTCAACGGAGGAGAGGGCCTTGGCCAGGGCAGGCCTTGACCTTATGATTGACGCTATGGCCCTGGTCGAGAGCACCGATATGACCGGGACTGGGAGCGCTACAACCATGGCCTCCACGTCCTTAACGCCGCTGACCGTCTCCCTGACCAGCGGCTCAGCTGTCCTGCTGGTGACTATGCCGACCCGCATCTTCTCCCCTCTGGATACGGTATCCAGCTATTAAAGCCTACGTCCTGTCCGGCCACGAAATGCGCACGGACCCTTTAATATTCCCGACCCGCCCAAGAGGAAGGGGAACCTTGAAGGCAAACCTGCTTCAGGCCTTTGGACCTGACCACCTCAGGTTCACCGACGTGCCTGACCCCTCGCCCGGCCCAGGCGAGGTAATGATAAAGGTCATAGCCTCAGGCGTCAACCCCGTCGACTACTACACGGTCACGGGCATGAGAAACGTTAGCCCCATGCCCCACATACCTGGCGTCGAGGTGGCTGGGGAGGTCGTTAAGGTAGGCCAGGGGGTTCAGGGAGTGGAGCCCGGCGACAGGGTCGTAGTCTACCCGAGGCTCTTCGACGGCACCTGCGACCTCTGCCTCGCAGGCCACGAACACCTCTGTCGCAACGGCGGCCTCTACGGCGTCTCCAGCAACGGGGGCTGGGCAGAGTACGCCATAGCTAGGGCTACCAACGTGTTCAGGCTGCCCGACTCCGTTGACTGGGACCTGGCAGCCTCGATCCCCGTCGCAGCCCTCACCCCCTTCCACGCGCTCCTCGAGGCCGGCGTGGTCCCGGGCGACACCGTAGTCGTCATAGGGGCCAGCGGCAACACCGGCCAGTTCGCGGTGCAACTCGCCAAGCTCATGGGGGCCAGGGTGCTTGCCGTCACTAGCAAGGGGTGGCTTAAGGAGCTCGGGGCTGACGAGGTGGCCCCACTTGAGCAGAGCCTTGAGGCCCTTAAGAGGATGACTGGCGGCAACAGGCTGGCAGACGTCGTCATTGACTCCATAGGGAAGAGGACCATCACGACAAGCCTCAGGCTCCTCGACAGGAGGGGGAAGCTCGTGACCTTCGGGGCCCTGACCGGGGAGGCGGGCCTTGAGTCGATCAGCGACATCTACTCGAGGGAGCTCAGGGTCATAGGCACCACGGGAGGCACGAGGAGGGAGATGGCAAGGCTCCTGGAGCTCGCCTCGAGGGGGCTGCTTAAGGTCAGGGTGTGGAAGAGGCTCAAGCTCTCCGAGGCCAGGGAGGCCCTCGGCCTCCTCTTCTCAAGGGAGAGGGACGGCAGGATAGTCCTGAGGGCCTGAGGGTGAAGGCCTTGATTGAGACCGTCCTGGCCAGGTCCTCTAAGCCGGTCCTCACGGTCCCCTCGACAAGCACCGTCAGGGAGGCGGCCGAGTTCATGGCCTCCGCGGGCGTGAGGAGGCTAGCTGTAACTGAAGAGGGGAGGGTCATAGGAATCTTCAGCGCCTACCACCTGGTCAGGATCCTTGCGACCGGGGCTGACCCCTCCTCCCTCAGGGTCTCCGAGGCAGGCCTCGAGGTGCCTGCCTTCCTTGAGCCCACGGCGACGCTCCTCGAGGCGGCCAAGGTCATGGCGTCAAACAACGTGACCTCTGTCATCGTGGGCTCCGAGACGAACCCCCTCGGCATACTGACGACCCATGACGTTGTGGCCGCCCTGGCCATGTCTGCCCTCGGCAGCAGGCCCCTCAGCGGGGCCCTGGTCAAGTCCTACCCCTACGTTGACCTCGGGGCAACGCTCCTCGAGGCCGCCCAGGCCATGATCTCGAAGGGCACGAGCGGGGTGCTAGTCCTCGACGGCGACCTCCTCATCGGCGTCCTGACCGTGAGGGAGGTGGTAGCGAGGTATGCGAGGGAGGGGCAGGAGGGACTCATGACAAGGGTCTCAGAGCTGCCCGTGCCTCCAGGCGCCTACATAGATGAGGGGGCCACGGTCTCGGAGGCCGCAAGGGTGATGGAGGAGGAGGGCGTTGATGTGGCCCCCGTGCTCTGCGGGGGCAGGGTCTGCGGGGCCGTTGACGACATAACCCTGACCAGGTGGCTGGCTTCCTCCTAGCCGCCGCCCGTCTCGGGCAGTATCACTACGACGCTCCCGGGCCTCACAGGAGTGTCGGGCTCTGCCCCCTTGCCGTCGACAAGGAGGACGTAGTCTGACCTCCTGAGCTTCCTTATGACCGGCGCTATGTCCTCAACCCTGGCCTCCCCCTCAACGTCAACCTCTGCCTCTGAGGCGCCTGCCAGGTCAGCTATGTAGCCCAGGAACTTCACCTTGACCTTGCCCACTGGGCCTCCCCGGACCAGAGAGCCCGTGGAATTTTTCTCACTTTTTACTTATGGCGGCCTTATTGCCAACGCTGTTAAGCCCCTGGATCCTTCAGCCTGGGGAGGCGCCTTGAGGAGGTACGCCGAGCTCTCGTCAGGGCAGTTCAGGGAGCTGGCCGACAGGGCTGTCTTCATTGTGCCCGTGGGCAGCGTTGAGCAGCACTGCGAGGGACCCCTGGGCACCGACCTCATGATAGCTGAGGCCGTCTCGGAGGCGGCCTGCGAGCACCTAGAGCGCTCGGGGACCCCATGCGTCCTCATGCCGGCAATTCCCTACGGCCTCTCAGCTGAATGGCAGGGAACCCCTGGGACCATATCGGTGCCCCTACAGCACCTAGTTGGCCTAGTACAGGGGATAGCCAGGTCCCTTGTAGAGGGCGGGGCCAGGGCTGTGGCCTTCGTGAACGGCCACTACGGGAACTCGCCAGCTATCCAGGCCGCCCTCAGGGACCTCATGCCGTCCCTGCCTGAGGGCGTCAGGCTTGTGCTCGTTGACTACTGGGAGGCCCTGGACATTGACGTGGGGCACGCCAGTGAGGCCGAGAGGGAGGTGCTCAGGGCCCTCGGGTACCCATGCGTAAGCTTTGGGGAGTGCGAGAGGGCGTTACCATCGCCCAGGGGGGCCAGGGTCTTCTCAAGGCCCTCCCCAGGCCCCCAGAGGCTCAACGCCAGGGCTGGACAGGGGCTGACGAGGGAGCTCATAGGGGCCGCCGTGGCCGACGCCATAATGAGGGCCCTGGAGGAGTCGTCGAGGTCAAGGGTCCTCCCCTAACGCTTTTAAGGTCATGTTATTGCGGCGTGGCAGGGCCACCATGCTGACAAGGGAGCAGAAGCTGGTGATGCTCTCGACAACCCTTGACATGTTCCTAGAGGGGGTGTTCATCACCCTCTCGCCAATCTCGGTCCAGTGGCCCTTCGTGCCGGGCTGGGCTGCCCCACTGCTCTTCATCATGATGCCGATAGGCACAATCATAGGCAACTCCACCTTTGGGAGGCTGACGGACCTGCGGGGGAGGAAGCTGACGTACTTGAGCATGCTGGCCGTCTACGCCGTTGGCTCAGCCCTTGTGATCCTTTCGTCCAACGTATACGAGTTGCTGGCCGGGCTGCTCATAGTGTACTCCGCCATAGGGGGCGAGATACCTGTAGTGCTGAGCTACGTAGTTGAGAGCGCCCCCGTCGACATAAAGGAGAGAGCGGTAGTTCTGATAACCAACGTTGGAAACGTAGGCGCAGTCGTAGCCGCCGCCGTAGCCCTGGTGACGAGCGGCGTATCGGTCAGCGCTGAGAGGCTGGCCCTAGGGGTCCTCATAGGGCTGGCCATATCAGTCCTGGTCATAACCAGGTCGCTCGTGCCCGAGTCCAGGCCCTGGGCCTCCCTGCCGAGGGAGAGGAGGGGGAGGGTCAGCCTGGGCTACGAGAGCGCCAGGTTCGCCCTGGCCTCGCTCACCCTCATGGCCATATCCTCGGTGCTCACCTTTGGCCTGTTGGCCCTCAGCATAGGGCCTGAGGAGTTCCCAAGCATCTCCAACGAGATACTCCTGGTGTACTTCATAGGCGAGGTCCTAGGCGGCTTCCTAGCCGCCTACCTTGTCACCTACGTGGGCAGCAAGGGCTTCACCCTGGCCAGCTACCTAGGAGGGCTCGTGACCACCGTGGCCGCGATCTTAGTCCTCAGGCTCGGGCCTGTGCCGTTCTTAGCGCTCCTGCTGGCTAACGGCGTCTTCACCGAGACCGTGTGGGCCTCAAGGAACGTCCTGGAGTCCCTCGCGTTTCCAACTAACTTCAGGGGGACCGGCGTCTCGCTGGTCAGGATAGCAGCCTACGTCCTGCTGGCCCCCATCTACCTGGTCACTGCCTCCATGACGCCAGTCGAGTACCTGACGTTCGCGGCAGCCATGTGGGCCCTGGGAGTGGGGGCCTCGCTGGCCTGGTACATCAGGGGGCCTGAGCTGGTAGGCGTGCCGCTTGCCAACCTGCCTGAAGAGTTTAAAGTCAGGCCGCCAAGGAGGCGCTGGGGCCAGCGTGGCAGCGATACTGGTTAAGGACGTCGTCAAGTTCTACGGTTCAACCCCGGCCCTGAGGGGCCTCTCCTTCGAGGTGCCTGAGGGAGGAAGGTACGCCCTCCTGGGCCCCAACGGGGCCGGCAAGACAACGACGCTGAGGCTCCTGGCCGGCCTGCTCAAGCCAGACGCTGGCGTCGTGAAGGTCCTTGGGAAGGACCCCGTGGAGGACTATGAGGTCAAGAGGTACATAGGCTACCTGCCTGAGGACGCGACCCCCTACCTGGCCCTGACCGTGAGGGAGAACCTGGAGTACATAGCTGCCCTGAGGGGCCTTGACGACCCGAGGGACAGGGCCGAGAAGGTCATGGACCTCCTGGGGCTTAGGAAGTACGAGAGGTACAGGGTCTCAGCGCTCTCGAGGGGCAACGTTCAGAGGTTAGCAATAGCACTGGCCATAATACATGAGCCCAAGGTCCTCCTCCTAGACGAGCCCCTCAACTACCTCGACATACCGACCCAGGAGGAGGTGGTCTCTGTGCTCTCGAAGATGAACGCTACCTTCCTGGTCTCGACCCACATAATGAGCGTGGCCGGGAGGCTAACGGACAACATAGTCATGATAGCTAACGGGAGGCTGATATGGCAGGGGACCTTTGAGGACCTGAGGAAGATGGCCCACGAGGAGGAGCCCATAGAGAGCGTTGTGGCCAGGATGATGAGAAGTGCCGGCCCTTAAGCTGATGAAGTTTGTGATCAAGACGAGGCTCTCACGGGGCGCCCTAGCGCTCCTTCTCTTCATAGCACTAGTCATGTTGGCGACTGGCCTCTCTATGACGTTTTCAAAGGCCCGCTCACCGCCTACACCAGGTTCCACTGAGCTCTTCAGAGGTTACATGACCCTCATGCTGGTCATACTTATGCTGGCCCCGCTCCCAGCGGGGGCCCAGATGTCAGTGCTGAAGTCAGACAGGGACTACCTCTTCACGCTGCCCGTGAGGCCCAGGGACCTGGGCCTGGCCCTCTACATAGCCTACGTGCTCCTCTCGGGCGTCTACACGCTGGCCTTCATAGGCGTCTACGAGCTGCTCCTCGGCGTCCCGCCGCTCTACGCTGCAATCAACACGGCGCTCCTCATAGTAATGTTCACGTCCCTCTGGCACGTGGTGATGGACCTCGGGCGAAGGCGCGGGCTCCTCCTGTCCCTGGCCCTCGTGGGCTGGTCCTTGACGGCCCTCGTGAAGGACCCCGTGACCCCCGTCTCTGCCCTCTACGGCTACTACGTGCCTGGCACCCTGACCCTCGCGGCTGTCACCGCGGCCCTAACCTACCTCTCCCTCTCAAGGCTTAGCAGGGCCCCGCTCCTCTACAGCTTCCCTATAAGCGAGCCCCTGAGGCCTAAGGGCGCTGAGGGCGGCGGGCTCCTGTCATTCCAGGACGTCAGGGGGCTCAGGGCCCTCGTTAAGCTCCGGATGAGCCTGGTGCAACTGGGCTTCAGCACTAGGACCCCTGCGGCTGCCAGAGTCGGAGTAGGCAGGACCCGCCTTCCACGGGCCCTTGTCACAATGAGCGCGGTAGCGGCCGCGCTCGTCGTCGCAGGATACGTACTTCATAGGCTTGACATACTGACGCTGGAGGCCGTTAAGGGCTTAAGCTCGAAGCAGAACTCCACGTCGTCGTTCGAGGGCTTCATGGTGTTCTTCCTCGTCGTGCTCTTTCCGCCCATGTACTCAACGATCTTCACAGCCATGGCCCTGCCAACGGCCTCCGTGGGCCTCGAGAGGCCCTGGCTCGCCTTCACCTCGCTTGAGCCGGGCAGCTACATGAGGTCGAGCGGGCTCATAACGTTCGCCCAGTCCTTAATCCTCAACGTCCCCCTGGCCTTGTCATACGCTGTCCTGGGGCTCATCGGGGTGCCTGGGTGCCTCGCGGTCGTGCCGCTGCTCCTCATAATGGTGCCCTCCGTGGCCCTCATCTCTCACTTCCTCACGGCCTACTTCGTCCTGACGCCACAGATCAAGTTCGAGGGCCTCGCCACGACCCGCGTGAGCGGCAAGCAGGTCTTCGCGTCCCTGCTGCTCTTGTCAGTGATGTTCAGCGTGTTCACCGTTCCCCTCCTGTCGACGCTTAGCATCGGGGGGCCTATGCTGAGCCTATACGTCTCCATAGCCTTCTTAGCGGCCGCCCTGCCCCTCATGCTTACGAGAGGCCCGTGGAGGAGGGCTGCCCTCAACCTGGTGGAGGGCGGCTACTCCTAGGCGCCCGTAAATAGGCCTCCTGGGCTTCGCTCATAGGGGGCCCTTGGACGCCGCGGGAAGGCTGAGGCTGGCGTGGTTCGTCGTAAGGACCAGGCTGAGCAGGGGGCTTGTGGCGTTAACCCTCGTCATGGTCGCCTACGGCCTGGTCAGCGCTGCCTACCTCTACACGGGCCGCGTGACCCTTCCCCCGGCTGACGTCAGGGCCTACAGGGTCATGGCCATAGTATATTCCGCCGTCCTCCTATTCCTCTCCTCAATGCAGGGCGGGATGGCAGTCCTCAAGTCAGACAGGGACTACCTCTTCACGCTGCCCGTGAGCAGGTCTGAGCTTGCGTTCTCCCTCTACGTAGGTCAGCTCATGCTTGGCGGCCTCCTGACAGTCGCGTGGCTCGGCTGGTACCTGCCCTTCGTTGAGGTGCCCCCAGGCTACGCGGCCTTTGACCTGGTCCTCTTCGTCCTGCTCTTGACGTCACTCTCGGCCTCAGTTGCCGAGCTGCCCGCCAAGAGGAGGGCGCTGGCGGCCTCAGCCATAGCGCTCTGGGCGGCCTCAGGCGTCTGGAACCCCGTGAGCCCGTCTAGCTTCTTCTCCGCCCACTTCCTCGCTGGCACCCTGACGCTGGCGGCCCTCTCTGTTGGGCTCACGTCATACACGCTGAGGAGGCTGGGCAGGGCCCCGCTCATAGTGGGCTCCCAGGCCTCGCAGCCCTCCCCTTCTGAGGGGCCTGTCCTGTCCTTCCAGGGCGCCAGGGGCCCAGCGGCCCTGCTGAGGATGAAGCTTAACTCAATCACCCTGAGCGGCAGGGTCGGCGGCTTCAGCGCAGGGGGCTCAAGGTACTTCAGCAGGAGGGTGAGCCTGCTGAAGTTCATGGGCTACATGGCGGCCGCCTCGCTCTCCCTGCTGGCCGCCGCCCTGGCCCTCTACGCCCTGGGGCTCCTGCCCACCGGCTACCAGGCCGTCAGGGACGCTAGGTCAGGAGGGGCCACGGCCTTCTGGCTCCTCTACATGCCAGCTGTCATAGCTGAGGTCCTCTTCATAGGCTTCAGCTCCTCTGACGTCATCAACGAGAGGCCCTGGCTCGCCTTCACCTCCCTAAGCCCAGGGAGGTACCTGAGGCTGAGCGCCCTGAGCTGGGCGTTGGTGACCCTGGCCTCGCTTGTCCCGTTCTCCATAGCGTACCTGGCCATGTGGCTTCTCGGCGTCTGGCCGGCCATAGGCCTGCTGCCCCAGCTCCTCATAACGACCCCCGCGCTGTCAGTGCTTGCCTACTTCGCCTCGACCAGCCTGGTCATGATGCCCCAGCTCAGGTACGAGGGCTTCACCCCAGGACAGGCAGGCACTAGGGGACTCGTGCTGGCCATTATAGTCATGGTGCCAGTCATAATGCTCTCCTATTCCCTGAACTCGTTTAGCTTCAGCCTCTACTCATCCCTGGTGGCCCTAGCCATCATCTCACCCCTTCTGGCCCTGGACGGGCCCTGGGCCTCGGCCTCTAGGAAGCTTGTTGAGAAGGGATATGTGTGACGGCCTGCTGGCCCCCTCCGTCGCCCTCAACGCCCTGAAGGGCTGCCCCAGGGCTGAGGGCCTCGGGCGCCTTGCCCTTTGACCTCAGGTACTCCATCACCTTGTCGTGAAGGAAGGCCAGTATCTTCCTCTTGTCCTCCATCAGCACCACGTCGCTGTAGCCCCTTACGAAGGTGTTGTGGGCGAACGGCGACGGGTACGGGAGCGGGCCCCTGACGACAACCTTGACCTCGCCCCTGGCTATCCAGTCCAGCACCTTCTTGGCGCTCTCTATGTCCATGTAGTCCTCAAGTATCTCCCTGAAGGTCTCCTTGACGACAGGGCTCTCCGGCATGAGCTCAAGCATCACATCAAGGAGCCTCTGGGCGCTCAGCTGCATCCTCTCAGGGCTCCTCTCGTGCCCCCTGTACCTCCTGAGTATCATGAAGCTCCTCTGGGCCACGTGCCTGAACCTCCTCCTCATCATCTCAGTCCTGGCTATTGCCCTCTCGAGGATGCTCCTCAGGCTCCTGCTGTTGACCGTTGAGAGCAGGCCCCTTATGAGGTTCTCGTCAGGCGCCCTGCCCTCGTAGGTCAGCATGAAGGCGTTGTCCGTGACCGAGACCTTGACCGGGACCCCAAGGGTGTCGGCCAGGACGCTGGCGAACGCCCTTGAGAGGGCGTCGTTCGTCCTCCTCCCAAAGAGCGTGTGGAAGACTATGTTCCACTCACCCTCATCGTCCTGGAAGTACTCAATCAGCACCGTCCTCCTGCCAGGCACGACGCCCACGTACGCGAGCTGCTCCCAGACGTACTGAATCACCTCCTCGGCGGCGTGGGGCTCAAGCCTGTACACCTCCATCAGAAGCCTCCGGGCCTCGTCAACCCTTCCCTCCTCTATGAGCCTCCCTATGGTCTCCCTGAACTCGCCCACGAGGAGGGCGCTGTCGAAGGCCAGGGGCAGCATCTCGCTGAACCAGCTCGGCACCGTCGGCCTCTCGTGCTCAGCGGGCTCAACGAACGCCTTCATGCCGTCCGCCTTGAGGAACCTGTAGGTCTTGCCGCCCAGGACAAATATGTCGCCGGGCTCCAGTATCTCCACGAACTCCTCCTCAAGGGACCCTATGTTCTTGCCCCTCGATATCACCTTGATCTTGGCCTCGTCAGGTATAGTGCCGGCGTTGAGCTGGTAGATCATCCTGGCGCTCCTCTTCCTCCCGAACTCGCCGAGCTCCTCGTCAAGCCTTATCTTGGAGTAGACGCCCTCGCCCTCCAGCCCCTCGTCCCCTCCGAGGAACCTGAGCACCGACATGTAGTCGTCCCAGCTGAGGCCGTGGAAGGGGTAGGCCCTCCTTATCACCCTGTAGGCCTCGTCTATCCTCCACCTCCTCTCAATTGACATACCGACTATGTGCTGGGCCAGCACGTCAAGCGGGTTCCTCGGTATGTAAACCCTGTCTATCTTCCTGTCCATGGCCGCCCTGGCCAGCACCGTGCACTCAACAAGGTCATCCCTGTCCACAACGACCAGGACCCCCCTGCTCACCTGGGTTATGTGGTGCCCTGACCTGCCCACCCTCTGGAGGAGCCTGCTCACGCTCTTGGGGCTGCCCAGGAGGACCACGAGGTCTATGTACCCTATGTCTATGCCGAGCTCAAGGCTTGTGCTCGAGACGACGAGCCTCAGGAGGCCCCTCTTCAGCTTCTCCTCAACGTCAAGCCTCACGTCCCTCGAGAGGCTGCTGTGGTGGGCCTCTATCTCGTCCATGTTGACGTAGCCCCTTGAGCTCATGAGCTTCTTCAGCTTGAACACCACCCTCTCCGTGGCGCTCCTAGTGTTCGTGAAGACGAGGGTCGTCCTGGCCGTCTTCGACAGGTCGGCTATGGTGTTATAGATCTCCTCGTTTATCTTGTCAGGGTCCCCATGTATGAGGTCCACCTTGGGCGTGACCACCCTTACGTCAAAGGGCTTGGCGAACCTGGCGTCAACTATCTCGACGGGCCTCGGCCTCCCCTCATCGTCGTAGCCCCCGAGGAAAAGGGCCACGTCCTCGAGCGGCGCTATGGTCGCCGAGAGGCCTATCCTCTGCAGCCCGGGCTGGCCGGCCTCCCTGACCAGCTCCTCAAGCCTCTCAAGCGTCAGGGCTAGGTGGGAGCCCCTCTTGCTTGAGGCCAGCTCGTGTATCTCGTCAACTATGACCCACCTGGCCGTCGAAAGCCTCTCCCTGAACCTCGGGGCCACGAGGCTTATGGCTAGGCTCTCAGGGGTCGTTATCAGTATGTGGGGCGGCCTCCTGAGCATCCTCTGCTTCTCGTTAGGCGAGGTGTCGCTGGTCCTCGTGGCAACCCTTATCTCAGGCAGGTCGTAGCCCATCGACTTGGCCTTCTCCGTTATCTCCCTCAGCGGGACCAGGAGGTTCCTGTACATGTCGTTGTCAAGGGCCCTGAGGGGGCTCACGTAGACCGCGTATATCTTGTCCTCGAGGGTCCCCCTCTCGCCCATCGCGAAGAGCTCGTCAAGTATGGCCAGGAAGGCCGCCAGCGTCTTGCCCGTGCCCGTGGGGCTTGAGATGAGCACGCTCTTCCCTGCCTTTATCAGGGGTATGGCCCCAAGCTGGGGCTCTGTGAAGGAGCCGTACCTCTCCCTGAACCAGGCCGCCACGTACGGCCTCAGCAGCGCATATACCTGCTCGTCCTGTGACGCGCCCATCAGCCTCTGGCACCTGTTGCGGGGACCTCTTTTTAGGAGTCATGGTCCCCTCCGGCTGAAAACGCTTTTAAGGAGAAGTAAGTACGCTCAGCCCTCCTGTTGCTGGGAGGAGGCCAGGGCGACCCTCCTAAGTATGTCGTAAAGCTTCTCCGGGTTCCTGGTGTAGAGCCTCAGCTTGGTCACGGTCCTCCTCCCGTCCCTCACGAGCTCCACGAACCTCCTGTTCTTGTCCAGGTTGAGCCTTACGTCAGGAGGCAGGGGGAACCTCACGCCCTTGGTCGTTACCAGGCCCTTTATGACTACCCCCTTGTCCGTGACTATGTAGGAGGTGGGTATGTTGAGGGCTGGGAGCTTCTTGACCCTGCTCAGGGCCCACATCATTATGCCCTGGTTTATTACGAAGTAGCCCTCGAAGTAGGCCAGGAAGGCCAGGAAGAGGGCAAGCCTGGCCTCCCAGAGCGGCAGCGACTTGAGGGCGGAGGAGCCGTAGAGCTTCAGCGCTATGAGGGACGCGAGGTCAGGTATGTACTTCCACAGCGCGAAGAAGTACGCCAGGCCTATCAGGACGCCAAAGGTTGTGTAGAGGGAGAACTTTGTCTGCTCCTGCAGGTCAAGGTATATCAGCTGGTCCCTCGTCTGTATGGCCCTCGTGTTGTCCTCATGGAAGAGCCTCTTGCCTGAGAGTATCTCGGGCACGTAGCTGCCCTTCTCGTTCAGGTTGCTGCTGGTCATGATGCTCTGGACTATCATGCTTATGGCTATGAAGACGAACACCAGGAGGAAGAGGTAGATGTTAACCCCAATTATGGCCGCCAGCACGCTGTAGATCAGTATGTAGAGCTGGTTGAGGGCTACAAGCCTGCTCATCTTCTCGATGTAAGACATCCCTGCGGCCCTCCTCCCTTGGCCTAAGCCCTATTTAAAGGTCAGGGACTTTAAGGTCTCGCTGAGGGACATGTACATCAGGGCCTCGCTGGCCCTCGTCGGCGAGGGGCTTGAGCCTAGGCAGGGCGTCTGCATAGGCGTCTCAGCTGACGGCCTGGTGGAGTCTATAGAGGGCTGGGGCTCGTGCCCCGCTGACTCCCTTGGGGGATCGTGGGCTGTGGCGCTGCCCCAGCCTGCGAACGCCCACGTTCACAGCGCTGACGGCGCCTTCCCCGAGTTCGGGCCTGAGCTTGGGCTCCACGACCTCGTCGCCCCTCCTGAGGGCCTCAAGTACAGGCTCCTGGGCTCCCTGGGGCACGCCGAGACCGTCGCCTCAATAGCGAGGACCTACTGGGCCGCGTACGCGCGCGGCGTGGGCCTCCTGGCGGACTTCAGGGAGGGAGGAGGCGCTGGCTGCGCTGAGGCCCAGCTCGCCAGGGCCTCCCTGCCCAAGGACATGGACGTCCTGGTGCTTGGGACGCCCGGCCCCGGCTTCCCTGAGGGATGCTCGGGCCTCGGGCTCTCAAGCCCCCTCGACTACCCGCCAAGCCTCGTCTCCGAGCTCGCCGCAAAGCACAGGCCTTCCCTGACTCACGTGGCGGAGGACCCCATTAACAGAGCCATGGGGGACCTAGAGATAGCCATAGCTGCCAGGTTCACGGCCGTCGTCCACGGGACCTACCTCTCAAGGGGGGACCTCGAGGCCCTCGCTGAAGCCGGCATAGGGCTCGTGATGTGCCCCAGGAGCAACATGTGGCACTCCCTCAGGCCGCCGCCTGTCGCTGAGGCCCTCACGGCTGGCGTGACGCTGGGGCTGGGGACTGACAACGCCGCCTGGTCTGAGCCTGACCCCTGGGGTGAGGCTGAGGCGGCGCTCCTCATAGCGAGGCAGCAGGGCCTTCGGGACGCCCCAGGGAAGGTCCTTGAGGCTCTCCTGATAGGCGGCTACAGGGCCCTGGGCCTGAGCCCGAGGCCCATTGAGGAGGGGCTGAGGGCCCACCTCCTCCTGGTCAACGGGCGAGACTCTGGTATACTCTCGGCCCTAGACCTGACGTCAGCGATAGTAAAAAGAGCAAGGGGGTGGCTAGTCGCCAGGGTTGACGGTCCCAGCTACGTTGACCTCAGCTCTTACCGAGCCCCGCATCTATGAGCCTCTTCAGGTTCATGGTGTCCAGCACGTTACCCGTTATCTTGAGCTGGCCCGCCAGGAAGGCCTTCATGGCGTCGAGCTGGCCACTCATTATCTTCTCAAAAACCTCAGCTGAGGTTGACAGGGTCGCTATCGGGCTCGGGTGTTTGCCCTGGACCACGTTGACCCTGCCGCCCTTTATCTCGACGTAGAAGTCCCCGAGGCCGGCCACGGAGAACTGATAGACTTTATCCCAGCCCTTGATCTCCGGCAGGGCCTCTGACGCCTTAGCGTAGAGCTGCTCAAGGGTCCTCCTCACGTCCTCGAAGGTCACCAAGGCGCTCGCCGCGAATTACCTGTAAGCAAGGGGAATTAACTACTGAGGAGGGGGCCGACAATAATGGCTTCTTCATGGGCAGATAATATAGTCCTAATACATCCCCCTTTAAAAAGGTGACTCAACAGCCCATCCTGACAGGATATGACGAACCTCCATAAGGGCCGCCTCTTCCTTAGCCCAGGAGGTGCAACGCCTTGAGGAACGTGGCTGTGGTAGGTTACGGCCACTCTAGGTTCGGCGTAAGGAACGACGTCAATATGGCCGAGCTGGCCTATGAGGCCATTAGGGAGGCGCTGGAGACCGCCAACCTTGAGCCAAAGGACATAGAGCACGTGGTAGTTGCTAACGCAGGGGGCTGGAGCAGTGAGCCCCTGCCGGCAGTAGTAGTTGCCGAGTACGCTGGCCTCACAGGCAAGCCCCTGCACAGGGTTGAGGCCGCCTGCGCCTCAGGCAGCTCTGCGGTCGCCAGCGCCTACATGGCCGTCGCCTCAGGCCAGGCTGACATAGCCCTGGCCGTAGGAGTTGAGAAGATGAACGAGAGCCCCACGCCAACGGTTGTTGAGTTCATAGGCAGGGCCGGGAACTACTTCTGGGAGTTCCAGAACTTCGGCCTCACGTTCCCCGGCTACTACGCCCTCTACGCCACGGCCTACATGGCCAGGTACGGGGCCACTGAGGAGGACCTCTGCCAGGTCGCCATCAAGAACCACTACTACGCCAGCATGAACCCCAGGGCCCAGTTCCCAAGGAAGATAGACCTTGAGACGTGTATGAAGAGCCGCTACATAGCCTGGCCCATAAAGCTCTACGACTCGTCCCCGATAACTGACGGGGCCGCCGCAGTCGTCCTCGCCAGCGAGGAGGTGGCCAAGAAGCTCACGGACTCCCCCGTCTGGATACATGCCATAGGCTCGTCCTCCGGGACCGCCAACCTCTCCAAGAGGGAGGACTTCACGGGGCTTAAGGCGGCCCAGCTGGCCGCCCAGATGGCGTACAGGAAGGCGGGCCTTGAGGCCGAGAACACCGCCAGGTACTTCGACGTGGCCGAGGTCCACGACTGCTTCACGATAGCCGAGGTCATGGCTTATGAGGATCTAGGCTTCGTCAAGAGGGGCGAGGGCTACAAGCTGGTCAAGGAGGGCCAGACGTACATAGGCGGCCTGATACCGGTCAACCTGAGCGGGGGGCTGAAGGCTAAGGGTCACCCGATAGCGGCGACAGGCGTAAGCATGATAGTTGAGCTGACCAAGCAGCTCCTCAACAAGGTAGAGCCAGGGAGGCAGGCCCCGATAAAGAAGGGCATGGCACTGGCCCACAACGTCGGCGGGACGGGCCACTACGCCTACGTCACCATACTTGGCCTTGAGAAGCCGAGGGGGAGGTGATGGGCGTGAGCGCTAGGACTCAGAAGGAGGAGGCGGACCTCTACCTTAAGCAGCTTGAGGACTTCGCCAACACTATGAAGGGGAGCGTGGGCGTCCCAGTAATAATAGACCCCAAGACTAACATAGCCATGTGGTTCGACCAGAGGGAGCTGAGGCTGAGGTTCCTGGTAAGCGTTGAGAAGACTAGGAAGTTCTTTGAGGGCCTCAGCGGGGGCAAGGTCTACGCCACCAGGTGTAAGCAGACGGGCGAGGTGTTCTTCCCGCCCCAGGTGGACTGCCCTGGCGTCAAGGACGGCGAGGTCGAGTGGGTCGAGCTGCCGAAGGAGGGGGTACTGATAACCTACACCGTGATATACACCAAGCCCTACACCTTCGGCCACTACCAGGACTACACCGTGGGCATAGCGAGGCTCAGCAACGGGGTCCAGGTGCTGGCGTGGGTCAGGGAGAGGGACCCGAAGAAGCTCAAGGTGGGCATGAAGGTCAGGCTTGAAGTAGTAAGGAGGGAGCCCGAGGGCTACCTCACTTACGAGCTGGTCCCCGCCGAGGGCTCCTGAGGAGGCCTGTCCGCGATAGCTCCCTCTACGTCTTTTCTTCTCTCCGCCAGGAACTTCTCGATCTCCTCAAGCGGAGGTATTTCATTCGCGCCCAGCATGGTGACCTTAAGTGCCGCAACCGCCTGGGCATATATGAGGGCGTCCTTCAGCCTGTCCCCGCGCGAGAGCCTCAGCAGCAGGGCCGCCGCGAAGGCGTCGCCGCTGCCCGTCGAGTCCCTAACTACGTCAACCCTGAAGGCCGGCATGTAGCCCGTGAAGTCATCGCTGAGCGCGTAGAGCCCCCTGGGGCCCATCTTAACTATGACTGTGGTAGGGCCTACCTTCTGTATCTCGGCTGCGCAGGCCACTGGGTCCCTGACGCCCGTCAGGTTAGCGCACTCCCTGCTATTGAGCTCAACTATGTCAGTGAACTTCACGAGCCCCCTTAGGGCCTTGAGCCCGGCCATGCTGAGCCTCCTGCCCGGGTCCCACGAGACCAGGGCGTCAAGTTCCTTGGCCCTGACCGCGGCCCTGATCGAGGTGTCAGGCCTGAGGCTGGCTATGTGGATGAACTTAGCCCTCCCCATGACCTTTTCATCTATCTCGTCAGGCTCCAGCCTCTCGGCGCACCCCTTGAAGCCGTAGAGTATCAGGTTGCCCTCCCTGTCTATCATGAGCACTGAGAAGCCAGTCGAGCCAAACCCTACCCTCAGGCCGGATATGTCGACCTTGTGCCTGAGGAGCTCCTCTACTACCTGTCTCCCAAAGTGGTCAAGCCCCACCTTCGTTATTATGCCGGACCTGCCCCCAAGCTTTGAGACTATCAGCGCCACGTTGACGGCTGAGCCCCCAGGGCCTGTGCTCTGCTCAAGTATCTCGGCCTCCTCGTCAGGGGCGGCGAACTTGTTAACTGTAAACCTTAGGTCTATGAGCGAGTGCCCGACAGCCACTACGTCCAGGTCCTTCTGCCTCTCCATGCGTTGTCCCTGCTCTCACGCGAGGCCGAACTTCTTAGCCGCTTCCTCAGGGCTCAGGCCCTCGTGGACTACCTCCATCACGGCCCTCGCCATGGCCTTTATGTCCTTAGCCCTGAAGACGTTTCTTCCCACGGCCACGCCGCTGCCGCCCGCGGCCATGACGTCACTTACGTCCTTAAGGAAGTCAACGGGCCTCTCCCTCACGGCTCCCCCGCTCATGACGACCGGTATCCCCTGCGCTATCTCTACCACCTTGGCGAAGGTCTCCCTGGAGCCCGTGTAGTAGGTCTTTATCAGGTCAGCGCCGACCTCAACCGCTGCCCTGGTCCCATACATGACTATCTCGGGGTCATACCGGTTCTTTATATTCTTCCCCCTCGGGTAGGCCAGCTGGAGGGCGGGCAGGCCGTAGGCCTCCGCCGCCTCCTTTATCGAGAGCCAGGTCTCAACCATCTGGTCCTCGTGCTCGCTCCCCCAGTAGACCGTGGCGGCCACGGCGTCCGCCCCAAGGGCAACAGCGTCCTCAACGGTCGCCAGCCTGCTCTGAAGGTGCACGGTCTCCTCAGGCCTCATCTCGGTCTTGCCCGTCAGCTTGACTATGAGGGCCACCCTGTTGGCCCATATTTCATGGGTCAGCCTCGCCATGCCGGGCAGCAGCATTATCGCGTCTACGCCAGCCTCCACGACCTGCTGTATTATGTTCCTGGCGACCAGCCTGTCCTCAGGGAGGAAGTCCCTGGGGCCGTGCTCAAGGCCGTGGTCGAAGGCGAATATCACCGCCTTCCCGTCCCTGAGTATCCTGCCCAGCCTTACCCTGACGCCAACAGCTGAGTAGCTGACTCCCGGGTGAGCCATAGCTTATCCCCTCTACCTCGTGAGGAAGGCAGTTATAAGAGTCTACACAGGTGGTGCAGGGGTCTGAATGGGCTGCGGCTCGCTCGCTGTTGCCATAACGGGGGCCAGCGGCGTAAGGTACGGGGTCAGGCTGGTCAAGATCTCAGCCGAGCTGGGCCTGAGGCTTACAGGGGTCATAGTAACTAGGTCGGCTGACCTCGTGGCCCAGGCCGAGGAGGGGATGGCTGAGGGGGGTCTGGCCAAGGAGCTATCGTCGTATGCGCCTGTTTACAGAGAGGACGACTTCACGTCGCCCCTCGCGAGCTCGAGCAGCTCCCCTGACTGCATGGCGATAGTCCCGGCCAGCATGAAGACAGTCGCCATGTTGGCGGCAGGCCTTGAGCTTAACCTAGTCGCCAGGGCGGCCCTGGCCGTCCTGAGGCTCAGGAGGCCCCTGGTCGTGGCCTTCAGGGAGACGCCCCTAGGGGTCGCTGAGCTCAGGAACCTCCTGGCCCTGGCCAGGATGGGCGCCATAGTGATGCCTTTAGCGCCTGGCTTCTATCACTCGCCCCGCACTATAGACGACATGGTGGACTTCATGGTCGGCAAGGTCCTTGACGCCCTGGGAGTTAAACATGACCTCTACCGCAGATGGACGGGACCTAAAACTCCTCCAACCTCTTCCCCTTGATGCCAAGTGAGGAGGCCAGCCTAGCCTCCTCCTGCAGCTCCTCCTCAAACGACTTCATGGCCTTGGACTTGGCCTCAACGGCGAACGCGCACCTGCCGTCGGGCAGCATCGCCCTCTTCTCACAGTAGGCGAACCTGCACTGGGGGCCCACGCACCTGTCGCCTACCATGGCGCACATGGCCACCTTCACGGGCCTGCCCCTGTAGTGCTCAACCGTTATCCTTAGGGCCTTCTGGGCGCACCTGAAGAAGGGGCAGAGCGGGTTACACCTGTCCCCTATAGGCTTGGGCTTTGGCTCCTGCCTCTGCTCAGCGATCGAGTTCTGCTGGGTGTTGTCAACACGTGAGGGGCCTCTCTGTAGAGGCCTGCCCTGCCTCTGGTCCTGAGGGCCCACACCTAGCACCTTCGCCGAATTACAGGTTTAAGTTAGGGGCGAAGCCATTTAAATGTTATATAAGTAGGCTGCCTAGCACCTGGGCCCGCAGTGGCCAGGACGAAGACCTTCCTGACGCTGTGGCTGACCCTGCCCGCCCTCACCAGCTCGACTGGGTCAAAGGGCTCGTCAGGAGGGTAGTAGTGAATCACGAAGGGCGCGTGCTCCAGGCCAGGCCCTTTCCTGTAGGCCACGAAGGACGCCCCGTACTTGAGGCCTGACCTGACCACGAGCCCCCTTGACCTAAGGTCCCTGTAAACCAGGTAGGCCCCCCAGGCCTTCTCGGTCACGTTGAGCTTCCTAGCCAGCTCCTCCAAGCCCAGCGGCCTGCCATCCTCGTCCTCCACCTCAAGCTGTCCCGTCTCAAGAAGGTAGAGGGCCTCAAGGGGGTCGAGCACGAGGGGGGAGTTTATCTGGGATGGGTCCTTGACCTTCTCGACCCCCAGGGGCTGGCCGTAGAAGCCGCTCGCGTAGAGCCGCCTTGAATCCTCAATCGATGGCACTACGACCCTGCCGCCCACGAGCTTAGCCCTGGGCATGGCTCAGCCGTACATGCCGAGGCCCACGAGCCTTGAATAGGTTGACGCGTTGTAGGCGCAGTCCACGGCGTCCTCAAACGCGTCTATTACCTCCTTGAACATCAGCATCTTGGCGGGCTCCCCTGAGTACCTGGCCACTATCTTTGCGAGAGCCTGGCGGTATATGGAGTCAGCCCTCGCCTCTGACTCGGCCGCCCTGGCGAACTTGTCATCGATGAGCTTCCTTCTGGCCACTGGATCCCTCGGAGGGGCCTCGCTGGCCCTCTGTATGTCGACCAGTATCATTGAGGAGTTGTAGAGCTCCTTGAGGAGGGACCTTACGTCGTCAAGTATCTCACGCGGTGGCGCCTTCTCAATGCTTAGGAGCAGGAGGAGCCTGTACGTGCCGGCCTCGAGCCTGCTCATCACGCACTCAAGCTGCAGGGAGGCCTCTATGAAGAACTCCTTGTACGGCACCAGGGACAGCCTCCCGTTCACCAGGAAGTCGAGGAGCCCCTCCTTGCCCTTGCTGACCGTGTCCTTGAAGGTTATGAGGTCCTGCCTGTATACCTTCTCAACGACCTCCGCTGAGGGGGACCCCCAGTCTATCCCCTGAAGGAGGTACGCAGTCGCGTCCTCAACTCCCTGGGACATCGCCATGAGCCTTTCGACAAGCGTAGCGAGAGTTATGCTTGAGGCCACGCCCTGGGCACCGCGCCGCTTGCCAGGCAGACCATAGACATATAAATCTAACTTTGACGAGCTAATGAGGACGCCAAGTGGCCAGGAAGCTGATAGTGCTCGACTGCGAGGGTGTCAGAGTATTGGAGGCCTCCGACCTGGCTCAGCTGGACAAGCTGGTCAAGGGGCGTGCGGCAATAGCCATCATCGAGGGTGACGTTGTGGCCCTGGGCACCCTTGAGCTGAGGGAAGGCGAGGGCGCTAAGGCCGCCGCCCAGACCACGGCCCAGACAGCTCCAGCCCAGCCAGGGGAGGCCGAGGGGCGGGCAAGGAAGGTCATAGCTGTGCTGGACCAGATGTTCAGGGGGTACTATGCTGACGTTATAGAGCGTGAGGCGCCTTACGCAGAGGTCCATGAGGTCGCCGGAAGAGGGGTCCAGGAGACGCTCAGGGTGAGCGAGAAGAGGTACCTTGAGCCCGCCTCGGATGACTTTGACGTCCTGAGGCTGGTGAGCAGGCTCGCCTCGTCTGGGGTTCCCGTGCTCTTCTTCACAGGTGATAAGAGACTGGCGTCGCAGGCCCAGGCCCTAGGGTTGCAGAACTTGAGGGTCCTCTACATGCCGCCGAGCGAGTTCCCTGGTAAGGAAAGCGTGGCCGAAGCTATGATAAATGAGATAAAGAGGGCGTCAAAGGCCTAAGGGCCTAAGAAGAGGCCTTAACCCCTTGATAGTAATTGATGAGCTCGACCCTGGTCCCGTCAGGCCTATATACATAGACCTTGCCCGGCTCCTCATCACGGGTCAGCCTATGATGCCCGTCGCAGTAGGGCTTGTTCTGAGAGAGCCCGCAAGCGCAGATGTGAAGCTCCTGCCCGTTGGGCAGCTTGATCAC
>OFEH01000171.1_pt1 | contig 26859 bp, 24 predicted proteins | sample 1521031 | NCBI WGS metagenome assembly OFEH01 (sample SAMN05518350, study PRJEB24110) | hypersaline lake metagenome | isolation source: Grendel Spring, Yellowstone National Park, Wyoming, USA | place: USA:Grendel Spring, Yellowstone National Park, Wyoming, USA | collected 2011-11-16
ATAAAGTCCAGCAACGCCCTCAATGATAGCTATATCCGAACCTGAAGAATACCTGCAGAACCTTTCAACAACTTTGTCCCCCATTAATATTTTATCTAGATTTCTGCTGGGTTCTCCTGTAACTGCTACATGATAGCTAGGATCTATGTAGTCAGGTCCAACTTTGAACATAGAAACCTTATATCCGCGGGCAATCAAAGAGCGTGCTAAAGCTATAGAAGCTAAAGTTTTACCGTTTTTCCCTTTATAGGATGAAACAATTAATCTTGGAGTTTCACATTCCATCCGCTTATACGCATCCCGTGGGCTTTGGTGCGCCTGCTACCTTGCATGCTCCATGAGCTGGTCCGTCCGGGAAAAGCTCGTATATGCTTTCTAGAGTTTCACCGGTTTCCTTTAACAATATCTTCACAGGAGGACATACGCCGTAGGTTTCCCAGTATTTTCTAAGATATCTTATAAGCTTCCAGTGCCTTTCAGTAAGCTGTGCTATTCCTTCTATGTTTATAGCCATCCACTCTGCTACTTTCTCATCCCACGCTTCAGGATTTTGAAGAAAACCGTCTTCATCTATAACAATTTTTTTGCCGTTTACTTCAAATTCTCCGGGGTAATTTACAACCATTATGTTTCACCGAAAAAACTAACTTGCTGTTTATAATTAAGCGTTATTCGACAAAAAAGGGAAATAACTTTTAGACGTACTTTATAAATTGCCTTACTCCAAAGTTCCAGCTAACTTCTATGCAAGCGTTGTGCCTTGATTTTGGAACTCCTACCTGTCTCATGAACTCTTCAACCCCTATTCTGTCGATCGTGTCACCTATCCTTTCTCCGGGTTCGGCATTTTTCTTCCAGACATCGACTATTTTCCTTACAACAGCCACTATTTCTCTGTATTCCGGAGGATTTACAGGAACCCAAGGTACTATCCTATAAGCCAGTCTTGGACCTGAGCCTGTGTTGCTCGTCTTGCCCCCTACAAAAACGCCCACCCCTATCTTGTCTGGATCCCAATCAAAGTAATCACATACGTTCTTGCACCTGCCACAGGCTATACACCTTTTATCGTCAACTTCAATACCAACTGAACCGTCTTCCTTTGCATAAAGCTTGATAGCGTTTACAGGACAAACAGCTGCAACGTCAGGAGTTACCTTTTTCAGAGCTTCTGCTGAAGTTGGCAGACAGAACTTTATCTTTTCTGGATCTGGCGTTGGAGCCTGTCCCCAGTGACCGACAACAACTATATCTCCAGCTAACGTGCCAGCACATATGTTGGTGCATCCTGAAACAAAAATATCCAGCTTAGATGGTAGCTTTTCCTCCCCTGTAAAGTAAGGCATAAAGTAATCGTAAAGAGCCTTTGTTATCGAAGGCGCATCTACAGCGAAGGTTGAACATGTAAGGTATGCAGTACATGAAGTTATGTGCCATAGACTGTTTCCCCAGCCTCCCGCCGGAAAACCGTAACCTTTCATGATATCTACTATTTTCTTCGCTTTATCAAGTGAATCAGTGATAAATTCAACGTTCATACCTCTGGTTGCTCTAACTACTTTTAGTCCGTAGCTATCAGCTACATCTATTATCTTTTTCAGCGTATCAACGCTTATTCTTGAGTTAGGTGGAAGCCCAACCTTTACTGTAAAAATGCTTTCTCCGCTTTCAGATATGTGTTCTATTATTCCGTTTCCGTGGAACTTTCTATCAACCCACTTTCCATAATTTCTTTTAATTATGTCCGGTAACTGCGCTGCATAAGGCATAGGAAGCCTCTTGTTTATCCTTTCGGAAGGATCTGGAACAAAAGTTTCAGCCATTTACTGCTCACCCCCATAGTACTCTTTGACCAAGCTCTTAGCCCATTCTGTGTATGCAACCCTTTCATCGTCTGAAAGAACAGCACCTGTTGTAAACCTTAAATGAGAAGATGGAGTAGCCTTCGGTTTGTCAGGAAGCGTTTCTTTTGCAGCATCGCTTATGAGCCTGAACCCCCTTCTGAGTATGAGGTCTGCAAGCCTATGCCTCCTCGGCGCATTGTTCGAGTATATATCTATGACATTAAGTATAAACGGCAAAGCTTCCTTGTAGTCATCAAGAAGCGCTACGCCCCAGCTCAGCCTTGGCCCATAGTGGGCCTGAGCGTGCGAACCTACCAACAGAGCTATTTTTCTGTTCTTTCCTGGCTTTATAGCTGGAAATGCCATCTTTATACAATTCATTGCCTTAAGACATTTGTCTCCATCTATCTTAAGCTGTTGCCTGTCATCATCCCATGAGATTGCCCCTGAAGGACATCTCTTTACAAGCTCTTTAGGGTCAACCTTGCCGCTCTTTATCATCTCCCTTAGCTTTTCCTGATCAACTTCTGGAGCCCCAACCCATGTCCCTATAAATGTAAAATCTGACCTAGCGTTCGCGCCGGCGCAATCGAAAGGACATCCACTGAACTTCACCTTTAGCTTGTAAGGAAAAAGCTGGGTGTTAAGGAATTTGTAAATCTCAGGGTGGCTCCTAAAAAAATCCATGGCTGCAAGCGTATCATAGAGAGCAAACTCACAAAGAGCTGGACCTGGACAGGCATAAAATTCTCTGAAAGTATCACCTGAACCGCCAACGTCAGAACCCATTACGTTTCTTATTGTGTCTATGGCCTGGTCAGCCTTATCAGGCTGTATGTTTATCACTAATGAACCAGTGTTCCCTGCGAACTCCAGCAACCCTATTCCATACTGTTCTGCAACGTAAGCTATCTTCTTTAAATAAGCGGTTGATAGGAACCTTCCAGCTGGAGAATAGGTCCTGAAGTGAACCTCTGATACTTTCCCATCTCTCGATCTTCTGGCAAGGATCCCGCTGAATACATACCTGACCCTGAATGAGCCGCTGTACCATGGCGAATACTTGTGCATTACCCCCCATGCATAATACTCTATTGGATACTTGGTTTTCTTTAACTCTGTAACGTGGCTAGGCCATGGACCTTTCTCGAGTTTTTCAAGAGCCTTCATATCATCCTCTGAGAGTTTCTGTTCCTTGATGTCTGAAATCGTCATTTGAATAATATTTTAAATCGGGTTTTAAAATCAGTTATTACACTTTATAGTGTAATAAAAAATGTTATAAAAAATCGTGTAATAATCGTTTAAAATTAAAAATTGAAAAATCCATCTATGGAACTGATAAATTACTTAGCTTATGCCGCTTATCTTTCTTTTGTTTTCTGTGTCGTCATGACGATCTTAAAGATCAGCAAATACGCCAGAGCTCCTATGCACCTAAGGTGGGAGCTTTACCCTGTTCCTTCTGAAGAAGAACACAAACACGGAGGCTCTTATCTGGAAAGGCCAGAATGGTGGAAGACTGATATCAAAGAAGAAAAAGGTTCAGAGCTCATCGATATGCTCAAAGAGATGATATTTATAAAAAGGCTTTATAACAGCAAACGAACCCAATGGTATTTTAGTTTCCTTTTTCACGGCGGCATATATTTGCTCCTGATATGGTTTGTGGCTATTTTTATAGGAAGCCTTTTCGAGCTTCTAAAAATCACTTCGGGTATTATTTTTACTGTGTTTTTTTATGCTTCTTTGGTTCTTGGTTATATGGGGATCTTTGTAACGTTTATAGGGGCTGTTGGGCTTATAGCGCTAAGGGCAACAGATAAAAGGATCAACTACCTTTCTGCTCCAGTAGATTACTTTAACCTTTCATTAATATCGCTTATCATGTTGTCTATGGTATTTTCACTCTTTTATGATCCTTACTTTAACTATGCAAGATCCTTTCTAGCATACCTGATAAGCGGAAACGGTTTGCTCATATACTTTAAACAACCGGCTTTGCCCGTTGCATCTTCTATAACTGTTCTGCTTGTATGTCTTTTCCTGCTTTATTTACCTTTTACAAAAATGACTCATTTTCTCGGAAAATATTTTACCTACCATAAGGTTCAGTGGGACTCAAGGCCTAACATGGTAGCGGGAAGGTTCGATGAAAAGAAGTCAGAACTCATCAAAAAGAACCTCGACTTTACAGTTACGTGGGACGCACCGCACGCTCCTAAAGGAAAAAGGTGGAATGAAGTATGAGCAAGATAGTTGATCCTAAAGAATTTTCAAGAGAAAGCAGAGAACCCTTGATAAAGATAAAGCTTGAAGATCTGTTAAAGCTGGAAGGTTTAAAAGAGGAACCTCCAATAAAAGATCCTCCTGCAGCATGGACTCAGAGGTATGACTTCACCCTTGATGGACATGCCGCCGTTGGAATTCCGATACCGAAAAATGAAGAAGAAAAAAGAGTTCTTGTAGAAAAGTTCCTTAAAGGGCTTGAAAAAGATCTGAGTTATGAAGGTAACTGGACTTTTGCGCAGCAGTTTAAGCTTTCTCTAGATTACTGCGTAAAGTGCGGGGCCTGCGAGGAAGCGTGCCCTATCTATACAGCTAGCGGTAAGCAGAACATCTACAGCCCGTTATACCGTTCGGAAATTCTCAGAAGGATATACAGAAAACACTTTACAACTGCCGGAAAACTTTTTGGAGCCTTGGTTACAGGTGATATAGATGAGACCTGGCAGCTAATAACAAGGCTCATAGAGCTATCTTACAGGTGCAACATATGCAGAAGGTGTGCGCAGGTATGCCCAATAGGTATAGATAACGGACTAATAGCGAGGGAAATAAGAAAAATAGCAAGCCAAGAGTTAGGTATAGCTGCTAAAGAGCTGCACGAAAACGGCACCGTGCTCCAGCTAAAGGTTGGTTCAAGTACAGGTATGAACCCTGACGGCTTTAAAAAAATAGTAAAAATGATGGAAGAAGATATAGAATCCAAAACCGGATTAAGGATCAAGATTCCCGTAGATGAAAAAGGAGCAGATATACTTCTTATACACAACGCCGGTGAATTCCTTTCGTGGCCAGAAAATCCTGAAGCCTATGCTATAATATTTGAAAAGGCTGGCCTGAGCTGGACTCTGAGCTCTGAGCCAGTAGGTTATGATTCAGTAAACTACGGAGTCTGGTACGATGATATTCAGCTAGCAAGAATAGCAAAAAAACACGTTGAAATAGCTCACAAACTAGGCGTAAAAAGGATCGTAGTAGGCGAATGCGGGCATGCTACAAAAGCGCTTGTAGTTACTGCAGAAAGGCTCCTTACCAAAGAAAACTACATACCACGAGAAAGCGTGCTTCCCATATTAGCAGAAATAGTAGATAAAGGCAAGCTAGACCTAGACCCTATTAAAAACGATTTTCCTGTAACACTTCACGATCCATGCAACATTGTCAGGCTCTCTGGAATTGTAGAACCACAGAGAAAAGTCCTGAAAAAGATAGCCCCGCGTTTTAGAGAGATGGAGCCGCATGGAGTGTGCAATTACTGCTGCGGAGGCGGTTCTGGGTTTGCTATAATACACTCATATAATTTTGATCAGTGGAAAAACAAAGTTGCTTCTAGGATGAAAGTTAAACAGATACTTGATGCGTTCAGACAAGAGTTAAACGATGGTAGCTTTAAGTATGTTTGTGCTCCGTGCAGCAACTGCAAAGGAGAAATAAGAGATTTTATTTCGCACTATAAGCTTTGGGATAAGTTCAGGATAAATTATGGAGGTCTTGCAGAACTTGTAGTTAACGCAATGAACGAAGTCAAAAATCCTTACATACAAAAGGACGAATTTCATTAAAGAGAAATTACAAACTTAGCTGTTGATGCATAATCATAAAAAGAACCGACACCCCAGACATCTATATCATCTCTACAAAAATTCTTAACCTCATAGCCCTGTACGGCTGCTGAGCATGCAACAAATTTTACGCCAAGCTTTACCGCATTCTCAAACTTTTTCTTGATGTTTTCGCTCAACTTTTCAAATACTTCTTTTTTAACCAGAAGCACGCCATCAAGCGCAAGAAACACTAACACCTCATATCCCATTGCAGCAGCTGCTGAAGCGTAGTCCAGCAGCATTCCGGTCCTTGCTGAATCAGCAGGCGGCACAGTAGAAAGGAAAGCCGCTTTATCCATTGTTGACCACCAGTGCTCTGTAAACCAGATCCATAAGCCCCGAATATTCTATTTCCTTTTTATACATCTTGTTAAGGTAAGGAACAACGTGACTAAGCTGGGCTTTGCATATGGAACATGGCCTTATGACCCAGCTTGCTCCGCTTTTCAGCGCTTCCTCGTACCAAAGCTTTGCGTATTGTGTGGCGAGCGGTACAACCTCATCTGCAAGGTTCCCACCCTGTCCTCCGCAGCACCACGTATATTCCTTCCTATGCTCTGGATCAACCCATTTTTTTGTTACGTGATTCATTATGAACCTCGGCTCTTCAGTTAAATCTCCTCCTCTTGCGTACTGGCACGGATCCTGATAAGTGTAAACTGTTTCTCCGTTTTTGCTCGGGTCTAGCTTTATCTTTCCCTCCTTTATTGCTCTGTAAACGAGATGATGTATGTGAACAAGCTTTATCCCTTTTTTCTCGAGTTCGGGCATAGTATAGTTTTTGTGAACTCTCCACGCGTGACCACACTCTCCCGCTATAACCAGCTTTACACCTAGCTTTTCAGCGGCGCTGACGTATTTCTGCGCAAGCCCCTGCATGTGCTTTGGATGAAGGAAAAGACCGAAGTTTGCTGTTTCTGTAACTTCGGTACTTATTGTAAAATCAACACCATAAACGTTTAAGAAAAGCAGATAGCCCTTTAGCGTTTCAAGGTTCATGTATAGATCTGCTGATGACGGTAAAAGAAGGGCATCAGCCTTTTCGTCTACTTTTACCTTTACGTCGACGCTTTTTTCTTCCTTTATTTCGTTCTTCACAAAGTCAAGGATTGGAACTATAGCCTTTGGATTGAGGTTCATGTTGTTACCGCTCTTCCAGTGAGCATCTATGGTTAAAGCCGTGAACCTTGAGGCCATCCCAATTTCATAAAGTATAGACCTGACGGTCCTAGTTACATCTGTCTGATCTACGCCAAAAGGACAAACATATGCGCATCTTCTGCAGATCAAACAGAGCCAGTAGTACGTGTATACTTTTTTTATGTAGGATTCGTCTATTTCCTTTACAGCGCTGGCCACTTTACCGAATATCTTTCCAGATAGCTTTGTTCCCTTTATTACAGCTCTTATCAGCTCTGCTCTTCCAAGAGGCGAATTAAGTATATCACCGCTTGTTATGTACGTCGGACAAGCCTCCAGACAGGCTCCGCAATGAACGCAAACGTCTATGGCCATCTTAACGTTCCAGTTCTTGTTATATTCTTCAATAAGCCTTTTTTTAAAGTGCTGAACCTTATCTTCTGCTTTCTTTACCCCAACTTTTTCGTTCAGAGAATTTAAAAGGGTTTCATCTGCAGTATAATGAGAAAAGTTAGAAACATCTCCGTAGCTGAAGGGTCTTTCCTTAAATACCTTTCCGTAGGACATTAATGTTTTTCACCTCCATATCCAACCTTTAGAGAAGGTCTTGAAATTGTGGGCATGAAGAGGTATGAGAAAGGATGAATGAGTTTCCCCCAGGGGAAATAAGCTATAAGTATCATTGCAAGTATTGCATGTGCTTGAAGTAATGGCTCAGAAATGATATATGATATCTGAGGATGAAAAGTTAAAAGTGAGTACATCCACAAAGAAACAGATTGTATATAGCTTGGATAGAATGGAGAGATCCCGAGCGTCTGCAAAAGGCCGAGCATTATAATTGCCAGTAAGAGAAAATCCGCAAAGAAATCGTCTATATAGCTGAACCTGTTAACGGGGATCTTTATCTTATAAGAGTTAACTATCCTTAGTTCTGCTGAAGACCCTGCAAGTCTTCTGTATATCAGAATCAGAAGCCCTGTGAGCGCCATCAAGCCTCCAGCCCCTCCCACATAGAGGGCAAGCACGTGATGCACTTCAGGCGTTATCCCAAAATATTTTGATAGTACGTTTTCGGGAAGTATAATGCCCAAGTGACCAAACAGAACTATCCAGATGCCCCAGTGAAACATAAAACTTCCTGCAAAAAGCGCATTGTCCTTGTCTTTTCCGGGTAAAGTATAAAATAAGAAGACGCGCTTCAGCACATCTGCGCTGGTCGAAAAGAAACCGTGCTCATAAAGTCCCAAGTTAACGTTGTAAAGACCTGTTAAACCTTTTGCGTTGACCCAACTAAGACACCTGTATACGATTCCAACGATAAAAAATATAACGACGACATAAGGCAGAAGCGCGAATATTATATAGTAAAGCGCATGCATTACATTTCAGAATTCGCTGACTTTTTTTATAAATGATATTACACTAGATTATAGAACATCCTTTAAAAGCCGATTAACCTTTTCTTCTATAAGTTCCCATTTACCAGACCTTAGAAGCTCAAGATCTTTGTTTAACAACTCTTTCTGAACTTTTTTCTTCTTGTTTGAATTTACCCCTTTCAGTTTTTGTCTTACTTTTTTTAAAGCGGGGTAAGCCTCAAGGTAAGGCTTTATCGTTTGCCCTATCTTATATGCTAAAAATTCAGAAAAGTAGGGCAAATTTCCTGAAGATGATACTGCTATAACTACATCTCCCTTTTTAAATACAGCTGGAAAAATAACGTCAGAACCATGGAAATCAACAACATTGCACATTATGCCAAGTTTTTTTGATTGTTCTTTTACTTTAAGGTTAAATTCTTTATCGTTTGTGGCGGCTATTGCCAGAACTTTGCCATTTAATAGTTCCTTTATTTTGTATTTTCCTTTTAAAGGAACTTTCTTAACATCAATCTGATTGAACTCTTTCGTAAATCTGTTTGAAGCGACATATACCTTCGCCCCTAAACCCAAAAGCTTCTTAGCTTTCCTTAGCGCGACTTTACCACCGCCGAATATTATAACGTTTTTATTGTAAACGTTTACCATAAGCGGCAGATATTTTTTCATCAAAAATGAAGTTTATTTTTAGTATATAACTTTAATTTTACGTACTTTAATAATAATTTTTTTCTCTTAAGCTATAAAGAGCAAAATGATGCAAAACCATGATGTTGACCAAGCACAGATGGCCCTTCCTATAATGAGGATAACTCTTGGATGGCTCTACTTTTCTGCCATGCTCAGGAGAGTCTGGAACGTCCCTGCAAAAATGAACCCTAGTTCTCCATTACATTAGGTGGAAAGCTTATAACGTTTATACCCCATTCGCTTTATATTAGAGGCATACTTCAATACACTCTTCTTCATCCTACTCTTCTCTTTGATTTTCTGGTCGTATGGACTATCCTTGAAGGGGTCTTTGGCCTCTTTATGATGCTCGGTTTTATGAGCAGGCTCTCTGGTTTAGTCATAGCGCTCCTTGCATGGGGCATTGGGCTAGGGGCCGGATGGATAGGCACTACATGCTTAGATGAATGGCAAATAGCAGCTGTGGAAGGTGCTGCAGCGCTTGTATTCGCTTTTGCAGGAAGCAAATGGCTTTCAATAGACCAGCTTTTAATAAAGAAATACCCTAAAGGCCTCAAGATAGGCAGGTGGAGCATACCACTGTGGTGATAAAAATGCAAACGTTTGTAGCTCTACTAATAATCGGATTGATAATAGCTACAGGCTATACATTCGTAACTTACCAGTATTTCTTTGCAGGTTTCAAAAACCTTCACAATTATTCAAAGACGCCTGCTTATGTATTGAATGGTTCTAAAGTTTTTACCAACGGAACGGTTGTGCTACAGATCGCAAGGGTTGACGGTCCCGATACATATGGCGGCTTTATAGTTCTCTTACAGCTCATTTACCAGAACGGAACAACAATATACCAATGGAACGCAGAGCAGCTTGAGAGCATACCGCAAAGCCACATACACAACGAATATCCATTGCATCCAATAAAATCTGATAAATTTGCGCTAGTCGTTCCGCTTGGACAAAATGCAAGCGTTATGCTTCAGGTTCCGTTTAACCTAAAACCAGGAATCTACACACTCAGGGCATATGACGTAGATGGTCAGGACAGCGCTTACGGTATTAGCTTTTCAGTGACGGTTCAAGCACAGCAATCTTAAACTTTTTTGATGTCTTAACCCACTTTTTCGGTTAGTTCTAGCTCTATCAGCCTGTTGAGCTCAACCACGAAGTCAGCAGGTATTTGTTTTTCAAAATCTTCTAAATAGCCTGATATTATAAGTGCTGTAGCTTGTGACTCTTTTAACCCCCTGCTTTGAAGGTAAAAGAGAGCCTGTTTATTTATCTTCCCTGCTGTTGCCTCGTGAACTACTGAAGCATCTGTTGACTTTACAATTTCATACGGATATGTATAAGCTATAGATTTCTCATCAACAATCAGAGAATCGCAGCTTACATAAGATTTAGAGTTCTTGGCACCGTTTGATACATAAACTATTCCTCTGTAAGTTGATTTTCCGCCGTTCATGGATACGCTTTTTGACTGTATAACTGAAGATGTATCCTGAGCTATGTGATAAGCTTTTCCGCCAGAATCTATCTCTTGTTTTCCTGAAGCCATGCTAAGGGAAAGAATCTGAGTGCTGGCCCCTTTACCTACAAGGTATGAAGCAGGATATGCCATGGTAACGGCGCTTCCCACATTTCCGCCAACCCATTCCATTCTACCGTTCTCATAAACTCTCGCTCTTTCAGTAACAAGGTTATAAACGTTTTTCGACCAGTTCTGTATAGAAGTGTATCTTACTTTAGCGCCTTTCTTGACTACTACCTCAACGACTCCAGAGTGCAATGACGCCTCAGAATATCTCGGAGCTGTACAGTTTTCTATATAGTGCACATAGCTGTCTTCTTCCGCTACTATAAGAGTCCTGTCAAATGTGCCCTCGTTTGAGCCGTTCATTCTAAAGTATGCATAGACAGGCTTTTCAAGCTTTACGCCTTTCGGAACATAGAGGAAACTCCCTCCTCCCCAAACAGCATAAGTTAACGCAGAAAATTTGTTATCTCCTATTGGTACAACCTTTCCAAAGTACGGCCTTACTAGATCCGGATATTCTTTAACAGCTTCGTCCATTGCTACAAATACGATGCCCTGTGATTCTAGCTCCTTTTTTATGTTGTGGTAAATCATTTCCGATTCGAACTGTGCGCCAACTCCAGCAAGGAACTTTCTTTCAGCTTCAGGCACACCCAGCCTTTCAAAAGTTTCTCTTATAGAAGACGGTAATTCTTCCCAAGTAGAAGCCTTTTTTCTTAATGGTTTAATGTAATATATAAGATTATTAAAGTTTAACTCCCTAAGATTTGGCCCCCATCTTGGCATCGGCGCTTCTAAGAATTCTCTTAAAGCCTTTCTTCGGATCTCCTCAACCCAGCCAGGATCATCTTTCTGTCTCGAAATTTCTTCTATCAGCTTTTCATTAATTCCAGGAGGGGAAACATATTCGTACTCAGCTCTTACTGAAAAATCATAATCCATAAGAAAAATCAGTTATGATTCTTTATAAGTTTTGATTGACTTCCATTTAAAACATTTTATTTAAAGCTTTATGCAGATGCTCTATGCCTGAGAGCTGGATTTTGCTTTTAGCGTTCTTTCCAATTCGTTCTCCATAAATTTTTCTAATGCCATTCCTATCAGCTTAGTGTACTCCCCTTTGGCATTTTCGATTATATCTTTTGCTAGTTTTGGAACCCATTTTAATATGTGAACATTCACAAATTCGTCCGCTTCTTTATCAAGAGAAACAAAGTAAAGAAATGAGACAAACTCCATTTCAGTTGATACGTGATCCGGCAATTCCTTCTGAACGTTTAGACCGTATTTAAAGTAATTAGCCATAAGCTTTTCTATAATGCTTCCATAAATCGTTCTCTGCATGTACCATGACTCATAAGGAGGACATTTTAGCTCTCTGAAATCGTTAACAAAGCATGAAGTATATTCGGTTAGGAGTTTGCCCGTGTCTTGATTTTCTAGCAATTCAATTATTCTCTTTATTTCTTTATAATAAGTCCTGTTTTCAATGTACGTTAAAAGCTCCTTTAAGTTCTTTTTATATCTTGGTCCTAACAAAAGATATGAAAAAAATCTATAATCAGCTGATACGGATCTATACTCAGTCATTATGCACGTTGCCTCTCGGTTTAAACTGTGAATTTGGTCCTAAAAGCTTTTTTGCCGCATACTCAGACCTGTGCTTCGGGCATAATTCCAACCATTCATCATCAACCTCCATACCCTGTTTTTACATGATTTCTTTTATATGATTCAACGATCTTCTTGAACCAACAGGTGCGCCGCATACTCTGCACTTTACCATATAATCCTTTGCAAGCACTTTCTTTTCGCTCTTACCTCTCTTTACCTTTATAACCTTTCCAAACCCATCTCTTGAAGGCACGGGACAAACGTTTATGCATATGTTGCAACCAATGCACAGTTCGGGACTAAATGAAAGTGCTGCTTGTCCTTCTACGTTTTCGATCTTTAATGCAGAAACGGGGCACCACTTTGCGCACGCTTCACATAATGTACATCCATCGTCAACGGTTATGTCAAAAGAAAGTATGCTCTTCAGCTTCTTTTCTGAAACTTTCTTACTGAGGTCTGAACGCTTTTCGATTCTGTCAAAGCTTATCACAAATGGCAGAGGTTCTGCATATGCCTCTATTTTATCTTTTGTTTCAAGCTTTATCCCTCCTATCACTGAGTTTAAGTTATTTACGTCCTGTCTAAGCCTTTCAAGGTTCTTTTCTAATTCACAGCCTACGCACCTTAGATAAACTTCCCCTGAACTTCTCAGAGCTAAAAGGTCCTCAACAGAAAGCATTGCTATGCATGGTAACTTGATCGAATTTTCTGAATCCTTATAACATGAAATTGTTTTGTTTCCCTTCACAATCGATAGGTCAAATATGGATCGCTGAGGTACTGAAGGGAACTGCAACGCGCTTTCTGGACAAGAAGCAACACAAAGACCGCAAGCAACACATTTTTCGTATTCTATCTTTACTCCGCTTTTTTGTCTATTGTAATTGCGCTGTACGGACAGGAATCCTGACAGATGGTGCATTCCCTGTAAAGATAACCGCAATAATCAGGGACGTAAACCGGTTTATCGATCCTGTCTTTACCTATCTTTATTGCTCCTCTTATTACCTCTCTCCTGCTTAACGGCAAAGTTATGTCTATTTCCTGAGCCTTATCAGCTATCCAGTTGTGCTCAAGCAAAGTAGAATTCTGCTTTATGGCATCTTCTCCCCATTTGTAATCAACTACCATTAAGAGTAATGGATTTATACCTGCCTTTAACGCTGCTTCCCTGTAAAGCTTTAAATGAGCCTCATCGTACACTCCAATAATAACTAAGCCCTTTACGTTAAGCCGCTTTATGGAATCAGCAAGCTCAGCAGAATCGCATGTTTTTACTTCTCCTGAAGGATTATGCACACAACCATGTTTAATAATACCTATTTTATTTGTAACAGAACGAATAAAAGAATCAGAAAAAGCCATTTATTTCACTTAAATATCCAGAAGTGCTTTGCTTTTTCCCCTTCCTCCAGAGGGAATATAAGAGCTCCAAGAGCGTACAGGCTAGGCCAGAGTATACATGCGCCTATAAACATCATCAGAAGCCCTGTTGGCGGGAAGTAAGAATAGCTTGATATCTGCAGTGTAAGCCAGACATAGGGCCTGAGTTCTTGCGGTAAAATTATAAGAGAATACTTGCTCATAAAACCGCCTATTATAAGAAGAACCGCGGCCGTTATGGCTGCCCATGAGCTCTTTTTCATATATCCGTAGACGGCAAGAGCTACAGGTATGAATATCCCCAGAACCATTTCAACACCCCAGAATATTGCCGCTTCGCTTCCAAACAGAAGCGTCTGATACACGGGCCATACAGTTTCCCTGCTGTACCAGGCCGATATTATTATCCAAGTCAAGTACATCAGGTAAACCGGTATGGATATCAGGTAAACTTCACTGTAATAGCGACTCATGAACGCCTTTAGGTTGCTGTCTTTGTGTTTAACGACGTATACGAAAAGAGATTGTCCAGCTGCTCCTAGCATGATGGGGCTCATAATAAAGTAAAGGGCCAGCCATGGACCGTACCAAGCAGGCATTGAAATAAGGCTCCCGAAAACTTCACCTAGGTTGCTGTGCACTGCTATTGTGGCTATCAGAACAAGGATCGCTATCGCCAGCTCAAGATACTTTATCTTTTTAAGCAGGTCCCACGATTCCACTAGTATCATGTAGAGAAGTTCTATAACTAGCATTAAAGCAAAGAAAGAGTAGAACGCAGCCATCCATGCTATCCTTGAAGATAACCTGAAGAAAAGTAGTATATAGTAAAAGTCAAACGGTTTATATATTCCTAATAATACAAGCAACCACGCTGAAAATATAGTAGATAGAGAGAACCACACTCCGTATTTTATTATCTTTTTGTATTCTCCGTTAGGCCCGTTATAACCGAATATCGTGTATACGCTGTTAACTATGCTTGAACCTGTTGCCATAAGCGCGAAGAACGTGTAACCAACTACGTCTAAGCCCCAGGGCACATCAAACACCTGTTCCTCAACTTGATCAAGCTTGTAGCCATAGTAAGCCATGCCAACAGCCAGAAGTATTAGCACTATCGAGATTGCTGCTACGGCTATCTTTTTACCCGTATCCATCTTACTCTTCACCTCCGTTTTCGACGTATCTGCCCTGCTGTTTTCCAAACACATACCTTACTTTTGAACCAACTCCAAGCTCGGGATTTATCTCTACAGCTTGCCCTGTGTTAAACAGTATTGAAACTTCGCTGTTTGGGTCATCAAGACATCCAAATACCCTTGCGCCTCCAACACACGTTCTTACACATGCTGGCGTATTAGTGCCATCGGGCGCTGTTGTATAGCAGAAAGTGCATTTGTCGACATGGGGCACGACATGTATAGCATTTTCCCCATAGTACTCTTTGGACTTTTGTATGTCTTCGAAAGTGTACATGTACCTCGCACCAAACGGGCAAGCTTCTACACAGTACTGGCAACCTATGCATTTGTATTCGTCGACAACAACTATTCCGCCATCAACTATCTGAGTTGCGCCGGTTGGACAAACGTAATAGCATGGTGGATTCTCACACTGCATGCAGAGCCTTGGCAAAAAGACTCTCTGTGAATTTGGATAATCTCCAAGCTCGTAATCTTCAACGTGGGTCCTCCAGAGTTCGTTCCAGAAAGGAGTCTGGTTTTCGAGAGTGCATGCAGCAACGCAGGCGTCGCATCCCATGCATTGATCGACCTTTATGACCATTCCCCAGTGATTGCACTCGACTGTGTTCTTAAAGCCCTGATAGGGATTTTGCTGACTCATTTTTTCTATGCACCCCCTTCAGTAGAATTTGAATAATTTGGAGCTGTACTTTCCTGGGAAGGTAATTCTGTAGATGCTTCTGCTGCTGTAGTAAACTCATTTATTTCAGAAGCTGTTGCCTTTCTTACAGTTACCGTAAATTGTTGTATCATTCTATGACCTGTAAGCGGGTCGTAACTCTTTGTCCAGATCTCTGTTACTGCTTTGTTGCCAAAACTCTCTAGAGAATTTATCGAATAGCTCTGAGCAGGGTTTGACTGTCCCCATGGCATAGGCACGCCTATTGTATCGGGTCTAATCATTTCAGTTAGATGAACTTTAGCAGCTATCTTTGCGCCTGTAATGTTGTTAGTAACTACGATCCAGTCTCCTTCATTAAGTCCCATATTCTGCCCAACGTCTTTGTTCATCCATATGTACTGAAGAATGTTTTTATGATAGCTGTTCGAGGTCAAAGCGTAAAGCACTGGTATATCTGCGGTGTATATGTAAGCTATCTGCGGGACCTTATATTCTACGTGAAAGAACTCCGGAGGTTTTGGAACAAACGTCGGGTCATTATATGGTGACGGGGGTTGCTGATAAGTACCTGGCATGATAGCATACCCGCCGTTCCAGTCTGGTGGCACGTACTGGAGAAGAGGATCCCACGTCCTGTCATAACCATAATTTTTAACAACATAATAGTAAAGTATGGTTGAATAAACTTCTATTCTTCCAGTTGGAAGCCCGGCAGGAATATCCCAAGGAACCCTCATTTTTTCGTCACAAACTCTTCCCATGTATTTACAGTTATAATGCCCTGAGCCTTGAGCTGGTTCATCACATCTTCAGGTTCTACGTTAAGCTTTGAAGCTATAATGGTGCTCTGGACATCGCTAAAAGCTTTACCAGTAAATTCTCCCCATATGGGATAAGTGCCAGTAGAGTTTAGTTGGTTCAGGTACGGTTGCATTTCTTTCTGCATAGCAGCGATAAGCTGGTCTGCAGGAAGTCCGAGCGCGTTTGCCATAACAGTTATGTACTCGTTAAAGAAACCTAGCTCGTAAGAGAGCAAAACAAAAGTGTCAAGCTCTGGTATAGCATACGGGTAAACGCGAGGAACGGCCTGCCACCTCTTTCTGTACCCAGAATCTGGAGTGGCTCCCCTGTCAGTTATCGGCTCATCCCTTTCTATATAGGTAGCGTCTGGCAGTATTACGTCTGCGTAAAGAGTTGTATCTGTAGGCAATACGTCTATCATGACAACGAAAGTGTTGTTCAGGATTTCCTTCCATTCTGATTCCTGCATGTCCTTAGCCGGGTTTATACAGCATGCCATGATCATCTTTATGTTATATGGTTGGTTGTTCCACTGAACTTTGTTATTTATAGCTTCATATATCCCTGTATCTGGGAATAGTGAATATGCAGCTGCTGGCTTCAGTCCTTGCGAGGTTAAAGTTGAATTATAAGCAGCAACTACTGAAGGATGACCGTGTTGCCAGAAGTTCGGATTGTTAAATACTAAAGCAGTAGCAACGTAATCCATCATCTGACCAGGCAGGTTCATAACAGGGACTGACATCAGAACATCTGGTCTCTGTATCAGTATTCCTGGCTTTATCTGACCGGAGGTTACAGCAGAACTATAAGCCTGATAAAGTTGGTAAGCAGACTCCCTCCATGCGCCGCTGTATAACCATCCTCCCCTGACGTCTATGCTGCCTTTTAGCGCCATTATTATAGCAGTAGCTCTTCTCCACTGTGTTGTATAGCTACCCTGAGATCCTCTTAATCCGGTCCCTATTTCTATTGGAGATGCAGTTGCAACTTTGTTATAAAACTGTTGTATAAGAGAGCTATCTACGTTAGCAATTTTTGATACATAATCTATGCTGAAACTGGAAACGCGGTCTGATAGGAACATAAAGAAAGTTTTTAGCGTTTTCCCGTCTTGGGTTTGGAGATCTGAAACATGCAGCGCGGGGATTATTCTTATTCCATCAACAGTATAAGCGTTGGTGTTTGTATAAGGCGGAACGTCAACTATTTTTCCTGAAATTTCATCATAAACTTTAAAGGCCTTTACGGTTCCGTCTTCGTAAGACGAAACGTATGGGTGTATGACCCCATTTTCTTCATATCCCAAAAAAGGAGAGTTCGTATAGTACCTTACAAAATTATCATCATAGTAACTGTTTTCTATTAAATAATTTATGAGACCCATAGCTAGAGCCAAATCGCTGCCCGGTTTAGCTGGAATCCAGAGATCGGCTTTTGACGCTGCTTCACTTACACGCGGATCTATAACAATCACATAGGCCCCGTTTTCAAGTCCTTTTCCGAATCTAGCTCCTTTATTAACGAACACCCCTGCGGGGTTTCCATTACTCCCCCAAAGAACTATTACTGGAGAATATTCAAAATCGTCTACTAGGTCAAGTCCGTGGGCATCAAAGCTGCCAACAGTAAGGTTTATCCCGAGCTGTTCCCCGAACAGACAAGGCTGCATGGGGCTACCCGCCATGTTGGGTATTTGTGAAGCCATCATAAACGGTATAAGTTCTGGCCTATAATTTGCGCACGGAATAGCACCGCCGCCCATCGCTATTTCCCACGGTTGTACATTTAGCTCCTGCATCTTCTGTTTTATATAACTTATAGCTTCATCCCAAGTAGCCTCTTTAAAAGCTCAAGTGCCCTTTGGTCCAGTTCTGATAAGAAGTTTCTTTATCCTGTCCTTGTTATAAGTTATCATGGTTCCGCTTCTACCTCTTGCACAAAGTTTCCCATAGTTTAACGTTGAATTTGGGTTACCATCTATTTCTACAGCCCTTATGTAATTTCCTTTTTGCTCTACATAAACAAGGGCGTCACATACAGAAGAACATATCCCGCACATGGTTGGAGAGTATGTATACGAGTAACCAGGTAAAGGCTGCTCATAATCTGTCTGTAAAGCCAAAAGATTAAAGGAAAACTTGCCCTCTGCAGCGCCAATTGCATAAACAAGGCCTGCAGCAACTACTGCGCTGCCTGTTATTTTAATAAAATCACGCCTGGCAACATCAATTTTCTCTTTACTATCGCTGGCCATAGCTAACAGTGTTTAGAAAAGTCGCGTTATTAAATTTTACTAAACAGATGGCTAAAAAATTTATAAAAATTATACAAATGTTTTACAATTTATAATATTTAATTAAAAATAAAGTTTGATATTACCCAAGTGCTTTTAAATCGTTAATCAGTTTTTTATCTTTTAATGTTTTAAATTGCCTTTTTGTCATCATTTGCAACTCAAGTGAACTACCCCCGAAGGGCGTGGCTTCCCAGTTCATCGATAAGCTTACTTGGAAAATACGTGAGAGGTATTCCGCCATCGCAGAGGCGTTTTAATCCCTGGGCGTCTCGCCTGCGTTCCACATGCAGAGCCCCTCCTTTAGAATAACCAAGGCTAAAGCCACATCCCTGTCAAACTAGGTACCGCACAAGGGGCATGCGAACTTCCTGTTCGACAGGCTCAGCTTCACCTCGTACTTGCGGGCACACTCCGGTTGTCTTCACTAACCTACTACCTCAACAGGGGTGCTAGCATTCCTCTTCAAGGCTTGATCAGAGCCTGCTTCATCTGTGATGATAGCGCTCAGATCTCCCGCTCCTAGAAAGTGTCAACAACCTTAACTGGAACGGAATCAACCTTATAATCCCTGTGAGGCTCCAAGTTGGCTATCCCATTTGCTATGAAGTAGTTCGTGAACCACTTTGCCTCAAGGAAAAGCCTGAGCAAAAGTTCAAGCCTTTTCCTGGAGATCTTCCTATCCAGTTTTAGCTCAAACGTTCTACCTGAAACTTCCTCCTGAGCAGTGTTTGCTTCCTCTTCTCCCTGATCTTGGCGTTCTTCTTTAGGTTTGGAGGCACAGAAATCTCCTTTAGCGATTCAGATAAAAACTTTCTATAAGGGGGCTATTTACAGCTCACAAGGGACTTTCGCCTCCAACCCCTGTTATTTTAAAATGGACTTCCGCACAATTCCAAAATAAGGATTAAGAAGAGAAAGCGTCAATAGTGAAAAAGTAACAATATATATTTTATTACTTGAAAATTGTAAGGTTTGCCGTTAACTTTATCAACTGGGAAAATTGGCTATAAAAAGGTTTACATCCAGAATTTATATCCGCTTTGATCTATTATTTTCTTATAACCACTGACGGCTTCTTTTATATCATTGGGATCCATGATCCCTATTGAATAGGGATCGATGATTATTCCTGAAGCTCCCCTCTTTATCAAAAGCATTACTTCATCATTTCTGAGTTCATTAAGTGATCTGAAATAAACTGGCTTTGACAAACTTGATGAAAGAAGCTCGAGCACTGCGAGGTCGACAAAATTGAACGAAGGTTCAAGCCTGTTCTGTGTTGAGGGTCCATAGATGAAACCTTCTACCGAAGGTAAGTGGCTTAGCGCTCTGTAATATTCCATAGGTAAACCGGGCTGTATATTTATAAATATCGGAACTCCTGATTCCAGCAAAAATATTGGCGCTGTAGAAGGGTAGACCACTATAAAATCAAAGTTTAAGCTTTTTATCTGAACCCATTCTTCCCTGTTTACGCCTCTTACATCACCGAGGAGAATTCCTTTTTTTACGGTTACTTTTTCTAGCACGCTTTTTATGTTTTCTGATTCATCATCAAGTGATCCCATTATATAATTTTGTTTCTGAGATAGAATCTGAACAAGAACAGCGTCAGCACCTCCCTCCTGCGAAGCTGATGCAAGCTCAGGATCGTTCTTCGAGAGCTCAACTATAAGCGGCAATGAAGACCTGAACATTATAGACCTTCTCTAGTTAATACATTAAAAAGTGTATAAATTTAAATTTATGGCTGTTTGTAAAAGATTTTACACATGAACATATGTTTTGAGCCAATAGGATATGTAAAAACTGAGACGGGGGATGAAGATATAAGAAAAGCGAGCGAAAATGTCATCTCAAAGATAATAATAAAAGAGGAGTACACAGAAGGTTTACAGGGTCTTGAGGGTTATTCGCATCTTTTGGTTATTTCATATTTAAACAAACTGAGGAATTTTGAGATTGGCGTGCTTAAGGTTAAGCCGAGGAGGTTAACCAAGTACGGATTAAAGATAGAAGAGCTTCCAGAAGTTGGAGTTTTTGCTATCGATTCGCCGGCCAGACCAAACCCCATAGGGCTGAGCATAGCAGAGATAATTAAAATAGATAAAAATGTCATCACGGTAAAAGGGCTTGACCTCTTTAACGAAACGCCGATACTTGATATAAAACCATACTCATATGAGAGAGTTGTCAAAGAATTCAAAGTTCCAGATTGGTATTCTGAACTTCTTAAAAAAACAGGATCAAATATAATTTAAGACATTACTTTTTTTCTTTTTCTCCCTGAGTTGAGCTCGGAACTGCCGGATAAGGAAGGTATTCTATTCCTGGCCTGTAGGCTCTAGCTTGGGGATAGAGCTCCATAAGAGCATAAACTTCAGTGGGTACATCTGTTGACGCGTTAAAGCCCATTTCTTTTAGCTGTTCAACCGTTATTGGATAGTCGTGCGTATAGTAACCGCTTACAAGCTTATCAGCGACCTGAAGCGCCCTGTCCTGACCGAGCTTATCTTTTATAAGATCGTATACAAGGTCCTTAACCTGCTTTAAAGCTTTTTCAGCTTCATCGGCCATGATCAGAGTTTCATCGCTAACTTTGTCCTTGCCCTTTATCTCCACAGCCTTTATGATTGACGGTGCCGGATAGTAAGCTCCCTGAGGACCACCAAGCTGAGGGTCGAGGGGGCCGAGGACCGCGTTATCATCCATTATTATTCTGTCTGCAGCTATTGAAATGAGGGTACCGCCGCTCATGGCATAGTGAGGAACAACCACAACTTTTTCTCCTTTATGCTGTTTTAGAGCCCTAGCTATCTGTGAAGCCGCAAGCACCAGACCACCAGGAGTATGAAGAATAAGCATTATGGGTACGTTTTGAGGCGTGGACCTTATCGCTCTTATAATGGCCTCAGAGTCTTCGATATCTATATACCTGTAAACGGGAAAGCCCAGAAAGCCCATCTTTTCTTGCCTGTGTATCATTGTTATAACCCTATACCTGTACTTTTTTTCAATCGCAGCTATCAACCTCAGTCTTGCGCCCTGTAACGACCTCAGGGAAAGCCAGGGTTGGATCATAGCTATTAATAAGATTATCCAGAAAAGATAACCAAGCAGCGTATCTAAACTTCCAAGAACTGACATTTCATTTATATATTCAAAGCAGAGGTTAATAAATTTTTGTTTGCTGAATAGTCTTTTGAACTCCTTGTTTATAGTTCATGATTCCTATAATATAAGCTAAATTATGTATTGTTGCTATCAGGCTTCAGCTTAATATGAATAGCTGGAGTTTTTCATAAGCATTATTTTTTAACTTAACTCAACCTGAAATCCTCCCCACCTTAAAATGGCTAGGGTTCCTGAGGTCTTCGGGTTTACTCCCCTTTAACGGGAGCTGCTCCGTTATGAAACACCAGATATGAAAGCGGCTTTGCAGCTCTCTGGATCAGCATTCCGGTTGCTTTTTTAGTATGTTCAATGCCCCGTTTAGGTCTGAATGGAGTTTGTGCTCCAAAGAACATTTTATCATCCCTCTTGGACTGCGTGCCGCTCATTATTGTGATAAGCACAAATCCTTGATGTATTGTATTCAATCGCTTCATACGCTTTCATCCCCTATTCCTGAGCTTCAAGCCCTATGGCGCTCATCAACTCGTAGCTTAGCTTTCTTTCAGCGCCTCCTTTTGACAGAAGCCTTATCCTGAGCGTCCTTCTGGTGCTGAACTTTACTTCAACGGCTTTTCTGATGCGAGCCGGTATATCCTGAGAAGTCGGCTCAGGCACCCCACCAGCTATAAGTTGACCAACCCAGCAATGAAAAACAGAGATCAAATGACTTATAAAAGGTTTTTTTGCCGTTCAAACTTTAATCATTTGATCTCAGCCGTAAACGGCGAAGCTTTCATGTCTTTGTCAAAGATAAAAATTATGCGCTGAAAGCTTTAGAAACGTTCCCTTATTAGCATCTTTATAACTTTGTTTCTAACAGGAACTCTGCTAAAAATACATCTTGAAAAAGTTTTACATTTTCGTGGATGGGGCTGGCCGGATTTGAACCGGCGATCGCCAGCGCCCGAGGCTGGCAGCCTAGACCAGGCTAGCCGACAGCCCCTTTGAAATATTTGCCCGCACTGTTGAGCTTTATCATCCTGCGCTCTTTGCATTTGTTCGATTTGCAAAGCAATACCGGACAAACAATATATCTTTAGCTTAGCTTATAAATGTATTTATTTTAATGACAGTTCTTGTGAACTTCCCTGATCTTTCGGCCAGGGCTTCCTGGTTAATCGCCACGCTTGCTTTTACATGGGGAATACGTTAGAGGTATTCCATCATTTCATTGGCGTGGTCATCCCGGGCGTCTAGCCTGCGTTGCACAGGAGAGCTCCGTTATTGCTGATTTTACTCGATCGAGTGCTGGCCTTGTTCTAGGCAGCGTGGATCCCCCCGACCAAGACGTGCATGACTTTCGGGGCAGTTTATGCCTGTAAACATAATGTGCTGAAGGCTTAAACTTTTCTATAAGGGGCTATCTGCAGTACAGAAGGGGACTTTCGCCTCTTTAACCCCTTTTATGTTAAAATCAAAAAATCAGATCCGCTTATTTAGTCAGAAAAGTTAAAGGCTGGATCGACTGCTTTCAAAAACTTTCTCAGTTCTTCCTTCGTAGGACTTCCTCTTGGATCATCCTGCGAAACTTTATAAGCTGCCGCATAATTTGCGAGTTTCAGGGAATCCTTTTCATCGTAACCCATAGCTAGCGCTGCAGCAAAGGCGCCAGCAAACGCGTCCCCAGCTCCAGCTGAACTGCTGGGCTTCAATCCAAATTTTTCAAGGTTAACACCTTCAACGTAGATCCTCTTTTCTCCAACTATTTCAGCGCCATTCTTTCCGAGGGTCCTGACTATTTTTGGACCCTTGCACCCCTTTAAATACTCACTTTCGCTTTCGTTGACTATAAGATAGTCAGCTTTGACAGAACATGCATTTTTAACGTGCGTAGCTGGAATGTATACCTTTATTCCGTAAGAATGCTTGAACAACTTTTCAGCGAGTTCCTGAACCACGTTGGCCGCTACGATCAGCTTGCTTTTTGAAAGCTCATCCAGGAGCTTATCGTCGACTATTTCAGGTGTAAGCCTTGAATTTGCCCCTGGGTATGAGATTATCATGTTTTCGCCGCTATTTTCATCAACCAGAACGTAGGAAGTTCCGCTCTCAACATCATTGTAAATCTTTATATAATCTGTGCTTATGTTGAGGTCTTTAAAGTAGTTAAGATGAATCCTCGCGGCTTCGTCGTTCCCGAGAGCCCCAAGAAAAGAAGCTCTGCCGACTAGTTTTGCAAAAGCAGTCGCTACGTTTCCTCCCTTTCCCCCAAGAGCCCTCTTTAATCTGGTAACTTTGGTTTCTCCACCTGGCTTCGGAAGCGACGTCACGAAAAGCGTTATATCATAGTTAAGCGTCCCGGCAATCAGATAATCCATGATATCGATTTTTTAGAAGCCCCTTTTTAAGTTTACCAATGTTCATGAATTATTATTTACCTCAACGTCATAAACTACCTGCACAGTTCTTGGACCAACTTCTCTTACAGCCCTGTAGTAAATTACTTTTCCTGAAGGAATCTGTTCGGCTCCTCTCTTTATTGCTTCCTTTTCATCAGAACCTTTTGAATAGCTGATGTGAAGGTAGACGTGAACAAAACCCTGCGATTTTAATGATTTTAAAGCATACTTAAAATATTCAATGGCTTTTTCAGGAAGAGGCATTAGCACCCTGTCGGCCTTACCTTGAAGCTCTTCTGCAACTTCTGCTGCATCTTTAAGATAGGGGATGACGTTTCCTTTCAGCTTATTTAGCTTTATGTTCTCCAGCATATGTTCATATGCGTACGGGTTAATTTCTGAACTGTGAATCGTTGAGAATTTTTTTCTTGCTATCACTATCGAAAACGTTCCTACGCCGGCGAACATGTTAAAAACAGTTTCTCCGTTTGAGACGAGCTCAGCTATTCTCTTCCTTTCCTGGCTGAGCCTTGGAGTAAAGAAAACCTTAGTTACATCAACCTTAAAGACGCATCCGTTTTCTCTGTAAATGGTTTCGCTTCTTTTTTCTCCTGCTATATGAACAAGCTCCCTAACCCTGTAGTCTCCTTCAACCGGCCCTATCTGTGCCCAAACCGATTTTACGGTTTTGTTAACTTTCATAAGGGTTTCTCCTATTATTTCCGAATGTTCTCTGAGATCTTCAGGTATCCTGATCACGGCTATATCGCCTATAAGGTCGAAAGCCCCAACGGCGCTCGCTGCTCTTTCGCCGATTATTCCTTTCAGAAGTTCTTTCAAAGGTCTGGGCATTTATCTATTATGTTTATATATAAATAAAAAATTTTATAGGATTTTTTCATCGGGCTGATGTTATGAGCGAATTAATTGAAAGGGCCAAGATTGGCAGAATGCACGTTTATACTTTTATAGCTGTATCCATGGGCTTTTTCATATGGGGGATGCTTTCAACATTTGCCCCGATAAGCACTCTGATAAGCAAATTCATACCCAGCTCAATGTACGTTTTTGTACTATCTGTACCCCTGATTTTTGCTCTTTTTGGAAATTTGCTCATGGGGTTTATTGCTGACAGGATAGGCAGAAAGATGGCTTTTATCATAACCATGCTGAGCTACGGCGTAGGGGTTTTTCTCTTTATAATTTCTGAAAACATCAGCGTTCTGATGGTATCCCTTTTTCTGACGCAGTTCGGTGTCGGCGGAGAAGAGCCGGCGTTACTTGCGCTTCTGAGCGAAAACATGCCTGTAAGGTACAGGGGTGCGATCCTCGGGGTCATGCCGAACTTTGCTAACATAGGAGCTGCAGTGGCTTCTGGAATAGCCATAATCACAGGTGGCGCGTTTTTTCCAACAAAGGTAGCTATAGGGATCACAGCGCTTATAGCTATAGCAATACTGGTGTTTTCAAGGCTTTCCATGCCAGAATCGATCAGATGGCTTGAGGTTAAGGGTAAGGATAAAGAAGCTAAGAAATACACCGCTTCTGTAAAAATTACAGAAGAAAAGGTTGAGGAGGTTTCCCCTACAACAGGCATTTGGTTTAGGTTTGTTTTTCTTGCTATAATTGGGATTTCTCAGTTCTTGAGCTTTGGGCTCATGGCATATATCCTTGGCCCAGCTGAATTTCCTGAACTTACAGCTCAAATACTCTTTGTGGCAAACATTGGGGCTTCAGCAGCTGGATTTTTAGGATCATACCTAGCTAACAGGTTTTCAAGGAAAAGCTATCTGCTCTTCTCTTTTCTCGGAGGATTGATAACGATGTTCCTGATACTTCCTTATGCAAGCGCTGAATCTTTGGCTGTATTTTATACGCTGCTGTTTCTCAACATGACATTCAGTGAGTTCGCCTGGATCTCAAGAACAGTTCTTGAACCAGAGCTGTTTCCTACGGGTTTAAGAGCGGGATTGATAGGTTTGATACGCACGATAGCATACGGAACCTACATAGCTTCTATATACCTTACTTTCAGCTTTTCTGTATCACAGTACATTTACTATAACATAGGGCTTTGGGCGCTTGGCCTTATGGGTGCTCTCATGTGGTACCTGAAAGGTTTTGAAACAAACAGAAAGAGCTTGAAAAGTTTAGATTCAAAATAAGGTGAACTTCCCTAACCTTACGGGGTTTCGCTCTACGTAGGCGTACGTAGGTACGCATCAGCATACCTATCGTACGCGTAGAGCTTGGGCTTCACAACTTCATGCAACTCCATCACGAGTTCATCGGGAGTCTTCCGCTCCGCCCCTGTCTCGACGTACCCACCTATTCATATGCCTTCCACTTTACTGAAGACATCATGGGGAACGCCGACCATCTTCAGTCCTCATCCCCATGTGTTTGCACGTACCCCTCCATCTTTTCCTAAAGGAGGTCTTGGGTCTTTGCTACCACCCTACTGCCCGTGCACACACAAATTGTTCATATCCAGAAATACATATAAACTATCTATTTTGAAACTGTTTATGACGGCGGTGCTCTCCTTATTTATTGATTTTCGTGGTTTTGCTCAAAACCATCAGCCTCCGCTTACACAGAGTCAGCTACCATCGAGAAGAGAGAACAGGTAAAATGGCTCTGTTTTAGCAGAGATATATTTTATTGAGACAAATATAAGCACTAAATTCAAGGCCAATGTTATGTTATAGCTCGTATGTGAAAATTTATGGCCAAAACCACGTTTCCTTAAAACTTTATAATTTGACAATACATAAATTATATTATATGAAGATTGCAGATGGGTTATTTGTAATTGATGGAACCAATGCAAACGTTTACGTATTTAAAATCGGCAATAAGGTTTTTCAGGTTGACAGCGCTTTAAAGGGACA
>OFEH01000173.1_pt1 | contig 26671 bp, 19 predicted proteins | sample 1521031 | NCBI WGS metagenome assembly OFEH01 (sample SAMN05518350, study PRJEB24110) | hypersaline lake metagenome | isolation source: Grendel Spring, Yellowstone National Park, Wyoming, USA | place: USA:Grendel Spring, Yellowstone National Park, Wyoming, USA | collected 2011-11-16
CACACTTACCTCCTCTTAAAATTTTAAGGAATATTTTAACAAGGTAAGTGTTCACAGTCTATCTGAACTTATACAATGATTTTTTGAGACCAAGCAACGTCTTTTATTTGTTAAAAAATCTGTACAAATTTGTAGGATAATATATGATGTTTTTTAGAAATGTAAATATATCTTTTACCGCTGTTATACGGCCTATATCGTATCTATCTTGATGTGGGTAAACGGGTTTTTTCTTAGTACTAAAAGCCATATAAAAATACTTTGAAACCTCTTCTTTTAAAATGTCTGACATATCCCCAAATGGATAGGCAAAAGATATAACTTTTATACCAAGGGCTTTTTCTAAACCCTCTTTTGAGGTTTTTAGTTCACGACTTACTCTTTCTCTGTAATCATCTGTTTTTTCAAAAGAAAGTTTTAGGCTTTTAGTATAAACATCTAACAGATTTTTATCTTTATTCTTTTCTAAAAGCTCATAAACTGAGTTTGGTATAAAAGCCTTAGGATGAGATAAATCGCTTTTTGAAGGGTATATAGGAAGACCTTCTTTTAGTGGATTGTAAATAGAAGAAAGTGAATAGTGATAGTTTTTAGCATTGTATATATCTATTGGTTTTTGATCTATAAAGGTTTTTGTATGGGTGATCCCGTGAGAGCCCACATCAAACACATCAAGCATAGACCTTAACTCTTCAAAGCTCAAAAAGTCGTAAGATATACCTTTTTCAAAAAACTCTTTGTTGGCTTCACCAGCCCCTAAGGGTTTATAAAGGTCTTTTAGTGAGACTTTCCCTTCCCAATAATCAAAAAGGGTCGGTCTTTTTATATCTTCTTTTAAAAGCCTTGAATATATGGGAAATATGATAGCTCTTTTTTTGTATTTTTTAAGTATAGGATAAGCGTATACAAAATTATCTACATAACCATCGTCAAAGGTGAGCACCACGGCTGGTTTTTTAGGTGTATAAAGCCCGTCTATATATGCTTTTAGTTCTTCTAAACTAAGGACCTCGTAAAATCTATCCAAAATGCTTATATGCTTTTGAAATAAAGATAAATTAACATCGTAAGATTTTTTTGGAAATATCTTGTGATAGCAAAATACCATTACACCCATTTATCAAAATACTCCTTTATATGTATAAAATCTAAATCTGTTTTAAAACCCTCTGGGCTAAAGTGTGTGGGTTTTGCATCTAAATCTTTTAATATTTGTTTTAGCTTTGGAATCGTACCTTTTCCAAATATATTTGCTTTGTAAAACCAAGGGGTTTTTATCTTAGATTCTTCTAAAATTGTTTTAAAAATCTTTATGGTATCCTTTGTAAAATATGTAAAATCTTGTTCTTTCATAATATCTAAAAGCTCTTTGTCGTAAATATCTCCTATATAGATAGGACCAGCGTAATCAAAGAAATCATCACAAAGAGGGCAAAATTTTGGTAGATCAAGAACGCATGTGTAAGTATTTCTAAATTTACAACTATGACAATATCCTATATAAGCTATATCTTTAGATACATCTATGGCTTTTGATACACCTTTTAATTTTATAAAAAAAGCCCTTAAAAAGTGTCTATAACTAAACCCAAAAACAGGTTTTAAGACTACATCAAGCCTAAAAGAGGCTTCTATTACAGATTTTACAAGTATTCTCAACGCACTTTCGTGATAAAACTCACTATCAAGAGGTTTGGCGCTGTATCTTCTAAAAGCTTTAAATGGATATGACCCAGATAAAGACGCCGTATCTGTGGCAGTTATACCTATAAGCCCGCCTGTTTTTAAAGCGTTTATAGCGCTTTCTAAAAATCCTATGGGGCTTCCATAAGGGTCTATATCTATATAATCAAAGCCTTTGTTTTCTAACAAAAACATATTTGCATCTTTGTTAAAAAAATATACGTTTTGGTAAGCTTCAAGATTTTTTTGAGCTAATTCTATGGCCTCTTTTTTAATATCGTTTAAAAAAGCTTTTTCTACTACGTTTGTTTCTTTTAAAAGCCTTAAAACCCTAACCCCAGAAGCACTCATTGGATCAGCTATAAAAAGTTTTTTGGATTTTAACTTAGCGTAAGCTTTTAAAATAAGTACCGTGAAATCTCTGTTAACAGCCATAAAGGGGTTGTAGAAAACTTCCATATCTTTTGATATCAAATTTGGCAATTCTGGTATGAAAAATTCTACTGCCCCTTCTTTTACAAGCATATTACAATTATAAGAAAAACTATAAGCTCTTGGCGTTTTTATAAGGTTTGATATATATCATATAATATTTGCTAACTTTTTTTATATTTAAATACATGGAAAGGTTTAATAGTGTTACAACGAGGGATTACGGGTTACTTAGTAAAGTATATGGGCTTTTGGCTTTTTCTATAGCTTCGGCCGTAGTGGGAAGTGTGGTAGGGCTTTCTCATGTGATAATGGTGGCAAGCCATTTTTGGTTGTTTGCTATACTTGAGTTTGTGCTTGTATTTGCCACATCCATAGTGGGTCAAAACAAAGATATGGCTTTGCCAGGTTTTATACTTCTAAACGTATTTACCTTCATTACAGGCTTTACGTTAGCTCCTATACTTTCTTTAGCTTTGGCATTAAACCCTGCCGCAATAGTCTATGCTTTGGTTACCACCGCAGCTACGTTTGTAGGTATGAGCTTAGTGCCTATCGTTTTTAGGGTGAATGTGCTTGGCATGGGTGGATTTTTGTTTGCTGGTCTTATATCTATAGTGGTAGCAAGCTTGCTAAATCTATTTTTCCATTCTGGTGTTGTAGCTCTTGTTATATCTATAGTCGCCACAGTGCTGTTTAGCTTGTACGTTAGCTACGATACAGCCCGCATTTTAAGCATGGATCCAGACGCTCCAGCAGTATCTTTGGCTTTGGCTTTGTATCTTGATGTGCTTAACCTTTTTGTAAATATCTTATTATTATTCTTGGAGTTTTCAGGAAACAGAAGAAATTGATATATTTAACTTTAGCCCCCGGCAAGGGGGCTTGGCTCAGGCTCATAACTTAGTTTTCGTCTCACAAGATAAAACAAAGCAATTATAGCACCGCTTATTTTTTAGCTTTTAAAAGCTCAAAACACAGGATTTACTTTATCACCGTTTGTGTTTCTAGTTTCATACAAAAGCTTACATACGTTGTCTATAGGGTCTACACCAACTTCCCCGATGATGGCACCTTTTTTAACGTAATCTCCTTTTGCTACAAAAACTTTACCAAGATATGTATATACGTCCACCAGGTTTTCTGGGGTTTTGATAAGGACTATGTAGTTGTAAGCTTTAAGTGTATTACCTGAGTATATAACCTGGCCAGGTTCTACCGCTTGTACCATGGATCCGCATTCTGTGTAAAAGTATACTTTTTGACCAACGTATACGGGTTTTGCGTCAACTGGATATATTGATTCTACTTTTGGCTGTGGCGGTTTTTGAGGCTTTTTCTTAGGTATGATGTTTTGAATAGGTTTTGTGAGCTCTGCTAGTCTGTTAGGGCCTGTGCTTTTTACCTCTACCTGAGCGCAGGATGTTATTAAAAGCCCAAAACCAAAAAGTAGTAAAAGTCTTTTTACCATATTCATATTTTACCAGATTTTAGTATAGCTATAAGCTTTTGTAGGTTTTCTTTTTCTTTTTCAAGCTTTTCTTTTGTGGTTTTTGCTTTTTCTACTTCCTCTGGAGGTGCTTTTTCTATAAAGTTTTTGTTTTCAAGCTTTGATGCGTATATAGAAAGTTGTTTTTCTACGTCTTTTAACGCTTTTTCGTAGTCTTTTAGAAGAGCATCTTTGTCAAAATCTTTCTCTGGTATATATAGTGTTATATCTTCAAAAGGTATTGATAGCATGTTGGTTTTATCTGTGGGTATATCAAAGGAGCTTAATTTACAAAGACTTACTATATGGGGTCTAAACTCTTCTAAAAACTCTTTTGAGCTATGGCTTTCAAAATACATATCTATCTTTGATTCTATCTTAAAATCAGATTTTATCTTTCTTATAAAAGAAATCAATCTTTTTAGCCTTTCTATGGTTTCATAGCTTTTAATATCTATAGCTTCTTTATCAAAAACCGGGAACTCTTTTAAAGATATATCTTTGTCGTTGAAGATGGTCTTGCTATGTATATAGCTTGTAATAAAGGGCATAAAAGGGTGTAAAAGTCTTAGGGCTTTTGACAGGACGGTGTTTAGTACTGCTAAAGCGGTAAGTTTTTTCTTTTGGATTTGTTGATTTATTTGTTCTATCTGTGACTTTTCTTCGTCTGTCATGTCTTCTTTTATTTCTATGGGCTTTTCGTATATGCGGATTTTTGAAAACTCTATATACCAATCGCAAAATTCATTCCAGAAAAAGTTGTAGATACTTTGAGCAGCATGGGAAAACTGATAATGTTCAAGGTATTCTGTCACTTGTCCTATGGTAAGGTTTAGGGCTGTAATTATCCAATAATCTTCTTTTTCATACATATCCCCGTATATTATGTCTTGGAGAAAATTCTCAGGGGTGTTTGATATTACAAATTTGGCGGCGTTCCATATCTTGTTGGCAAAAAACTTACTCGCTTCAAACTTTTGTTCAGAAAGTTTTATATCCCTTACAGCAGAGCTCAAAGAAGCCAGTGTAAACCTTAGGCTATCCGCTCCGTATTTTTCTATTACATCTATGGGGTCTATGACGTTTCCTTTGGTTTTTGACATCTTTTGACCTTTTTCATCTCTTATAAGAGCATGTATGTAGACATCTTTAAAGGGTTCTTTGTCGTTTAGCATTTTGCTCATCATGATCATGCGAGCCACCCAGAAAAAGAGTATGTCAAAAGCTGTTACCAAAAGGCTGTTTGGATAGCAAACATCTAAATCGTGGTTTGGCTCTGGCCAAGAAAAGACTCCAAAGGGCCATAAAGCGGATGAAAACCATGTATCAAGCACATCTTCTACCTGTTTTATGTTTGTAGAACCACAGTGTTTACATTTTAATAAAATCTCAAAACTCTTTATATCCTTATGGTATTTGTATAAGTCTCTTCTGGTGGCCATGTATTGCCATATAGAAAACTCGTTTATACCAGTAGAATAGTATTTTTTGTAGGCAAAATGCTTATAAAAATCAAGGGTTGACATCTCAGGATGCACAAAATTCTTACCGTTTAAAATATCATCTATCTCTTTTGGTGTGAAAACCTTTTTTATCTTACCATCTGCCAAAAGATTAAAAATAAGTTTATCTTGGACGTAGTTAAAATCTTCGTCGGTATAAATAGATTCTTTTTTGCAGTCTTCACATTCCCATACTGGTATTCTATGGCCCCACCATATTTGACGTGATATGCACCAATCTTTTATGTTTTCCATCCACTCGTTGTAGTTTTTCTCCCAGTTTGGTGGTATAAACCTTGTTTTTTGGCTTTTAACAACCTCTAAAAACTCATCTTTTTTATTAGAGACTTTTAAAAACCACTGGGTGGATACCATGGGTTCTATAGTGGTTTTACATCTATAGCATTTCCCGACAGCATGGGTATGCTCTTCTTCTTTTTCTAAAAGCCCTAAACTCTTGAGCTCTTCTACTATTTTTTGCCTTGCTTCGTATCTATCTAAACCTTCAAATCTACCTGCGTTTTTTGTAAGTTTTGCCTTTTCGTCCATTATTTTTACTATGGGAAGGTTTTGTCTTAAGCCTGCTTCGTAGTCGTTTGGATCGTGAGCCGGTGTGATCTTAACAGCCCCTGTACCAAACTCCATATCCACAAACTCATCTGCTATAACTGGTATTTCGGGGCTTACTTGGTTACCAGACATATCTTCTCTTTGCCAATCTACCAAAGGAAGTTTTAGTTTTTTACCTATAAGGTGTTTGTATCTTTCATCGTTTGGATTTACAGCCACCGCCACGTCTCCAAGCATCGTTTCTGGTCTTGTGGTGGCTACAACTATATATTCGGTGCTATCTAACACTGGGTATTTTATGTAATAAAGTTTCCCTTTTTCTTCTTCGTGTTCTACTTCCAAATCAGAAAGAGCCGTCAGATCTTTTGGACACCAGTTTATAATGTATGTGTCTTTTTTTATAAGACCCTCTTCGTAGAGTTTTTTAAAAGCATGTCTTACAGCTCTTGAAAAACCTTCGTCCATCGTAAAGCGTTCTCTTGACCAATCTACAGAAGCTCCTAATCTTTTTACTTGGTTTTTGATGTTGTCTCTTGATTTATAAACCCATTGCCATACTCTTTTTAAAAATTCTTCTCTTCCTATTTCAAGTCTTGATTTATTTTCTTTTGAAAGATCCCTTTCCACCACAAACTGAGTGGCTATACCAGCATGGTCAAATCCTGGCACCCATACCACATCGTAGCCTTGCATTCTTTTAAATCTTGCTATTATGTCTTGGATGGTGATGTTTAAAGCGTGTCCTATGTGAAGAGAACCAGTGACATTTGGTGGGGGTATCACCATACTAAAAGCCTTTTTTGGGCTTTTAACGGTGTATATATTTGACTTAATCCAGTTTTCTAAAACTTCTTGTTCAATATCTTTTGGTATATAATCCTTCATAAAATACTATTTTACCAAAAACTGTCTTTTTTATTTTTATAAATTGCCTCTTATATGTATTTTCCCTCTTTTTAATTCTAAGAGCCCTTGTTTTTCTAATTCTTTTAAAAGCCTAGAAACTACTTCTCTTGCCGTACCTATATCTTTTGCAATATCTTCATGAGTGCAATTTACTACCATTTGGTTGTTGGCGTTTTCAACGAGATATTCTCTAAGTCTTTGTTCTAGTGGTTTTGACATTATTTCGTTTAATACAAAAAATACCTCGTAAGCGTTTTTTACTACTGTATCTAAGACAAAGTTTCTCCAATAAGAATACTTTTCAAACCAAGCGTTGGCTACTTGAGATGGTATTGTAAAACCTATTACATCTGTTTCGCAAACTGCATATGCCGGATAAGGCCTGTTTTTATAAATTGCAAGGTTTGTCAGCATACATGTCTCTCCAGGACCTATTTTATATAAAAATATTTCTTTGCCATTGTTTAACATTGCATATACTTTTAAATAACCCTCTATCACAATCGGCGTAAAGTCGCATCTAGCACCCGGATATCCTACCATAGTTCCTTTTGGAAGATTCACAAAAGTGGAAAATTTTTTTAGCTCATCTTGAAAATCTTTATTTGCAAATGGGAAAAGATTTATCAAGCTTACAGTTTCCATGCTTATTAATATTTTTGATTGTTATAAATTTTCAATGATAAATAAAATAATTTGAATATAGCCACGCCTAAGCGTGGCTATTGTTTTTTTAGTAGCTTTGCTTTTGTACTATTAATGGCTTAAGAGGAACCAATCTTTCCAATAGCTCTTTTTGTAATCTTGGCGGTACTCTATATTCGTCTAATACGCTTTCTGTTATTTTAACAAACCTATTCCAGTCCGAATCTGTTATACCAAGGCCAGCGTGAGCTTCTTCCATGTTTTCTCCAGTGTATATACAAGGTCCTCCGGTGGCATTGCATAGAAAGTCAGTGAGATTGTTTATAAGGACTTCTTTGTGGTGGGTGTTTAACCCTTTAAAATAGACGCCAAGCTTTGGGTCTTGTACAAGCTTGGTAGCCAAGGTCTTAGTAACGGCGGATATGGCATCATATCCACCCAACTCCTGATAAAGGGTTTTTGCATTTGCCGATGCTAACCCTATGCTTGTGAAAATGGCCGCTGCCAATAAAAGTTTTTTCATACAACTACCTCCTTTCGGTTTATGCTTTTAATATAAATGTTAAGCTTTGGTTATTCAGTGATAAAATTACATAATATATATGATGTTTACCATATAATATAGTAAGATGTTAATTATATTAATATAAGATGCAAGAGGCGAAAGATAAGTCTTTGGAGCTTGATAAGGTTTTTATAAATAGCATGAGGAAGATGATTCAAGAGAAATTAAACGAGCTTAAATATAAGGATCTTGATGAGGATGCCATAAGGGCAATAGACCATATAGAAAGGGTAGCAAGGTATACAGCAAAACTTGAGGAGTTGGAAAAGAAGACAAAAAATAGCACATTTAACGGATATTTTACCAACGCTGAGATGGTTATAATGAATATTGTGGAAAATGTATTGAAAGATATAGAAAAAATGGATAAACTTGATAGTATACATCTAAACTATCTAAAACTTTCCATATATGAAAGATTAAACGAAATAGCAGCTATAATAGAAAAATATTTGGATTAGAGTTTATTTATAAGCTCTTTTACTTTATCTATAGACATGCCTTCTCTTACTATTTTTATGGTGTTTTGTTCTATTTCTACTATTGTTGAAGGTGGGCTTTCTATAAAACCCCCATCTATGTATAAAGGTATTTCATCTTTGAAATAGCTTATAGCCTCTTCTATGGATTTTGCAGGAGGTTCTCCTTCTTTGTTGCAAGAAGGTGCTAAAAGGGGTTTTTTAAGTTTATCTAAAAGCTCTTTTATAAAACCCTTTTGCGGTATTCTAAAACCTAAGCTTTTGTCTTGGGCTTTTATTATGATACTAACACCTTCTAACTTGGATAACTCAAAAACTTTATCGTTTGGTTTAAATCCATACATTTCTAAAAAATCTATATCTGGTAAAAGCCTAAGAAACGGTTTTTTTGAGGGCCTTCTTATTTTGTAAAGAAGCTCTTGAGCTTCTTCGTTGTCTATTGCTAGTACTCCATAGATAGTATCTGTGGGGGAGCATATGGGCATATTTTTGTTTAGTATATATATAGCCCTATCTACAACGCCTTCTTCGTTTATTTTTTTAACATCAAAAGCCATGAAGAGATACTAAAAAGTTTTTTAGCTTTTTCAATGATAAAAGATAGTTTTAGTTTTGTGATTTTGTTTAGTACATTTTTTTTCAATAGAGTTATAATATTTGTCTACAATGTTTGGAGGTAAGCTAATGCAAGAAAAAGACTCTTGCGGTGTTGGTTTTATTTGCGATGTAAACGGTAAAAAATCCAATAAGATTGTAAAATATGGTATTGAAGCTGTCAAGAATCTAACTCATAGAGGAGCAGTTGGTGCTGATGGTAAAACCGGAGACGGTGCTGGCATACTAATACAAATACCTCATAAATTTTTTCAAAAAGAGATAGATAGGCTTGGTTTTGAGATATCTTCTGTAGAAAACCTTGGAGTAGGTGTTTTATTTTTGAAAAACAACGATACATCAAAAGTAGAAGACATAGCCAAAAAAATGGGCTTTAAACTGATAGGTTTTAGAGATGTACCCATAGATAAATCTGCCCTTGGTAAAAGTGCCCTTGAGACGATGCCTGTTATAAAACAAATGCTTCTTGATTTGGAAGGCATAGAACACAAAGAGCTTGCTTTGTATTTTCTTCGTAAAAGCCTAAAAAAAGAGCTTAAAATATACATACCTTCTTTGTCTTCTAAGACGATAGTTTATAAAGGCATGTTTGTGGCTTATCAGATAGATCATTTTTACAAAGATTTAGAAGATGAAGACATAGAATCTTCCATATGCCTATTTCATCAAAGGTATTCTACAAACACTTTTCCAAACTGGAATCTGGCGCAACCTTTTAGATATTTAGCCCACAATGGTGAGATAAACACCATAAACGGCAATAGAAACTGGATGATGGCTATTCAATCTGAGCTTTACCATAAGCTTTTAGAAGACAACATAAAACTTATAAAACCTATAGTAGAGTATGATGAAAGCGATTCTGCTTCTTTGGATAAAGTTTTTGAGCTTTTAGTGTTAACAGAGTACCCAGTAGAACATGCTATAAATATGCTAATACCACCTGCTTGGGAAAACGACGATACACTAAAAGACGATATAAGGGCATTTTTTGAATACAAATCCTTACTTATGAAACCTTGGGATGGACCAGCTGCCATCGTATTTACCGATGGTGTAAAAGTGGGTGCTCACTTAGATAGAAACGGGCTAAGACCTTCAAGATACATAATCACAAAAGACAACATAGTAATACTTGGTTCTGAAGTGGGTATGGTAAATATAGACCCTTCTGATATAAAAGAAAGCTCAAGGCTTTCTCCAGGTGATACTATCCTTATAGATACTTCCACTAAAAGCCTAAAAACCACCCAAGAAATACTAGAAGATATATCAAAGAAAAACCCTTATAAAAAATGGATAGAAGAAAATCTTCTAAGGCTTGAGGATATTATAAAAGATAGAACGTTAGAAGATGAGCATGTAGACAAAGATACGCTTACACGCTTACAGGCTTATTTTGGCTATACAACAGAAGAGCTTAAAAATCAAATAGATTATATGGCAAAAGAAGGTAAGGAATATACATTTTCAATGGGAGATGATACTCCCCTTCCTCCTTTAAACGAAAAGCCAGTACTCCTATTTAGATACTTTAAACAAAGATTTGCTCAAGTTACAAACCCTCCTATAGATTCTATAAGAGAACGCTTTGTTATGAGCTTGAAAATGAACCTAGGGCATAAGAGAAACTTTCTCGTAGAAACTCCTGAACATGCTAAAAGATTTCAAATAGATTCTCCGGTGCTTTTGCCATATCACATAAAAGCTATAGAAAATCAGAAGAATTTTAAAGTAAAACGTATATCCTTATGCTATCCAAAGCATAGAAGCGATAACATACAGGCCCTTCAGGATTTAAAAGGTTTTGAAAGGGTTTCAGATATATTGATGGACGCTGTTTATGAAGGTATACCTATTGTAGATTTGAAGATAGGCTTAGAAGTGCTTACTCATTTAGTAGAGCAAGCTGTAAAAGAAGGTGCAGATATAATAATTCTTTCCGATAAAGGTGTTGATGAAAAGAACGTAGCTATACCAAGCCTTTTGGGGGTTAGCGCCTCCGTAAGACATCTTGCTAAGCTTGGCTTATCGCAAAAGGTAAGCTTTATCGTGGAAACTGGTGAAGTAAGAGATACACATTCTCTTGCATGTCTTATAGGATACGGAGCATCTGCGGTTTATCCATATCTTCTTTATGAAACCTTATATCACACTTATCCTGAAAACTACGAGCTGGTGTTGAAAAATTATAAAAAAGCCCTTGAAGATGGTATTCTCAAGATAATGGCTAAGATGGGTATAGCTACTTTAAACTCTTATCAAGGGGCTGAAATATTTGATTCCGTATGTCTTAACAAGGATTTTGTGGATGAATATTTTACTGGCACCCCCGTTACGTTAGAAGCGGATGGTATAGAGCAAATAGAAGAATCTATTATAAAAAGACATGATTTTGCTTTTAACAGCGAAAAACCAACCCTTGATTATGGGGGTGATTTGAAGTTTAGAAAAGGCGGTGTTTACCACGCTTGGTCTCCTAATGTGGTAAGAGCTCTTCATAAGTATTTGGAAACCCTTGATTATAAAGATTATCTTGAATTTTCTAAGATTGCCAACGAAGAGCATCCAACGTTTATACATCATCTTTTGGATTATAAAAAAGCTAAAAGCCCAATACCTATAGAAGAGGTAGAACCCGAAGAAGAGATACTAAAGCGTTTTGTTACAGGTGCTATGTCTTTGGGAGCGCTTTCTCCAGAAGCTCATGAAGTACTTGCAATGGCTACCAATATGCTTGGTATGAAATCAAACAGCGGTGAAGGTGGAGAAGACCCAGAAAGGTATTTTACCGAGAAAAACAGCGCTATAAAACAAGTGGCTTCAGGTAGATTTGGTGTGACCCCTACTTATCTTGCTTCTGCCACCGATATAGAGATAAAAATAGCACAAGGGGCAAAACCCGGTGAAGGTGGTCAACTTCCTGGTAAAAAGGTAAGTCCCTACATAGCTAAGATAAGATATGCCCAAGAAGGGATAACCCTCATATCACCACCACCTCATCACGATATATACTCTATAGAGGATTTGGCACAGCTTATAAACGATCTTAAAAAAGCAAATCCAAAGGCTCGTATATCTGTGAAGCTTGTTAGTGAATCTGGCATTGGCACCATCGCCTCTGGTGTTGCAAAAGCTTATGCTGATATCGTACAAGTGAGTGGTACCGAAGGAGGTACTGGAGCATCTCCTCTTAGCTCTATAAAAAATGCTGGTAACTATTGGGAAATAGGTCTTTACGATACCGTAAAAACCCTTATGGAAAACGGTTTAAGGGATAGGGTTAGCGTAAGGGTAGATGGTGGTTTTAGAACTGGTAAGGATGTGATAATAGGTGCTATTTTAGGTGCAGAAGAGTTTGGTTTTGGTACCGCTGCCATGATAGCAGAAGGCTGTGTGATGGCCCGTCAATGCCACTTAAACACATGCCCTACAGGTGTGGCTACCCAAGATGCAAAGCTAAGAGCTAAGTTTAGTGGCACCAAAGAAGGAGTGGCTGCTTATTTTAAGGCTTTGGCTAAGGAAGTAAGAGAGATACTCTCATCTATGGGATATAGAAGTCTAAACGATATAATAGGTCGTCTTGAGCTTTTAGAACCAAGACCATCTAGACTAAAGCTTGATGTATTCACAAAAGGCTATCCAAAAGATGCTCCAAGGTTTAGAACCTTTGAAAGAAACGACAACCCTGAAAAAACTTTAAACGATTTTATAGCCGAAGAATTAGAAGAGTTTATTAAAAGCCAAATACCTGTTGAAAGGCATTACAAAATCACAAACATAGATAGAAGTGTGGGGGCTACCATAAGTTATTATACGGCTATTTATCATAAAGATAAGGGCTTGCCATCAAACACGTTGAACCTTTATTTTGAAGGTGTTGCAGGCCAAAGTTTTGGAGCTTTTAACCACAAAGGTATAAACTTATTTTTAAAAGGTATGGCAAACGATTATGTAGGAAAAGGAATGCACGGGGGTATTATATCTATAAGACCTTTTTATTATGCTGATAAGCCTTTTGTCTTGGCTGGAAACACTATACTATATGGTGCCACCGGTGGTGAGCTTTACATAGCTGGGTCTGTGGGTGAACGTTTTGCCGTTAGAAACAGTGGTGCAAAAGCGGTGGTAGAAGGAGTGGGCCATCATGCACTTGAGTATATGACCGGCGGTGTTGTTGTAAATATAGGGAATTTTGGCTACAACGTAGGCGCTGGTATGACTGGTGGTATAGCCTATTTCTACGACAAAGAAGGGGTTTTGGAAAAGCATATAAACACATCTTACGTGCTGGTGCAAGATATAACCGAAGAAGATATAGAGCTTATAAGGTCTATGCTTGAATCCCATGTAAAATATACAGATAGCCCTAAAGCTAAAGAGATGTTAGAAAATGGGTTTGAGGCTTTTAAAAAGATTATGCCGATAGAGCTTTGTGTAAGATCTGAGAGTTCAGACGAATGTGTCCAGAAGGTATAAACCTAAATCAAAAGCTTGAAAGTAAAATAGGTTTAAACCTATTTTTTGTACTAAGTCAAAATGTTGAGCTTCTACAAGATACTGCAACAGATTTAGAGCAAGAGCTTAAAGTAGAAGAGAAGCTAAATCCTTTTTTAAAACTAAAAGTACTAAAACCGCCGAAAAAGTTTTTTATAAACAAAGAAGACTACACCCAAAATATAGCTTACTCTTACTCTTACAAGGAGCATCTTATAAAGGCTATAAATGAAGAGCTAGAGGATATAGAAAAAGAGATAGCCAAAGAAATAGTATATTCTCTAGATAGCAGTGGTTTTATATCTCTTGAGACATTAGAGGATATAAAAAATCATTTTGGCGTAGATTGGGATGTCGTAGATGATGCCAGAGCTTTTGTGATGGAGATAGAGCCCATAGGGCACGGTTCTTTAAATCCTTTTGAGTACATGGAACTTCAGATAAGGACTTATTACAAAGACAAGAAAGAGTATATAAAATATTTAAAAGATTTAGAAGAAAGAAAAAAAATACCTAAAGAGGCTATGGAGTTTTTCTCAAGTCTCAAAAAAACACCCATTCAGATAGATAAAACAAACCTTTTACCCTCTAAAGTGGATATCGTAATAGAGATAGATCAAGGGGAGATTTTATACGATATATTTGATAACTATGTAGAGATTTCTCAAGAAAATATAGAAGAGAGCTTAGAGGACAAAGAGCTTGAAAGATATTTAAAACAAAGGGCTAGAAGGTTTGTAGAAGCCATAAACTTAAGAAGGAAGTTTCTAAAAGAGCTTACAAAGATTGTTGTAGAAAGACAACAAGACTTCTTTTTAAAAGATAAGCCTCTTAAAAGCTTGATGCTAAAAGATGTGGCAAATGAGTTTGGTATTTCTATATCCACTGTTTCAAGGCTTGTAAATTCAAAGTATGTAAAAACGCCAAAAGGGGTATTTAAGCTAAGATCTTTTTTTGTGAGAGAGAGTGTATCCTCAAAAAGTCAAGAGGAGATATTAAACATGATAAAAAAACTTATTCAAAACGAAGAAACTGTATATACCGATAAAGATATAGAAGAGATCTTAAGAAATTACGGTATAAATATATCAAGGCGCACGGTGGCAAAGTATAGGGCAAAACTTGGTATTGGAAGTTCGAGGAAAAGATGAAAGATATTTTGGAAAAGTTTTATGGGCTTTTAAAAGAAAAACATATAAATAGCTTTTTAGTAACCTACAAGCCAAACGTTTTATATCTATCTAAGTTTAAATCCTCAAACGCTTATGTACTTTGTTTGGAAGGTGAATTTTTCTTTTTTACAGACTCAAGGTATATAGAAGGGGCAAAAGAAAAGATAAAACATATGGAAGTGATAAATATAGAGGGAAATTTTTTAGAGTTTATCTCAAAGTTTTTAAAAACTAAAAACATAGATTCTATACACATAGATAAAACAGTTTCATACTCTTTTTACGAAGAGCTTTCAAAACATATAAACGTATCTTTTGAAAAAGACCCTACTTTTTCCCTTAGAAAAGTAAAATCAAAAGAAGAAATAAACATAATGAAAGAAGGTGTAGCAAAATCAGATGCTGTTTATAAAAGGCTTCTTGATTTTGTAAAACCTGGTATGAGTGAAAAAGATGTAAAAGATTTTGTTGTATGTGAGTTTTTAAAAGAAAAAGCCCAGAAAGAGAGTTTTGATACAATAGTGGCTACTGGCAAAAATTCAGCTGTGCCTCATCATGAGACTTCTTTTGATGTTATAGAAAAGGATAAACCTCTTCTAGTGGATATGGGGCTTATGTGGGGCCATTATGCCACTGATTTTACAAGGACCTTTCACGTAGGAAAGCCCTCAAATGAGTTTTTAAAAGTTTATAACATCGTAAAAGATGCTCATCTTTTTGCCATAGAAAAAGCTAAATCTGGTAATATTCTAAAAGATGTGGATTTAGCGGCAAGGGATTATATAGCATCAAAAGGATATGGAGATAATTTCACACATTCTACTGGACATGGAGTTGGTCTTGAAATACACGAAGAGCCAAGAGTTTATAAGACATCTGAGGATATCATAGAAGATGGATATGTATTTACTATAGAACCAGGCATATACTTGCCAAACCACTTTGGTGTAAGGCTTGAAAATATAGTTTATATAGAAAATGGATATCCAAATGTTATGTCTTCCATAAGCCTTGATTTGGTGGTTTTATGATTTATATTTTAAAATCTTGAAAACTTATATATATAATATATCTATGGAGAAAGTTTACATTTACGATACGACGCTAAGAGATGGCTCACAATCGGAAGGGGTAAACTTTAGCTTAGAAGATAAACTACTTATTACAAAACATTTAGATGATTTTGGTATAGATTATATAGAAGCTGGCTGGCCTGGTTCAAATCCAAAAGATACATTTTACTTTGAAAAGATTAAACATGTATCTTTAAAACATGCCAAGATAGTGGCTTTTGGTTCTACAAGAAAAAAAGCTCTAACAGCCTCTTCAGATCCTCAAGTGTTATCGCTTTTAAAAGCTCAAACACCAGCTATTACCATATTTGGTAAATCTTGGGATTATCATGTACTAGATGCTATAAACACCACCTTAGAAGAAAATCTAAATATGATATACGATACCATATCTTTTTTAAAAAAAGAAGGAAGAGAAGTTATATTTGATGCGGAGCATTTTTTTGATGGTTTTAAATCAAATAAGGATTATGCTTTAAAAACGATAGAGGTAGCTTTTGATGCAGGGGCTGATTGGGTGGTGCTTTGCGATACCAACGGCGGTACGCTTCCTTTTGAAATGATAGAAATATTTAAAGAGGTGTTTGATAGGTTTAAAAATTCAAACATAGGTATACATGCTCACAACGATGCAGAGTGTGCGGTGGCTAACTCTCTTATAGCTATAAAGATGGGCTGTAGACAAGTGCATGGGACTATAAACGGCATAGGTGAAAGAACAGGTAATGCAAACCTTTGCTCTATAATACCAGCGCTTTCTTTAAAGATGGGATTTCAAACTGTGCCAGAGGAATCTTTGAGAAATCTCACAGAGCTTGCAAGGTTTGTATCAGAGGTATCAAATGTACCGCTTCCAAAAAATATGCCTTATGTGGGAGCGAGCGCTTTTGCCCATAAAGCTGGTGTGCATGCTTCAGCGGTGAGCAAAAAAACTGATATGTATGAACATATAAGGCCAGAGCTTGTTGGAAACGCCCGTAAGATTACCATCTCCGATATGGCTGGCAAAAGCAACATGCTTTATAAACTAAAAGAGTTTGGTCTCAGTGTAGATGAAAACTCTCCGGATGTTATAAAGCTTGTGGAGCATATTAAAAACCTTGAAAAAGAAGGATATGTGTTTGAAGCGGCCGATGCATCTTTAGAACTTCTTCTTAAAAAGCATTTTGGTATTGCAAAAGATTATTTTGAGTTAGATTTTTATAAAGTGGAAGTTTTTAGTAAAAATCACGAGGAGCTCTCAGAAGCTACAGTTAGGATAAAAATAGGAGATACTTACCAACATACCGCAGCTTTAGGAAATGGCCCTGTAAACGCATTGGACAACGCCCTTAGAAAAGCTTTGATAGATATCTATCCGAACCTTGAGTCTTTAGAGCTTATAGATTATAAGGTTAGAATAGTAAATGAAACCGAAGGGACCTCTGCAAAAGTTAGGGTGCTTATAGAGTCCACTGATGGGATCAGGACTTGGGGTACTGTGGGTGTCTCTTACAACGTTATAGATGCCTCTTGGAAGGCATTAGTGGATAGTGTTAGTTTTAAGCTTTTAAAAGATGAAGAAGAAAATTTATAGTTTTTTAACAAAAGCGTATTATATTTAAGATTTATTAAAATTGGAGGTTTTGGCTATGGCAATGCGTAAAGGAGCCGATGTTGTTATTGAGACGCTTTTAAAAGAAGGCGTTGATGTTATATTTGGTATACCTGGCGGTGCAAATATGGAAATATACGATGCTTTATATAGAATAAATAAAATAAAACACATATTGGCAAGACATGAGCAAGGTGCTGGACATATGGCAGAAGGATATGCCAAAGCATCTGGAAAAGTAGGTGTGGCTTTAGCTACATCAGGCCCCGGTGCTACAAACCTAATTACCGCTATAGCAGATGCTTATATGGATTCTGTGCCAGTGGTATTTTTAACGGGCCAAGTACCTACGTTTTTGATAGGAAACGATGCTTTTCAAGAGGTAGATATAGTAGGGATGACAAGACCCGTGACAAAGCATAACTTTTTGGTGAAAAGGGTAGGAGATTTACCCCTTATCATAAGACAGGCTTTTTATATAGCAAGAACCGGAAGACCTGGGCCTGTTTTGGTGGATATCCCAAAAGATATAACTCAAACCATGACAGACGTAGAGATACCCTCTGATGAAGAAGTTATAAACTCTTTACCGGGTTATAAGCCTCACATAGAAGGAAATCCTCAGCAAATAAAAAGAGCAGCTCAGCTTATATTAGAAGCCAAAAGACCTGTGCTTTACGTAGGTGGTGGTGCGGTAGCAGCAGAAGCGAATGCAGAAATTACAGAACTTGCGGAGCTTATGAAAATCCCAGTGACCACCACAAATATGGGTAAAGGAGCTTTTGATGAAAGGCATCCACTTTCTTTAAGGATGCTAGGTATGCACGGTACATACTATGCTAACATGGCAGTTTACCACTCAGACCTTCTTATTGCTGTAGGCTCTCGCTTCGATGATAGAGTCACTGGTAAAGTGGATGAGTTTGCTCCTTTTGCCAAGATAATACACATAGATATAGACCCAGCCTCTATATCGAAGAACATTACTGTGGATGTACCTATAGTAGGTGATATAAGAAGCGTATTGGTAAGACTTATAGAGGAGATCAAAAACAAAAATTCTAAGATAGTGTACGAAGATGAAAGAAAAGCATGGCTTGAACAGATAGATGCTTGGAAAAAAGCTTACCCATTGTCTTACAAGCCTTCTGATAAGGTTATAAAACCTCAGTTTCTCATAGAAACTATATACGATGTGACCGAGGGAAACGCTATAATTGCTACAGGGGTAGGACAGCATCAAATGTGGAGCGCCATGTTTTATAAGTATTCTTTCCCAAGGCAGTTTATAAACTCTGGTGGACTTGGTACAATGGGCTTTGGTTTGCCAGCTGGTATAGGTGCAAAAATTGCAAGGCCAGATAAAGATGTTTTTATAATAGATGGAGATGGTTCATTTTTGATGACGATGCAAGAGCTTATAACTGCAGCTCACTACAGCATACCTATAAAGGTAATAATATTGAATAACGCTTATTACGGTATGGTTCGCCAATGGCAAGAACTTTTTTACAACAAAAGATACTCTGAAGTTGATTTGTCTTTCCAGCCAGATTTTGTAAAACTCGCAGAAGCTTGTGGTGCTATAGGCATGAGAACTGACAACCCGAAAGAGCTAAAAGATGTACTCTTAAAAGCCAAAAACGTAAACGATAAACCTGTGTTGGTGGAAGTGATAGTAGACAGAGAAGAAAACTGCTTACCTATGGTACCTGCTGGAAAAAGCTATAAAGATATGCTACTTTCCGATGGCAAGAATGTAGAAGCTGAAACAATGTATTTAGTAGGATAGAGGAGAAGAAATGGAGGCAATAAACGGAAGACCTAAAAGAGAGATCAAAAAGGGCGAGACCCGAAAGCACATCATAAGTATATTGGTAAACAACGAATTTGGGGTTTTGGCCCGCATAGCAACTTTGATTGCTGGCAAAGGCTACAACATAGAAAGTCTCAGCGTAGGCGATACCTCAGAAGCAAACCTATCACGTATAACGATAGAGGTAAAAGGTGATGATATAGTTATAGACCAGATGATAAAACAATTAAGAAGGTTGATAGATACGGTAAAAGTAAGGGATTTGACAGATGTGCCGAGGGTTGAGAGGGAGCTTATGCTTATAAAGTTACATGCTCCTTCTCATAAAGAAAGAGATGAGATACTTAGAATAGCCCAGATTTTTAGAGGTAAGGTGGTGGATATTTCTCAGGACAGCATAATGATAGAGCTAACAGGAGATAGTGAAAAGATAAAAGCTTTTTTAAACTTAGTAAGACCTTTTGGCATAAAGGAGATGGCCACCACTGGAAAGATCACGTTAAAAAGGGAGTCCGTTTTAGAAGAAACGTAGGACTAAAGCCGAATATATTATAATGTTATACATGTTAGTTACTAAATTAAAAAGAGAGTCTATTGTAAATAGGGATTTTTCAACATTTGGCTATAAGTTTTCTTTAGAAAGTGAAGATGAGTTTGTTCAAAACGATGCTGCTGTTATTCTTAGTTCTCTTATAGAGTTTGATTTTAGAAAGTTAACCCATGGATTTAACATTTTCATAGACGTAGGAATAGATGTTGATTTTATATACAACGATTTCCTTCCACGCGTTGAGAAAGACATGAAGCTTGTTTGTATTCTTGACTATAAAAAACTCTCTTTTTCTTATACGTTAAGCTTTATAGAAGATGTCTTTGAAAAATTAAGCGAAGAGAATATAAGCATATGTGTTTTCAATTTTAACCCTGGGGAATCAGAAATATCCGATAATATTTTAAAGAGAATATCTTTCATAATGGTGCCAGTATCGGTAAATCCAGAGGTTTATGCTCCTTATGTAAACATGGGTATTAGCCTCATATGTAAAGATATCAACTCTATGGAGGAAATGGACATAGCTTTAAAGAATGAACTGTTTTCCTACTATATGGGTTATTATATAGAATCTCCTAAAAAATTAAATATAAACAGGATTGAAAAACCATCTTCTATGATAACGGAGCTCTTTATAAAGTTAAGAACACCAGAAGATATAAAGGAGGCTATAGATATAATAAAAAGATCACCAGAGCTTACTTTTAGCATATTAAAATTTATAAACTCCGCTTTTTTTGCAATACCCTCAAAGGTCTCATCTGTGGAAGCAGCCGTGGCCCTTCTTGGATTTAACAATTTAAAGAAATGGGTAAACTTGATATTTTTATCTTCTTCAGTGCCAAATCCAGCTAAAAATATATACGTGGAAAAAGCTGTAGCTAGGGCCTATTTTATGGAAAAAGTTTGTAAACTTATAGATAGCACAAAAGCACTCACAGCTTACATGGTGGGTATCTTATCTTTTATGGATGTGCTTTTGGGAAAAAGCTTTCAAGAGATATTTGAAGATATACCCGTTTCTCCGGATGTGGCAGAAGCCCTTATAGAAGGGAAGAATATGTTTGCAGAGCTTCTTGATTTGGTAAGAGCTTTTGAGTTTCAAGACAAAGAGAAGATAGATTTTTATGTGTCAAAATACAATCTAAATAAAGATAGGGTTGAAAGAATTTACTTAGAAGCCCTTTACGAGTACGATAGATTTATAGAAGCTATACGCTAATGAAAAATGATATTTTCCTTAAAAGCCTAAAAAAAGAACCTATAGAAAGGTATCCGGTTTGGTTGATGCGTCAAGCGGGCAGATATTTACCAGAGTATAAAGCCATAAGGCAAAAGTATAAAAGTTTTTTGGATTTTTGTAAAAATGTAGAAGATGCCGCTGTTGTATCCCTTCAGCCGGTGGATATACTGAGTGTGGATGCTGTAATCATGTTCTCAGATATCCTTGTATTGTTAGAACCAATGGGCATAAAAGTGTCCTTTGAGGCTGGGGAAGGTCCAAAGTTAGAGCACGATTTTGATTTTAAAAGCCTAAAATCAAAGGATATATCTGGTGATCTATCTTATGTTTTTGAGCTTTTAAAAGTATTAAAAGAAAAATCCCCAGTGCCTGTGATAGGTTTTTGCGGAGCACCTTTTACGTTGGCCTCTTATGTGATAGAAAAAGAAAGCTCAAGGGATTTTACCAAAACAAAGGTATTTATGTATGAAAATCAAAAAGATTTTCACATCTTGATGGAAAAGTTATCTGAAGCTCTTTTAGAGTATATAGATAATCAAATCAAATCTGGGGCCGATGTAATCCAAATCTTTGATTCTTGGAGTATGAGCTTATCTAGATTTGCCTACAAAGAATACGTTCATAAGTACAATGCTTTTATCATAAAAGCTATAAAACAAAAACATCCAAATACCCCTATCATATACTTTTTTAGAGGTTCTTCTTCTCATATAGAGGATGCTGTTGATTTAGGTGCTGACGCTTTGAGCGTGGATTGGAGTGTTTGCATAAATGATGTCTGTAAACGCTATCCGGATTTGGTTTTCCAAGGCAATTTAGAACCTCAGATACTTTTGTTAGACAAAGAAAATATAAGAAAGCATGTGGAGGAGTTTATCATGTGCATACCAAGGGATACTGCTTTTGTGGTAAATCTTGGTCATGGTATAACCCCAGATGTATCTAAAGATAATGTAAAATATTTTGTAGAATGTGTGAAGGAGGTGTATAAGTTCAGATAGACTATGAACACACTGCCTTGTTAAAATATTCATTAAATTTCACAAGGAGGTAAGTGTGGTGGGTACCATGAAGGGAAGGATAGGTACCAGACCGTGGCATACTTGTCAAACCACATTATTCAACCTCTATCCAAAAAGTTTAGTTGATAAACTTCGATATGTCAATGATGTAAAGCTTACAAAAGAAGCTAAGTTAAGGTTAAGGTGGATAGAGTACTATGAGAAAGTGAAAGATGTTACTAAAACATGCAGATACTTTGGAATATCTAGAACCACATTCTACAAATGGCTAAAAAGATACCAAAAGGATGGATTGAAAGGACTCTTAGACAGACCTAAAACTCCGTTGAGAAAAAGAGCTCCAACTGTAAGAAAGAAATATGAACTTGATATAATAAGGATAAGAAACAACAATCCCACTTGGAGCAAAGAGAAAATAGCAATAGAGCGATAACATCGCATTTTACTTCGAGGCAAGATGAAAAAAACAGGCATTCACGATGTAAGAAATGCTAAAGCACACTTACTATAGCTATCCAAGAACCCCTAAGACCTACAAGTATGCCACGGTTTATGGCAATGGTATAAAGAATTCTGAGGTGGTCTATGATAATGTGCTATAATTTTTTTGTAGGTATGTGTTCACAATGTAGTGAACTATACAATTGATTTTATTAAATTTTAACAGGTGATATTATGGATAAAACAGAATTAATCAAATATGGTGAAGAAAGAGGATATATTTCTATTACTAACAATGGTTCAAAGATTACATATATAGCACAAGGATATACATGCGACTTCACAAAACCTGAAGAAAAAGTTAGAGCAGAACTTTATATAGATTTAATTGAAAAATATAAATATAAACCAGATAAAAATATCATTGAGATAGAAAAATTTAAGAAAATTGGGCATCCACACAAGAAAACAGATATCAAAATGGATATTGTTGTTTATGATAAAAACCATAAACCGTTTATGTTGTTTGAATTAAAATCTCCAGAAGATTATGAAAAATATTTTGAAACATCAATTAAGACTCAACTATTTGAAGTAGCTGCCACAGAAGACAAAGGGAGTAACACATTAAAGTTTCTCATTTATTATACAAGATGGTATGATGAAGAAGGTAAACTACAAGAAAAATATGTAACAATAGATTACACAAAATATAAAACTTTTGAATCTTGGGAAAAAGCTGGTAGGCCAAATTTGAGATATATCCCTAAAAACTACGGAATTAAGGAAACGCCACCTACTTTTATAAAAGGCGGAGAAATAGATTTACGAGTAGATGTTAAAAAAGAAGAATTAGATAGGATTGCAAAATTACTCCATAATATTCTATGGGGTGGTGGTAAATATCAAAATGAACTTTTCTTTAATTTGATCGGGATATTTTTGGCAAAGATTTATGATGAGAAAACTACGCTAAAAGGTGAACCCTATAAATTTCAAGTTTTCTTTGAAGGTTCACAGCAGGAACCACCAGAAAAAACCTATAAGAGAATTAATAATCTTTACAAAGGCCAGAAAGACCCTAAGACAGGAAAATATACAGACTGTGCTTTAAAACGATTACTAAACTATAAAGATGATGATTTGGATAAAGTTAAAGATATTGCATTTGATGCTCCTAAAGTAAAATATGTTGTTGAGATATTACAACATATATCTTTTTTACAGAATAAGTATGACGTTCTCGGTGATTTCTTCGAAAAAATTGTTAGACAAGAATTAAAACAGACAAAAGGACAATACTTAACTCATCCAAATATTGTTGATTTTATTTTGTATGCACTGAAGTTAGATGAACTTACTTTAGATTTAATTAATAATGAAACAAGGTTGCCTTATATAATAGATCCTTCTTGTGGTTCTGGAACATTTTTAATTCATGCTATGAAACTAATCAATAGAACAAAGGAAAAAGCAGAAAAAGAAAATACAATCAAAAAAGATTTGGCAACTGAAGAGTTTATTGATAAAAACTTTCAAAGGTTAAGAAAAAATGCTTGGGCAGATGAATATATTTATGGTATTGAAATAAATTCTGATTTAGCAATGGCATCAAAAGTTAATATGGTTGGTCATGGCGACGGATCATCACATATTGAACTACAAGATGGCTTAATAGATTTTGCTAATTATCATGATAAATTAAAAATTAAAACTAATTCCGAAGTGTATCCTTTTCCTGTTAACGAACAATTCGATGTAGTAGTGTCTAACCCTCCTTTTAGCGTTACCGTTGATAGAGACACAGTGAAACAATTCCATAATCTCTATTTAATAGGTAAGAAAATCGCTAAAGCTCTGAAAAATAACAAAGAATCAGAAATAGATACAGAGAATCTATTTATAGAAAGATGGTATCAGTTATTAAGAGAAGGGGGAAGGATGGGAGTTGTTTTGCCCGAAAGTGTTTTTGACACAATAAGCAATAAAGATGTACGACTTTTTCTTTATAAATATTTCTGGATAAAGGCAGTTATTTCTTTACCTCATATAGCTTTTGCTCCTTATACTCAAACAAAAACCAGCATTTTAATTGCTAAAAAGAAAACGTCAAAAGAAGTAAAAGAATGGGATCAGCTTTGGACTAAATATGAAAAAGAATATAATGAACTATTAAAGGAAATTAAAAAACTACTAAAATCAGAAAAGGAACAAAATAAAGAAAATTTCATTTCACTCCTAATTAGATTATTAGAAAACAATTTTAGTTCCGAAGACAGAAAATTATCATTCAGGGAACTAAAAGAAAAATATAAAGAACATATAAACGAAACAGACCTTGAATGGTGGGTATTCAGGCATATCTCAAAAGAACAAGATTACTCTATATTTATGGCGCATGCAGAAGAAATAGGATATAAACGAGGTACAAGGAAAGAAGAGAAAAGACCAAACCAACTTTTTAATTCTGAAGGTGAATATCCAAATAGGAATATTTATATTGATACAGAAAATCCTAAAACTATTTTAGATTATTTACGTAGATTTCTGAACGGTTCTATAGATGCAGAAAGTAAGTATATTTATAAATTTTCAGATATCGGCAAAGAAAAAAGTTTAAGGCTTGATGTTAAATTTCATAATGCTTTTACTTACTTAATAAAAAACAAAGATACAGTTTCTCTACTTGAATTTTTTACTTTTTGTAATGATAATGTTGATAAGAATATAGACGTTGATAATTTAAAATACGCTGAAATAGGTTCCTGCAACGAACATGGAGATGTAACCCCTTTTGACTTATATAGCGAAAATTTAGACATTAGCGAAAAGGAACGTTTGTTAAAGAAAATTCTTATTAATCATGATATTCAAAAACCAGATATAGGGAGTATTTTAATTCCTATGGTGAGACCTAACTTAAAAAAATTTGTTTATATTGACAGTGACAAAAGTGATTTATATTTTACAAAAGCATTTTTATGTCTTCGTCCTAAAACAGATTATTTCTCGTCATTTTTATTAGGCTATTTACTAAGAACGGTATTATACGATACTTTAGTGGGACTCTGTAGAGAAGGCAAAGGATATCCAACTTTAAACAAAGATGACTTAAAATTTTTTTACATAGACAAAAACTTAATAAACAAAATAATTAAATCTCAAAAAACACTGTTAGAAAAACTAACATCAAATATAGAAGTTATTAAAAAACAAGAAGAACAAATCAAACGTTTACGACAAGAAATAGACAATATTATTTACCAATTATTAAGATGAACGTTTTACCGTTACATGTAACATCCAGAGCCGACGGAAATTATGTAAAATTATGAAACTTTACTGATTATTTCCTGCTCTTATCAACTTTTTCCAACAACCTTTCTATCCACTCCTTCTTGCTTCCCACATACTTTTGAGTAGGATGAAATACAATATTCCTTTCATTTAACATCTTACTTTCCCTAAACTAATCCAAACTTTTAAACTTTGATAACCTTTTTCTTATCATTTAAATGAGACTTGTCAATAGTTTTGTGTCTCATAACAAAATCTCCTGTTGAATATTTGCAAAACTTCATATGAGGACCCTTTGAATGTAGGAACGGGCTTATTCCGCTTATTGTTCTTTAAAACATCTCTCTGGACAAGGATATTTATCTCAAGAATCTCTACAGAGCGATGGTATCGCATTTCACCTCGTGGGTTGGCTAAGGAACAGACACTGGTAGAGTAAGAAATGCTACCAGCACACTAGCCTCTTGGAGAAGTACATAGAAAAATATAACTTTGTAAGACCTCATTGTTCGTTAGGTTATAGAACACCTGCTGAAGTAGCTTATGGCAATGGTATAAAGAATTCTGAGGTGGTCCTATGATAATGTGTTATAATTTTTTTGTGGGTATGTGTTCACGATGTAGTGAACTTATACAAAGGGAAGGATAGGTACCCAAACTACATTATTCAACCTCTATCCAAAAAGTTTAGTTAATAAACTTCGATATGTCAATGATGTAAAGCTTACAAAAGAGGCTAAGCTAAGACTAAAGTGGATAGAGTACTACGAGAAAGTAAAAGATGTAACGAAAACCTGTAGATACTTTGGAATATCAAGAACCACATTCTACAAATGGCTAAAAAGATACCAAAAGGATGGATTGAAAGGACTTTTAGACAGACCTAAAACTCCGTTGAGAAAAAGAGCTCCAACTGTGAGAAAGAAATATGAACTTGATATAATACGCATAAGAAACAACAATCCAACTTGGAGCAAAGAGAAAATAGCAATCTATTTAGAAAAAGAAAAGGGTATAAAAGTATCACCATCAACGATTTACAGAGTACTAAAAAGCTTTGGGTTAATAGAAAGAACA
>OFEH01000175.1_pt1 | contig 26371 bp, 30 predicted proteins | sample 1521031 | NCBI WGS metagenome assembly OFEH01 (sample SAMN05518350, study PRJEB24110) | hypersaline lake metagenome | isolation source: Grendel Spring, Yellowstone National Park, Wyoming, USA | place: USA:Grendel Spring, Yellowstone National Park, Wyoming, USA | collected 2011-11-16
GTTGTTGATGTCTTTACCAAGATAATCTTCTATTAGGCTTTCTAAAGAAGCTTTTAACTTCCCTATTCTTTCTTCTTCTTTCATAAACAAAACCTCCTAAAATTTGATAAAGTGTTTAAGTTTAAGACACATAAATATTTTAACTCCCCTCCGTTTTCTTCTTTTAAGTATGTTAATGGTTGCTACAATATCAATATAAATGGATTATGTGTTAATTCTATCCAAGAAAAAGATACGCTCAAAGTAAATAAATTTGGATTTGTATATTTTGATAAAAATTTCAATTTAACTGCCAATTTAATATCTACTTTTCCCCAAGAGCAAGGAGGATTAAAATATGAAAAAAAGAAATAACATTTTATTTAGTATTGGTAAAGGTATTATAGTTTTACTGCTAATTGGTTTAGTGAACATGTCTTATTCTCAAAGTTTACCAAGTTCTATAAATGGTTATAATCTACAAAATGCCGAAGGATATGTAAGTGTAGAAAAAAATTGTGTTGTAAAACATTTTATAGTAGTATCTAATGGAAATGGCATAGGGCTTATTCCAGTAAAGGAAAATCCAGCAAAAGTTCTGAAAAGTGTAAAAAACATAGTCAGCGATATAAACAATCGAGGAGGAAATACCAATGAAAAATAAATTGAAGAACAGATCTAAACATAAACTTTTGGCTACACTATCGTTTTTTGCTTTTAATCTAATGATTATGAACAATTCTTACGCTGCAACTATAAGAAATATGAAATTTGAGAATGCTAATCTATACGATGTAATTAAAACAATAGCAACCATAGATAATAAAAGCATTATATTTGGTCCAAAATTTAAGGATGAAAAAGTGAATATAAGTATTACAAAACCTATATCAGCAGATCAACTATTTCATGACATTATAAGAGAATATTGTTTAACTTATACTACAACAAATGGTATAGTAGTTATAAACTCTGGAAAATGTGAAGCGAGCACTTCACTTAGTGGTTTGCCACCTTTGTCTTCCCTTTTAAAAAGTGGAAGTTTGGCTACTACACCAAGTTCTTTGCAAAGTGTTAATAGAGAGGAATTAGTAAACACTGAAACAGTGATATTAAGAGGTATATCTGCTGAAGAAGCGTATTCACTAATTAAACCTATTAAAGGTATACTTAAGGTTTATAGAGCTGATGAACTTGGTGTAATAATAGTTAGTGGTTCTCCAAAGGCTATAAAGCAAGCAAATGAAAAGCTAAAACCATATTTTGCACAACCACCAAGACCTGGAGAAGCAATGATAAGTGTTCCGCTTTATGTTTACGACATAAGCCCTGTTAACTTTGAAAAACTTATAACTCATTATCTTTCAAAAGACGCCGTTATAATACATGAAGAAGGTAACAAAATCATTTTAGAAGATTATCCACAAAACATTGAAAATATATTAGGTTATTTTCCTCAATACGTGTCTCTTAAACCAAAATATATTACAGAGGTTTTATTTATAAAAAAAGACTTGGAAAAAGCGTATAATTTAGCAAAATCCTGTAAACTTAAAAAAGTAGCTAAAAGCGAAGAGTTTAAAGCCATAATACTAACTGGTAATCCAAGTAACGTTATATCTTGTGAAAAAGTGCTTTCAGCCTATGTCTCAAGCACTCCAAGACAAAACGTAATGAAATCTCAAACATTTTATATAAAATATATCACGCTTGACAAGTTTGAAAAGCTTATAAAACCTTATCTTTCAGACAAAGCTATAGTAACACCTATAAATAAAATGGATGCTGTAACGGTAGTAGATTACATTCAAAACCTTGAAGATATAAAAAAACATCTAAAAGAATATATATCCACCAAACCACTATATATACAGATAGACGTAAAAGCTGTTGAGATAAGCAAAGACTATCAGAAACAATTAGGCTTAGGCATAGGCGGTGCTTACGCAGGTAGAGGTATCACGATTTTAAATACCAGTAATTTTAATCCAACAAGTCCACTGGCAAATGCTTTTAGTTTTATAGGTAGTGGTGGTAGCCCAGAGGTTACAGCTACACCCAAAGCGCTCCTAACGGTTTGATATCAGGCATATATTCAGAAGGCAAGTTTCATGTCCTAGGTTTTGAGATTCAAGCGTTAGAATCTATAAACAAAGCAAAGAGCGTTTTCAAAAGTACTTTGTTAGCTATGAATGATCAGCCAACGTCTTTAACCCAAGGTATTGAATATCCATTTACCACAATATCAACTCCGGGCCAAGCAGTGCCTACAGTTACATTACAGAATGTTCTTAACTCCATAAAAGTTACACCTCAAGTGCTGCCTAATGGTAAAATATTGCTAAATATAAATATTCAAAACATGTCTTTAGGTCCTTTAGCGGCCAATGGACAACCTACTATAAACCAAAATAGCAACTCTCTATCGATAGTTTTATCTGACGGCGCAACTTTAGCGATAGGAGGAGTGGGGCTTAAGAATGAAAGCAATGGTTTGCAAGGAATACCAGGATTGGATAAGGTTCCAATTGTTGGTAATATTGGTATGACAAAAAACGAATCAAAAAATAACACAAATCTTTTTATATTCATAACTGCTAAGAGGGTTGAGAAATGAAGTTAAGTTTAGGTTTAAAACATAAAAAAGCTTATAGTATTTTTCTATCTAATACTTATTTTAGTTTAACGCTTTTAAAAAAAGATTCTTGTGAATTGATAACAAAGCATGAGAAAAGTCAAGATTCTTATACTATAATTGATGATATAAGATCAAATACTTCTTTATTTAAAAATATAGAGCCAGGGGACGCCCATATAATTTTAGATGTAGGACTTGGCATAGTTAAGACCAGGTTTTTACCAAAAGCTATAAAACAAAAAGATATTGAGAACGCTTTAAAACTATAACTTGAAACAGATATTGGTCATAAATTAAACAAGCATTATTTAGCTTATGACATATTGTTGAAAACTGATGATGGGAATATATATTTGGTGGCTTATGCGGAAAAAGAGGATGTAATACTTGCTGAAAAATCTTTTAAAAAATATGGGTTAAACGTAAAAAGTGTATCTCATTTTGTGGTATATTTTATAAACGCCTTGATAGAATTGAATGTAAATATACCTATAAATGCTGTTTATATTAATAAAGATTATTATTTTTTATTAAAACTAGGAGAAAGATTTATAGATTATAAAAAAGTAGATATAACTAACTTTAATGAGCAAAGGGAAAGTATTTTGAAAGATATTGACAGTTCAGCACTTTTTCTAGGGTTAGAAGATGTAAAACTTGTGTACTCAAGCTTGTTTGCAGAAGATCATGATTTTTACGACAGATTAAGAAATCTTTTGCATGTGAGAGGGGAGATCTTTCCTCCTTACGATTTTGATTGTTATCTTCTACAGGTTAACAGGAGCATTTACTGATGCCTAAATTTCAATATGTAGCTTATACAAAAGATGGTAAAGTAGAAAAAGGCGTTATAGAAGCTCAAAATCAAGATGTGATAGCTCAAATATTATCTTCCAAAGAACTTATTCCTGTATCTATAGAGCTTGCCAAAGAGAGAACTCTTTCTTTTTCCTTTGGTAAGAAAGTGAAAGAAAAAGAATTATCTTTAGTATTGCGACAGCTTGGGTTTTTAATTCAAGTAGGTATAAGTGTACCACAAGCTTTTGAAATGGCAGCAAAACAAATACATAACAAATATTTTCAAAAAACGCTTTTAGAAGTTGCTAAAGATGTTAGTGAAGGGCTTACTGTAGGTCAAGCGATGCAAAAAAGAAAAAATGTTTTTCCACCGCTTCTTATAAGTCTAGTAATAACAGGAGAAGAAACCGGACAGCTAGATAGATCACTAATTTTGGCTTCAGAATATTATGAAAAATTAGCTAAAATAAAGGGTAAAATAAAAAGCGCTTCTTTTTATCCTTCTTTTGTACTTATAATAGCCACCATTATAACAACAGGCATTATTTACTTTTTGGTACCAATATTTGCTAGCATATACAAAGGTTTCGGCGCATCGCTACCTCTCCCTACGTTAATGCTTTTAAAAGCTTCTAATTTTTTACATGAAAATATATTAAAATTTGTAATTCTTCTTATTATTTCAGTTTTTGTTTTTAAACGCCTTTATCAAAATAATATGGAGTTTAAAAAACGAATAGAAAAAACACTGTTAAAACTACCTGTTTTAGGCAATGTTTTCCATAAAATAATGATGAACTCCTTTGCTACTTCGTTATCCTCTTTATTTTCTAGCGGTGTGTCTTTGGATAGATCTATGGAATTAATATCTCAAACTAGCACAATGCAAATAGTAAAAGAAGGGATAGAAAAAGCTTCTAAATCTGTAAAAGAAGGAAAACCGCTATGGCTATCTCTAAAAGAGACAGGGCTATTTGATGATCTTTTTATATCTATGGTTAAAATAGGCGAAGACACCGGACGCCTTGATGATTTATTACAAAGTATCGTAAGGTTTTACGAAGACGAAGTAGATAAAGCAATAGATGCCATGATATCTTTGATAGAGCCTACTATGATTGTAATAATAGGAGGCATAATAGGTGTTATATTAATAGCTCTATATATGCCAATATTTAAAATAGGCTCGTTGATAAAATCTTAACTATTTTATATTTTTTTCACAACTATATGGTATATTTTACCTATGCATAGGGATTGGTCAAATACTTATAAATTTTTACATTGGACTTTTGCCCCTTTGATAGCATTGCAGCTGTTGCTATCGCTTTTCATGAGCTCTAAGAAACAAGGGCTTCCATATTTGCTATTTAAAATTCACGTAACTATAGGGCCTATTCTAGCTGGTGTTATAATAGCTCTATGGATATATATATTAACAAATGCTTCTATAAGATCTCACTTTTTCCCGTATAATAGATGGGATGAAGTAGTCAATGATTTTAAAAACCTTATAAAGCTTAAACTAGCAGAAACTGGACCAAGGCCTGGGCTTCCTGGTTTTGTTCATGGGCTTGGTTTAATAGACGTTAGCATAGTGCTTGTGGCAGGTGTTATAATGCACTTTCTGTTTCCATTTTCTTTGAAAGATCCATCTTTAAAACCAATTGTTCATTTTTTTATGGAAATCCATGATTTTTTTGGCAATTCGATGTGGGTTTACATGGTAGGACATGCGTCTATGGCTTTGTTGCACAAAATAGTATCTAAATAACTTTACCTGGGTTAAAAAGGTTTTTGGGATCAAAACTTTGTTTTATGGCTTTTAAAAGCTCAATACCTACATCTTTTAACTGCCATTCTAAAAATTTCTTTTTAGTAAGACCAACACCATGTTCGCCAGTGATAGAACCTTGATAACTCAGGGCTAACTCAAATACTTCATCTACTGCCTTTTCTGCTCTTTCTAATTCTTCTTTGTTTAATTTATCGTAAAGTATGTTTACGTGGAGGTTGCCGTCTCCTATATGCCCAAAGTTTACTATAGTGAGGTTATATTTTTTTGCTATTTCGTTTATTTTTTGCAGTGCTTCAGATAGATATATCCGTGGGAAAACTATATCTTCGTTTATCTTACCGGATTTGATGTTAGCAAGGGCTGGACCTATATTTTTTCTTGCACTCCAAAGTTTTTGTTCGTGTTGAGGGTTTTGGGCTGGTATAACATCAGCTCCTAAAGACTTTAGTATGTTGGATACCTCTATTTTTTCTTTTTCTACACTTTCTTTTTGTCCATCAAGCTCTATCAACAAGACTCCTTCGGCATCTTCTGGAATACCGGCTGGATAGAATTTTTGTACAGCTTGTATAGAATTTTTATCCATAAATTCCAATGCACAAGGCAATATACCAGACGTCAGTATTTTAGTTACAGATTTACCTATATTTTCTATGTTGTTGAATATGCCCATTATGGTTGATTTGTAAGGTGGTTTTGGTATCAATTTTAATATAGCTTTTGATACTATACCAAGTGTTCCTTCCGAACCAACTACAAGTCTCGTTAGATCATATCCTGCTACATCTTTTATAATGGGATTTCCAGTTTTTAACAGCTTTCCTTCTTTTATGTACATTTCTAGCCCTAACACATATTCCCTTGTAACCCCATACTTCAAACACCTTGGACCACCGGCATTTTCTGCTATGTTGCCACCTATAGTAGAATACTTAAAGCTAGAGGGATCTGGCGGATAAAATAATCCTAGAGACTCCACGTAGTCTTGCAATTCCGATGTAACAACCCCTGGCTCCACGTAAGCTGTGGTGTTGTCTACGTCTACATGAAATTTATTCATTTTTTCAAGGGATATCACGATAGACCCCTCTACAACAGGTGTAGCACCACCTGTCAAACCTGATCCGGCACCTCTTGGTACAATGGGTATATCTTCTTCATAACAGATTTTTACTATTGTTTCTATATCTTCTGAAGATGTGGGAAAAGCTACAGCTATAGGAGTAATATGTTCTATTGGAATAGCAGTGGCATCGTAAGAGTAGAGTTTTCTTTCTACTATAGAATCGTTAATTTTATCGCCCAAGGCGTTTTTAAGTTTTTTTAATTTTTTTTCCATGTATTAGATAATAACTTAAATCTTAAGCAAGTCAAGGGTTTTAATCATTAGAGATTATGTACCATGTTCCCAGGAGGACATATAAGCTATCTGTTCTGGTGTAAGTGTATCGATCTCTATGCCCATGGAATCAAGCTTTAGTTTAGCTACTTTTTGGTCTATGTCATCTGGCACTTTATACACATCTTTTCCTAATTTGCTATGGTTATTTAAAATAAATTCTGCTGATAGTGCTTGATTAGCAAAAGACATATCCATAACAGAAGCTGGATGGCCTTCGGCTGCTGCTAAGTTTACAAGTCTTCCTTCTGCCAACACGTATATACGTTTTTTACCGCTTTTAGTGTTGATAATATATTCTTTAACCATAGGCCTTCTTTCGTTTATTTCTAATGCAACATTTTCTAAATATCTGACATCTATCTCTACGTCAAAATGCCCTGAGTTTGATACGATAGCTCCGTCTTTTATTACTTCAAAATGCTCTTGCCTTATCACTTTTGTATTTCCTGTTACGGTTACAAATATATCTCCCAATGGAGCTGCTTTTTCCATTGGCATAACCAAAAAACCATCCATCCTAGCTTCTAACGCTTTTAAAGGGTCTACTTCTGTAACTATAACATTAGCACCCATGCCTCTTGCTCTCATAGCTACACCCTTACCGCACCAGCCATAGCCTGCTACTACAAAAGTAGAACCTGCTATGAGACGATTTGTAGCTCTTAGTATACCATCTAGCGTAGACTGTCCTGTGCCATATCTGTTATCAAACATATGCTTGGTAAGAGCATCATTTACTGCTATAACTGGAAATTTAAGAGCCTTATCTTTTGCCATAGCTTTTAGTCTTATAACACCTGTAGTTGTTTCTTCCATTGCTCCAAAAATCTTTTTGGTTAGCTCTTCGTATTCTTTGTGAGCATTAGAAATCAAATCAGCCCCATCGTCTATTAGTATATTTGGATTTTTATCTAGGATGCTTCTTAAATGTTTATAAAATGTATTGTTATCCTCACCCTTTATTGCAAATACAGGTATGTCATAATCTTTTACCAATGAAGCAGCTACATCATCTTGAGTTGAAAGCGGGTTTGAAGCACAAAGATATACGTTTGCTCCTCCTTCTTTTAATGTTATCATAAGATTTGCTGTTTCTGTAGTTACATGAAGACAGGCTCCTATGGTTATACCCTGAAAAGGTTTTGTCTTAGAAAACTCTTCTCTTATAGATTTTAATACGGGCATATCAATACCAGCCCATTCAATTCTATCTTTTCCTTGTTTAGCCAAATTAATATCTTTTATATCGTAGTTCATTATTTAGCCTCCTTTTTTATTTTGAAAGTGCATTTTTCATGTCCTTGAGCTTGACAGGATACCTCTACAACGCTATATTTTGTCTGTAATAATTCTGTTAAAAAACCGCTGAAAAATCCAGCCATTGGCTCACAAACAGGTTTTTTGCTTTCTGGTATAGCTTCTACAAGTATAGAACCCTCTACATATATTTCCATGTTTTCCACCGATGTTTCCATAAACGTTATTAGTCTTGATGATTCAGCTATTATAGTGAGTAAGTCTAAAGCCTCTGAAAGCTTATCTGTGGTTACTTCATACCGTTCTTTCAAAGTTATTGCACCCTTCTTCCCTCCAAGCTCTGCTGCCTTTTTAATAAAGGTACCTATGCCTAGCTTGTTTAGCTTGAAAAGCTCTTTATAACCATCTATAAGAGCTGATCTATGTATTAAAACGGACTCCCTTTCTATAGCTTCCGCTAATATCCTTAGATTATCTCTAAATTCCATATTTTCACCCACCCTACTATTATAACATCATAAAATAGCTTCGTCGTAATCTATGTAATCGTAAGTTTCCCTGCTTCTTATAAGCCTATATTTTCCATTTTCTACAAGCACTTCTGCAGCTCTTGGCCTTATGTTGTAATGGCTTGACATAGAAAATCCATAAGCACCGGCGCTTAATACTGCAAGATAATCTCCTCTGTCTACTTTATGTATTTCTCTGTCTTGAGCTAAAAAGTCTCCAGTTTCACATATTGGTCCTACTATATCGGTTTTAATAAAATCTTCTTTATATTTGTTGTGGGTAGGAACTATGTGGTGATAAGCTCCGTATATGGAGGGTCTTATAAGGTCATTCATGCCAGCATCTACTATTACAAAATGTTTATGACCTTTATCTTTTAAAAATTGCACTTCTGTTATCAAGATACCAGCGTTGCCTACCATCGATCTGCCAGGTTCTAAACAAAGCCTTGCTTTTATATCTTTAAAAGCCGGATACAAAGCTTCTTTTAAATCTTTAGGATGTGGTTCCTGCTCTTCGGGTTTATACTTTATACCTAAGCCTCCTCCCATATCTATATACTTAATATCAAACCCATCTTTTACAAGCTTGTCGTAAAGCTCTCTTACTTTCTCAGAAGCTTCTATATAGGGTGATACATCCAAAAGCTGGGAACCTATGTGACAGTGTATACCTATTACATTAAGGTGTTTTAGGCTTTTAGCATACTGATACTCTTTGTAAGCAGTTTTTATATCAACTCCAAATTTGCTTTTTTTCATACCAGTGGATATATAAGGATGGGTTTTAGGGTCTACGTCAGGATTTACTCTTATTGCTACGTTGGCTTTTTTCCCAAGATTTTTTGCTATATCGTTTAATATATCGAGTTCCATTGAAGATTCTACGTTAAACATTTTAATCTCTGCTTCAACGGCAGCTTTTAACTCTTGTATAGTTTTACCAACACCAGCATAAACTATCTTAGAAGGCTCTATCCCGGCTTTTATAGCTTTTCTAAGCTCGCCGCCAGAAACTATGTCAGCTCCAAAACCCTCATCCTTTAAAAGCTTTACAATGCTTAAATTTCCATTTGCCTTCAAAGCGTAATGAAAATCCGTATCTTCGAACGCTTCTTTATAGGCTTTAGCTTTGTCTTTTATGTAAGAAGCCGAATACACGTAAAGAGGTGTCCCAAATTCTTTAGCAAGCTCCTCTAAATCCACATTTTCTAAAAATAACTTATCTTCTTTGTAATCTAAATACTTGTTGTAATCTTTTAGCATATTCTCTCCTCTCTTGTGATATAACAAACGGCCACAGAAAACTCCTTCTCATGAGATATGGATATAAAAGGTTTTAATTTTTGAGCCTTTAGGAAATCATTTGTATGAGTATCTTTAATCCTTAACTCCGGTATCCCGTTTTTAGACTTTACTATTTCAAAATCTTTAAAGCTAAAACGTCTAACGGATAAAAATGAGAAAGCTTTTATAGAAGCTTCTTTAGCAGCAAATCTACCAGCTAGACATTCAATATTCATTTTGCATAAATTTATTTCGTACTCTGTATATACCCTATTTAAAAAATGATAACCAAACCTTTCTAGGGCTTTAGCTATCCTTATGTTTTTTACAATGTCTATACCTAACAATCCTCTTTTAACCCTAGATTCTTAAGCATTGTAATGGCTGGGCACCAATTTGTAAAAGCAGATTGTATTTGATTTATAGCCATAAACAGTATGAGAAGTTTCCAAAGGAAACCTACATCAGAACCCAATATACCAAATAGGAAAATAAAAAGAAGCATACTACCAGATAACAATCTTAGGCCTTGATTAATTGTTAGGCTTTTAAGAAAATCCATATTTACCTCCTTTACACTAATACTTCAGAAGCTACTTCTTCAGGATGAGCAATTCTGCCCAAAACAGCACTCGCAGCAACTACAGCTGGGCTTGCCAAATAAGCTTCACTTTGTGGATGACCCATACGACCAGGAAAGTTTCTATTGGAAGTAGATATACATCTTTCTCCTTTAGCGAGTATTCCCATATGCCCACCTAAACAAGGACCACATGTTGATGTGCTAACGACACACCCAGCTTCTATAAATATATCTATCAAACCTTCGTGAAGAGCTTGCAAGTATACATTTTTTGAAGCTGGTATGACAATGCATCTCGTGTAAGGATGAACTTTTTTACCCTTTAATATGCTTGCCGCTATTCTCAAATCTTCAATACGACCATTTGTACAAGAACCTATAAAAGCCTGATCTATAGTTATATGAGTAGATTCAGATACTGGATGTACATTTGATGGTAAATAAGGCCATGCCACCATAGGTTCGATAGAAGAAGCATCCCACTCGTATACTTCTACATAGTGTGCATCTTTATCGCTTTGATATATCTTGTAGGGTTTCTTTGCTCTTTTTTCTACGTATTCTATAGTTTTTTCATCTGGAGATATGATACCGCTTTTCCCACCAGCTTCTATCGCCATATTTGCTATGGTTAGTCTCTGGGATATGTCTAAGCTTCTTATGGCTTCTCCGTCAAACTCCATAGCTCTGTAAAGCGCACCGTCAACACCTATTTGACCTATCGTATAAAGTATCAAATCTTTACCACTAACCCACTTATTAAGCTTTCCGTAAAATATAAATTTCATCGATTCTGGCACTTTTAACCATATCTCGCCAGTGGCTATAGCATAAGCTAAGTCTGTACTTCCTACACCTGTAGAAAAAGCTCCAATGCCTCCGTAGGTGCAAGTATGAGAGTCAGCTCCTACTACCAAATCACCTGGCACGACTATTCCGTTTTCTGGCAACAATGTATGCTCTATACCTTCGCCTTCCCCAAAAAACCATTTTATATTGTGTTTTTTAGCAAAATCTCTTGCTATTTTGGCTTGTTCTGCAGATTTTATATCTTTTGCTGGAACAAAATGAGATAGGACAAGTGCAATTTTATCCTTGTCAAACACTTTTTCTATGCCGTATTTTTCTAAAGTTTTTATGGATAAAGGAGCAGTGACATCGTTGGCCATTGCCAAATCTATTTTGACAGTAACAAGCTCTCCAGGAAACACTTCCTTTTTCCCAGCATGATCTGCAATTATTTTTTCAGTAATAGTATATCCCATATAATCACCTCTTAAAATCTAGCTAACTATTTTACAATATGAGAAATTTATTGTCAACAGTGGTTTCCTCATATGTTAACCACATCTTTATCAACTTTAGGCTCTACGTTATTTTCTTTTTTCTCTAAAGATTCCTCTTGTTTACAAGCATTTTTTATCTCAACGCCGTGTAAGCTAAGTATCTCTACAAACTCTTTACAGTCTATGGTCTCTTTTTCTATTAGTCTTTTGACCACACTGCTTAAGGCTTCCTTGTTCTCGGCTATAACTCTTTTTGTTTCTTCATAAGCAGATGCGAGGAGTTTTTGTACTTCTTTGTCTATCTCTTTTAGAAGATCTGGGCTACCTTCCATGACTGTAGAACCACCAAGGAAAGGGTTGATATTCCTTCTTACAGATATTGGTCCTACATTTTCACTCATTCCCCAAGTAGCTACTATACGGTAAGCTAAATCGGTAGCTCTTTGAAGATCGTTTTCTGCTCCTGTAGTTATACCATCCTTACCATAAAACACTTCCTCTGCACATCTTCCACCCATAAGTATATGTATTCTTGAAAGAAGATCTGCTTTGTCATAAATATGCTTATCGTCTAGTGGAAGCTGTGTAGTCACTCCTAAAGCCATACCTCTTGGTATAATTGAAACTTTGTGAAGAGGATCAGCGTTTGGCATCATAAGTCCCATTAAAGCGTGCCCTGCTTCATGAACGGCTATTTTTTCTTTTTCTTTTGGTGATATGACCATACCTCTTCTTTCCAATCCCATCATAACTCTATCTATAGCCTCTTCCAAATCCTCCATATGTATAAGATCTTTTCTTTTTCTAGCCGCCAAAAGTGCCGCTTCGTTTAATATGTTCTCAAGGTCAGCTCCAGTAAACCCTGGTGTTGCTCTTGCTATAAGTTCCAAATCTACATCCTTTGCAAGCGGTTTATTTTTAGCGTGGACTTTCAATATCTCGTATCTTCCTTTTACATCTGGTTTTGGAATAAATATTTGCCTATCGAATCTTCCTGGTCTTAAAAGGGCTGGGTCTAAAATATCCGGTCTATTTGTAGCTGCTATTATGAGTATGCCTTCGGAAGTGTCAAAACCATCCATCTCGACTAGAAGTTGGTTTAACGTTTGCTCTCTTTCGTCGTTACCACCTAGGTTTATAGCACCTCTGGTTCTTCCTACCGCATCAATTTCATCTATAAATACTATACAAGGAGCATTTTTACGAGCTGTTTCAAACGTATCTCTCATTCTAGCTGCACCTACACCTACAAACATCTCAACAAAATCTGATCCAGATACTGATATGAAAGGTACATGTGCTTCTCCCGCAAGAGCCTTAGCCAAAAGAGTCTTTCCAACACCTGGTTCTCCATAAAATAGTATTCCTTTTGGAGGTCTACCACCTAGTTTTCTAAATCTTGCTGGGTCTTTTAAGTATTCTATAACTTCAGCCACCTCTTCTTTAACTTCATCCATACCAGCTACATTGTCTAACTTTACGTTTGGTTTTTCTTCTATATAAACTTTTGCCTTTGATTTTCCAAAAGAGAAAGCTCTTGTGGGTCCACCGTTTCCCATTTGTCTCATCATTAAAATCCAAATACCAGCAAACAAAAGCACCGGAAACCAAGATATTAGCATTGATACAAGCCAGTTTCCACTGGAGGATATATCTTCTCCGCCAGACGGGGAAGCTTTTACCTTTACTCCATCTTTTATCATTTCATCTATAATAGATGTATAACCTTTTGGAATATAGGTTTCTACTTTCTGGCCGTCTTTGGTATAAGCTATTATCTTATCGCCTTTGATATCAGCCTCACCTATCTTGTCTTGTTTTACCATGTTTACCAACGTTGTTAAAGACATAGGAGTTGCACTTGGTGAGGATGAACCTTTTTCCTCAAACAGATTAAAAGCCACTATCATAAAACCTATAATTAGAAACCAAATAAGTATATTCTTAGCTGTTTGCAAAGCACTTACCTCCAAAACGAAGTGATAAATATAAATTTAAAATAAAATTAAAAATTAGCAATACTTTTCCAGATATTTTCTGCAAGGTTAATTCTCTGATTTTTGTCTGGGTTTTTATCTAGTTTCCATATGTTAATATGCTCTTCTATCATATCTTGAAGTATATCAGCATTTGAATATTGCGAGGGTTCTTCATAATCAAAACCATTTAAAATAAAGCTAAGAGGTTTTATATCGTGGCTTTTAAGATAAAAATAAGTTAAAAAGCTATGGTTAAGCGTCCCAAGATAAGCTCTTGCTACAATAAGAGGTAACGCATTTAAAGATTTGATTAGATATGCATAATCTATCAAAGGTTTTACCTTTATAGGCACAGCAATACCACCTGCTCCTTCCACTATAAGCACACTAGCTTTTTGTTCTCTTTCTTTTATTGTTTCAACGATTTTATCAACATTTATATCTACTTTTTCATCTAAAGAGCAAGCATAGGGCGACATTGGTTTTTTGAAGGTATATATTACGCTTTCTTGCCATGGTTTACCTAAAATACTACTTATTTTGTAAGCATCTTCTGGTTTTTCATCAACACCAGTTTCTATAGGCTTTATATAATCAACGTTTACACCTTTATTTTTTAAATATTCCACCAAAATAGAGCTAATATAAGTCTTACCAACGCCTGTATCTGTGGCGCTTATAAACAATATCATCTTTTATTTTGAATAGCAGTTTTTAGCTTTTCTATAAAATCATAAACATTCATAACACCTTGGAATTCTTCATTTTTACTTCTAACAGAAAGTGACTTTTCTTGCACCTCTTTATCCCCAACCACTAAAAGTATCGGTATCTTTTGAAGTTCGTTGTCCCTTATCTTTGCATTCATTCTTTCTGGTCTATCGTCTATATAGGCTCTAATGTTTCGGGCTTTTAAAAGCTCAAAAACTTCTTTGGCATAATCTAAATGTCTATCGGCTATAGGTATTATAGCAGCTTGTATAGGAGAAAGCCAAATTGGTAAGTGGCCTGCATAATGTTCTATCAAAACACCTGTAAATCTTTCTATAGAACCAAGCAAGGCTCTATGTATTATGTATGGTCTATGTTTTTTGTTGTCTTCTCCTACGTAGGTAAGATCAAAACGCTCCGGAAGATTAAAATCAAACTGTATGGTAGAGCACTGCCAGAATCTACCTATAGCATCTTTTATTTTTATATCTATCTTAGGACCGTAAAAAGCACCACCGCCTTCGTCTATTTCGTAATTTTTATCAAGGGCTTCTAAAGCTTCTTTTAAAGCCTCTTCCGATATTCTCCAGTTTTCTTCCGTGCCTATGGCATCTTTTGGTTTTGTGGATATAAATATTTGATAGTCTGAAAAGCCAAAATCTTTCAACACATCAAAAGCTAGTTCAAGCGTTTCTTTTATCACACTTTTTACATCTTCTTCTTTGCAAAAAATATGTGCATCATCTTGGGTAAAACCTCTTACTCTCATTAGTCCATGTAAAACTCCTGACATTTCGTATCTATAGACAGTACCAAGCTCAGCTATTTTAATAGGAAGCTCCTTGTGACTTCTTATCTTTGATTTGTATATAGCCATATGAAAAGGACAATTCATAGGTTTTACATAATAAGATTCTTCTTCAATCTTCATTTCTGGAAACATGTTTTCTTTGTAATAGCTAAGATGTCCACTTGTTTCCCAAAGTGTTGATTTTCCTACGTGAGGTGTATATACAAACTGATAATTTAAAGCTCTATGCTTTTCTTTAAGATAGTCCTCTACCACCTGTCGTAGTATGGCACCTTTTGGAAGCCAAATTATAAGCCCTGGACCCACTTGTTCATCTATTGTAAAAAGCTCAAGCTCCTTCCCTAATCTTCTATGGTCTCTTTTTTTGGCTTCTTCGTAAAGTTTTAGCCTTTCTTCAAGTTCTTTTTCCGTCCAAAAGGCTATGCCGTATATTCTTTGTAGCATTGGTTTTGAGGCATCCCCTCTCCAATAAGCACCAGCTATAGAACTGAGTTTAAAAGCCCCAGCCAATGCTGTGTTTGGAATATGCGGCCCTCTACATAAATCTACAAATTCTCCTTGTTCGTATACACTTATTCGTGCATCGTTTGGCAAAGAATTTATTATGTCTAACTTATAAACTTCTTTTTTGTTTTCAAAAAACTTCAGAGCCTCTTCCCTTGAAAGTTCTTTTCTTTTAATATCTAAGCTTCTTTTTATTATCTCTCTCATTTTATCTTCTATGATCTTTAAATCTTCTTCGCCTATGTGATGCCCTTCTACTTCTACATCGTAGAAAAAACCATCCTCGGTGGTTGGTCCTATCCCAAGATGTACTTTTTCATCTCCGTATATTTCTTTTAGGGCTTGTGCCATAATATGTGCTAAAGAATGCCTTAGTATGTCTAAGCTTTCTTTGTCTTGTTTCGTTATAGGTTTTAACGTTCCACCGTGGTATATTGGTGTTTGAAGATCGTAGATAATACCGTCTATAGATATTCCTATAATATCTTTTGAATCTAAGTTTAAAGCTTTTAAAAGCTCAGCACCAACTATTCCTTCTTGTAAATCGTATTCTTGATTGTTAAATACTATTTTCATACTAGAACCTCTTTATACGTTGAATCTAAAGTATATTATATCACCATCTTTTACAATGTAGTCTTTTCCCTCCAACCTTATAAGCCCTTGCTCTTTTGCCTTTGTCATGGACTTAACTTTTATATAGTCATCGTAGTTTATTACTTCTGCAGCTATAAAGCCTCTTTCTATATCAGAATGTATTTTGCCAGCAGCCTTTTGAGCTTTGGTATCTTTTGCAATAGCCCAAGCCCTAGACTCTTTTGGGCCGGCGGTAAAAAACGTTATAAGTCCCAAAAGTTTATATCCGCTTTTAATAATAGAAGATAAGCCAGTTTCCTTTAAACCATAAAGGTTTAACATTTCTTGAACTTCTTCTTTTGACATATCAATCATTTCTGACTCTAGCTTTGCACACACTGGAATTACTGGAGCGTTTTCTTTTTCTGCATATTCCAATAGATTTTTGTAATGTTGGTTGGAAGTAGGTTCTTGAATTTCTTCTTCAGATAAATTTGCTACAAACATTGTAGGTTTAATACTAAGAAGAAATAGCTTATTTTTTGCATATTCTTTCTCTTCTTCTGTAAGATCAGCTCTTCTTAAGGGTATCATTGAGTTTAAAATCTCTTCAAACTTTTTTAAGTATTCTAACTCTTGTTTTGCTTCTTGATTCCCACCTTTTGCACTTTTTTCTATTTTTTGAATAGCTTTTTGTACAGATTCTAAATCTTTTGCTATAAGCTCCAAATCTATAATTTCTATATCCCTTATGGGATTTACAGAGCCTTCAACGTGTGTAATATTGTCGTCTTCAAAACATCTTACCACTTGTACTATGGCATCTACGTTTCTTATGTGTGATAAGAATTGATTTCCAAGGCCTTCACCTTTACTTGCACCCCTTACCAAACCAGCTATATCCACAAACTCTATAAATGTCGGTACTGTTTTGGCAGAGTTTTCTAGTCTTGCTATTTCGTAAAGCCTTTCGTCTGGGACTTCTACTGTGCCTATGTTTGGCTCTATTGTACAAAATGGATAATTGGCAGCCTGAGCTTTGGCCACCTTTATAAGAGCATTAAATAACGTAGACTTTCCTACGTTTGGTAAACCAACTATACCGCAACTAAGGGACATTTACTCTTTTTTTTCTCCTTCGTTTTGCTCCTTATTCTCCCCTTCTTCTAAAGCTTTTTTGGCTCCTTCTATAGCACCGTTTGCAGCTGCTGAAGCGACCTTTATGATGCTTTGAGCCATATTCATAAGCTTGGTGGTTATTTCTTTGCCTTTTTCTAGTGGTATCTCCACTATGCTTTTGCTTTCTTTGTCCAAACCAAGCTCTTTTTTAATCCTTGCTATTTCCTCTTCTAAGCTCTCAATAGCTTTTTTTACATCTACTTTCTCTTCCATGTTCCACCTCCTTATTTATATTATAAAGCTTTTCATATAATTTAGCTATGTGTTTAAACATGAAAAATACTTTTAAGCTCTTTTGATAGCATTTTACATCCAAGTTCTTCAAAATATTTGTCTAGTTCTTGGTGATCAAGTTTAGCTACTTGCCATATCAAAGAATCCAAATGTATCATGTTTATGTTGGGTACATTTTTCAAGATCTCTTCAAAAAAAGTTATTATTTTATTATCATCAACGTTTTTTAAGCCTATTCTTGTTGCAAAATGCTTTATCCTTGAATCCACAGGTATAGGTATACCGTCAAAGTCAAAATCTTTGCAACCTTTCATAATAAGCCCTACACCTAAGCACTTCATTGCAAAAGCTATGGTTTTTCTCTCTTTTTTAGACTTCATCGTAAAAGCCAACTCTTCCCATATATCTTTGAAATGTCTTTTAAAATAATGGGTATTTTCTTGTTTCCACATTGTTTTTGCAAGGTTTGAATCAAAAAAGTTGTTCACTCTTTTAAGCTTTCCTTTGTAAGATCTTTCTTTTTCATAAAAGCTTAAAAAAGTATTTCTAAGAGCTTCATAATCTTTCTTGTTTTCATTTAGCAACAAGATATCTTTTAATATTGGAAAATACTTTTCTTGAGCTTTTCCCTTTAGCTGATAGGCGTTTAAACCGCTAACAACCATTATGATTGCAAAAGCCCCAAAATGATAAAAAGGCATAAGATCTTTAAAGTAAAGATACTCTGGTTCTTTTGATATTATTTTATCCCAAGCTTTTGGTGGTATTTTTTTTAAAATTTCTTCAAGTTTTTTTCTTTTCATTATCTTGAATCATGCAAAGCATATTTTTTGCTGCCTCTTGTTCCGCGTTCTTTTTACTGTTGCCTTTTCCTGTGGTTCTTAGACCTTTAAATAGACATTCAACTGTAAAGGTTTTCCTATGCTCTGGACCTTCTACGCTTATGACGTTGTATATAGGTCTTTCTTTCCACTTTTTTTGAGTTATCTCCTGTAAAGCTGTTTTGTAGTCCTGCTTTAAGCTATTTGAGTTTACCATCTCAAGTATTTGGCTTTTAAAATGATGCTCAAACAAACTTTTTGTGAGCTTACAATCGTATCCACTGTCTATGTATATGGCAGCCCAAAAAGCTTCAAACACATCGCAGAGAATAGAAGGGTTTTTGTTAGAACCCTTTAACTCTTCGCCCTTACTTATAAGTATATATTTTTCAAAGTTTAGAGATTTGGCGAGACTAGCTAAAAACTCTTCGCTTATTAAAAAAGATTTCAATTGAGAGAGCTCACCTTCCTTTTTATTTGGAAAAGCCTCCACCAATATATTTACTGTCATAAAGTTTACAAGAGCATCCCCTAAAAATTCTAATACTTCGTAGTTTTCTGAGCTTTTGGAAAAAGATATATGTGTAAAAGCTTTTTTTACTAAATTTTTATCCTTAAATCTATAACCTATTTTTTCTTCTAAAAGCTCGAAACTATCCATTTAATTGTGTTTTTAATCAATTTTGCTGAGTATTATACAGGCGTTTGTGCCTCCAAAACCAAAAGAGTTTGATAAAACGTTTCTTACATTGTACTGTATAGCTTTGTTTGGTACATAATCCAAATCACATTCAGGATCCGGATTTTCGAGGTTTATAGTGGGTGGTATTATACCAGTTTCAATAGTTTTAACAGATGCTACTGCCTCTACTGCCGATGCAGCTCCCAATAGATGCCCAATCATGGATTTGTTGGAGCTTATTTTTAGCTTATAGGCGTGATCTTTGAAAACTTTCTTTATCGCCAAGGTTTCTATTTTATCGTTTAGAGGTGTTGAAGTGCCGTGAGCATTTATATAATCTATATCTTCTGGGTTTAAAGAGGCATCTTTTAAAGCCAATCTCATACACATAGCAGCACCTTCTCCATCTGAACAAGGTGCTGTCACGTGAAAAGCATCATCTGTGGCAGCGTACCCTTTTATCTCAGCATATATCTTAGCGCCTCTTTTTTTAGCGTGTTCGTACTCCTCTAATATCAATATCCCAGCTCCTTCTCCCATTACAAAGCCATCTCTATCTTTATCAAAAGGCCTTGAAGCTTTTCGGGGTTCATCGTTTCTAGTGGACAGAGCTTTCATAGAAGCAAAACCAGCTATACCGAGTGGAGTTATAGCACTTTCTGTACCGCCAGCTATCATAATATCTGCATCGCCTCTTTGTATAATCCTGAAAGCATCTCCTATAGAATGATTACCAGTGGCGCAAGCAGATACTACGCAGTAGTTTGGCCCTCTAAATCCATATTTTATGGCTATGATTCCAGATGCCATATTTGCTATACCGTAAGGTATGAAGAAGGGAGAAACCCTTCTTGCACCCTTTTCGTTTAAAATCTCATGTTGTTCTTCTATATCTTTTAATCCACCTATACCTGTACCTACTATCACACCAACTCTATCTTTATCTATGTTGGCATTTTCAAGATCGGCATCTTTCATGGCTTCCATTGCGGCTGCGTAAGCAAACTTTATAAAATCAGAAAATTTTTGGGCATCTTTTTTATCGAAATAATCTTCTGGGTTGAAGTTTTTTACTTCGGCAGCTATTTTAACCGTCAAACCATATTTGTCTGGATCAAAAGAAGAGATGGTATCTATGCCGCTTTTACCAGCCACAAGGTTTTGCCAAAAATCATTTACATTGTTTCCTATAGGTGATACAACACCTATACCTGTTATAACCACTCTTCTCATTTTAACTTTTCATTTAGATAGTTTATAACATCACCGACAGTCTTTATCTTTTCAGCGTCTTCGTCTGGTATTTCTATGTTAAACTCTTCTTCAAAGCTCATAATAAGCTCCACAACGTCAAGGGAATCAGCGCCTAGATCTTCTACAAATTTTGCATCTGGAGTAAGTTTATCAACTTCTACTCCAAGCTGATCTGCTATTATTTCTTTGATTCTTTGTTCTCTGTCCATAAATGCCTCCTTTAAAAATATTTAATTTTACAACATACCACCGTTTACGTTGATTACTTCACCTGTTATGTAAGATGCTTTTTCAGAAGCTAAGAACAACACAGCATTTGCAACATCTTCTGGTGAGCCAAACTTTCCCAAAGGAATTTGCTTTTTATAAGCTTCTTTTATATCCTCTGGCAAGCCTTGAGTCATGGGAGTATCTATAAAACCAGGAGCTACTGCATTTACCGTAATACCCCTAGAACCAACTTCTTTTGCTAAAGACTTTGTAAAACCTATAAGAGCTGCTTTTGTGGCGGAATAGTTTGTCTGACCTGCGTTACCCATTATGCCCACCACTGATGATATATTTATTACACGACCCCAGCGCTTTTTAATCATTTGCTTAACAATGGGCTGTGTTATATAAAATATAGATGTAAAGTTTACTTTTATCACATCTTCCCATTCTTCTTTTTTCATCCTTATAAAAAGATTATCTTTAGTTATGCCTGCATTGTTTACAAGTATATCCACTGTTGTTGTTTTTTCTATTTCTTTTACGGTATCTTCTATAGAATTTATATCTAACAAATTTAGCTCGAAAGCGTAAGTTTTGACGTTGTATCTTTCTTTTATCTCGTTTGCCGCTGATTCTGCATCGCTTTTGACAGGGGCTGTTATTATAATGTCTGCTCCATTTTCTGCAAGCTTTTGAGCAATGGCTTTTCCAATGCCTCTGTTAGAGCCTGTTATTAAAGCAGTTTTACCGGCTAATTCCATATTTTAATATTATATCAAAAATATAAAATTTTTTCATTAGTTGAAATATTAATAGTTCTATATAATAGATTTAATGAGAATTAAAGATATAGCATCACCAGAGGATTTTGCGAATATAGCTTGGTTGTGTGCTCTTGGGGCTAGAGTTTGCTATACAAAGAAAACTTTGGAAGAGCTTTTACAAGAGTCTAAAATAACAAATAAACAAGAAACAAAAGAATTTCTTTTAAGACTTTGCTCTTACAAGCATTTCTCCGTGTTTTCTCATGCTTTTACATATAAAAAGTTAGAAAAAGAAAAGGCTATCTATCTGGCGGCAAAGTATTTTAAAACCTACTGGAACGAAGAAACACCAGATATAATAGGTTTTAGTTTAAGGCACTATTTAGAAGATTTAACAGAAGAAGAAAGAGATAAAGCTATCGAAGAAATATTAACACTAAATAAAGACTCTATGATTCCTAATATAGTTGATTCGAACGACAATGTTACTCTTGTTTATATATCAAGAGAATATTATGGATATGCGGTATTTTATCTTGAGAATATATCAAGGGTAATGACTCATCAGCTAGTAAGACACACTTTTTTGAATTTCTCTCAGCGTTCTCAAAGGTATGTGTTGCAATTTCCAAAAAAGAAAGATGTCCCAAGGCAAGATATGATGATAATCCCACCTACCATTAAGAATAACCAACAAGCTTTGGGTATTTTTCTAAAAGCCACAAAACAATCTGAAGAGGCTTACATAGACCTTGTAAATATGGGAATACCAGCAGAAGATGCAAGGTTTATCTTACCTCATGGTCAGAAAACAAACATAGTTGTATCTGGCACAATACCCCATCTAATGGATTTTATAAGTAAAAGGATAGAAAAAGGCGCTCAGTGGGAGATAAGAGATACAGCTATTAAGATGAAGGAGCTACTTGATCGTGGCAGACTTGTTGATCGTGGCAGACTTGTGAAAAGAAATTGACGTATGTCTCAAAACGTATTATATTTATATGTTGATTTATAGGAGGAAAAGTTTATGAAAAATGGACAAAGGCTAGAAAGGTGGTTTAATAAGGGTTTCTCAATTATTGAGTTTCTCTTGGTTTTAACGGCCTTCGTAATTTTCTTAGGAGCTGCCTTTATAGGCTACAGGACATTAAAAGCCAACGGCAATGAAACTCAGATAGCCAACAGGTTTAAGCTATTTGCCACAGGACTCAAGAGCTATGCACATGACTTTTACAATGCGTATCCTTACGTTAAATGTGTAAGCCCAAACGATTGGACAACAGGTACAGCACCAAGCAACAATGTAGCTTCATGTGCAGCTTTAGAGCAGTATATTGGCAGCTTTGTGGAAGTAGGACCAACCGCATCGAACATATGGACTTACACTGCCTATACTGGACCAGTTGGAGCTGGAACACCAGCTACTGCCAACAAACGGTGCAAATTCTAACGTTTCTGTAACCCAAGGCTATTACACATTCACAACTGCTCCTATAGACAACGCTTATGTTCAATCTATACTTAATCAAGCTAATGCTTACGGATTAAATTGTGCAATAATTCCTGCATCTGGTATTACTGGTTCTTCTGTTATCTCTTGCACATCTCAACCAGTACTTGTATCTGGTTCTAACAGCGTAAATTATTTCTAATCAAAGCTTATTGCCGGGGTTTCCCGGCAGTTTACCACAAATTTGTTTTTTTAAAATATAAGCATGCCATCTCCGTATGAGTAAAATCTATATTTGTGTTTTACAGCCTCTTTGTAGGCTTTTAGTATGAACTCTCTACCGTTTAGGTTTTCTGTATTGCAAAAAGCACTAACAAGTATAAGAAGTGATGATTTTGGAAGATGAAAGTTTGTAATAAGACCATCTAGGACTTTAAATTTAAATCCAGGTTTTATATAAAGATCTGTAAAACCAAAATATGGTTTATCTATAGCGGTTTCTAATGCCCTTGTAACTGTAGTGCCAACCGCTATTACCCTTTTACCCATTTCTTTTGTCTTTTTAATATTTTTTATAAGAGATTCTGAGACCTCTATATACTCTTCATCTATTTTGTGCTCTTCTATGTTTTGTACGCTTACTGGTTTAAAAGTTCCGTAGGATACATGAAGTGTGACAAAATCTATATTTACTTTTTTCTTTAGTTTTTCTAAAAGCTCTTTTGAAAAATGCAAAGATGCCGTTGGGGCTGCTACAGAAAACTCTTTTTTTGCAAATACCGTTTGATAAAACTCTTTATCTATTGGTTCTTCATCTCTTCCTAAATATGGTGGTATTGGTATCTTGCCGTATTTGTTTATGGCCTCAATTTGATTTTGGTTTTTAGCTTTTAAAAGCACCAAAAACTTTGATTTTTCTATTTGAGAATGTATGATTGCTTCAAAATCATCGGAGATTTTTACGACAAGTCCTGGTTTTATATTTTTGCCCCCCACAAGAGCTTCCCATTTTTCATTTTCTAAGTGTCTTAAAAGAAGTATTTCTACATTTGAGTTTTCTATCCCTTTTTTCTTTCCTAAAAGTCTTGCCGGAAGGACTTTTGTGTCGTTGAATATCAATAAATCCCCTTCTTCCAAAAACTCATCTATATGCCAAAACGTTGAATGAGTTATATTGGAGCTTTTTCTATCTAAAACCATCAGCTTAGCGCTATGTCTTGGGTTTACTGGGTATTTGGCAATGAGCTCTTCTGGTAAATCGTAATCAAACAGTGATATATCCATTGTAAATTTCCAACAAATCTGTGGTATCGTCTATAATCTCAATCCTTCCTTTGTAAGTTTTTGAAAAATCACTTTCAAAATCAAGACTTATGCCCTTTCCTATAAATTTATAACCTCTAAATATAAGCATCTTATCCCACATATTTTCTTCTAAAAATCTTGATATCGTATAAGCTCCACCTTCTACAAAAATGTGCATTATATCTATTTCGTATAAGGCTTTTAATATGGATTTTATATCAAAACTTTCTAATTCTAAAAGCCTAACACCAAGGGATTTAAGGTGTTCTTTCTTTTTATCATCGGCTTTTGTAGAAACTATGATAATAATTTTTTCGTATCCTTTTTTAAATATGTTTGCATCGTAGGGAACATTTAAGTTTGGGTCTATGACAACGCTGTAGGGCTGATATTCATTCCCTTCAAGCCTTACGGTAAGTTCTGGATTATCGTTTAAGATGGTGTTTATACCTACCAATATTGCGCTTGAATGCTTTCTATATATATGAGATATTTTCCTTGCTTTTTCTGAGCTAATCCATTTGCTTTCTTTGTTTTCTTTAGCAAGTTTTCCATCCAAAGACATAGCGCATTTTAGGGTTACAAAAGGTCTTTTTCTTGTTATATAAACAAAAAAATCTTCATTTAACTTATCACATTCTTCTTTTAATATACCTACTTCTACTTCAATACCAGAAGATTTTAGCCATTCTATGCCTTTTCCAGAGACTTTTGGATTTGGATCCACTGAGCCTATAACAACTTTTTTTATACCAGCAGAGATTATAGCAGGACAGCACGGGGGTGTTTTACCATGAAATGAGCAAGGCTCTAAAGTTACATACATCGTAGCCCCTTTTACATCTTCTTGGGCATTTTTTAAAGCTACGATCTCAGCGTGATCAGTGCCTGCTTTTTTATGAGCTCCTATTGATAAAATCTTGCCATCTTTTACTATAAGTGCTCCTACGGCAGGATTTGGATGGGTTTGTCCCTTGTATTTGTAAGCTTCCTCTAAGGCAAGTTTCATATAATAAATATCTTTATCCATTTTTTAAAAGATCTTCTACAATCATATCTTTTATTCTATCCATAGCATCTTCTAAAGCTTGTCTTTTTGGCAAATCTCCTTCCCCACCGGTAGGCAAAGCGTAATAAGAGCTTTGAGAATAAGTATATTTTTTGTTACCTATATCAAGCTCTATGCTTAAGTTTAAAATATAGTTGTTTGCCCTTTGATATATAGAATATCCTATTGGCATATCAGATAAATTGGTGATTTTTAAGAAAACAGTTTTATGGCTTTTAGAGTTACAATCTAAAGGTTTTTTTGCTTCTATAAAAGCATCTTCCACAGACTTTATCACATACTCTTTTATATAAGGATCTTCTATAAAAGCTCCTTCTTTTTCTTTTATACAAAAACTTTGAGCGTAGGATATAACTATAAAACAAAGATATAAAGGAATTATAAGTTTCTTCATATAAAATAACTTCATATAAAATAATATGATATCATAAAAAATATTTTATGCTATAATATTAATAACCTTGCAACGGGACAGGGTGAACCCCGCCAGGTCCGGAAGGAAGCAACGGTAAGCCTGCCGTCTCGGGTGCAAGGTTTTTTATGAAAGTAATAGCGCTTGTAAGCTCTGGTTTTGATAGTATCTCGCTTTTAAACTATTATATAAATAAAAACTACGAAATATATCCAATATATGTAAAAAGCGGATTTAAATGGGAAGAGGAAGAGCTAAAACATCTGAAAGATATAATAGATCATATGTCTAAAAGCTATAAACTCATAAAACCTTTAAAAGTAAGCCATGCTCCTAATGATTTTTTTGAGGACTTCAACAAAAGAGCATTTATAAATGATGAAGATGTAGAGATTCCTTTTAGAAACCTAGATCTTTTGATAAGTGCCTTAAAATATGCTTACGCTGTTGATGCAAACCTTATAGCCATAGGTATCATGGGTCTTGTGGCTTTTAAAGATAATTCTTATAATTTCATAAAAACCATAAACGATCTATTTTCTATGTATGGAGATTACAAGGTAGAGACGCCTTTTTTGGGTATGTCTAAAAAAGATGTATTCGATAGATACTTCATAAAAGAGCTGTTTGATAAAGCCTTTTGCTGTATGAATCCAATAGACGGTAAAGAATGCGGTGTTTGTTCAAAGTGCAAGGAAAAAGAAAGTTTGATTTTATAAATCTTACATCTGTATAAGTTCAGATAGACTGTGAACACTTACCTTGTTAAAATATTCATTAAAATTTTGGAAGGAGGTAAGTGTGTATGTTTAGAAGGTTTAAAGAGAGAATGGAAAGAATTTCAGAAAGGAGGTGGGTACCATGAAG
>OFEH01000184.1_pt1 | contig 25797 bp, 22 predicted proteins | sample 1521031 | NCBI WGS metagenome assembly OFEH01 (sample SAMN05518350, study PRJEB24110) | hypersaline lake metagenome | isolation source: Grendel Spring, Yellowstone National Park, Wyoming, USA | place: USA:Grendel Spring, Yellowstone National Park, Wyoming, USA | collected 2011-11-16
GGTATCAGATAAAAACCAACTAGGGGTTTAGACCCTCTTTCAGCCCTGGGGATCTTGAGCGTTCAGGGCTTTGTTCAGCTCCGCGATGTTAAATCTCAGCCTATTGGCGTATCCCTTAGCATATTGCACTATAGCCCAGGCAATGAGCTCACCTGCTGACTTTCCTTTGACGGTCGCTACCATCGATAGAACCTCCACGGCCCAGGCTGGAACCTCTACCTCGTTGACCTCAATGAATTTCCCTATGTACGGCTTCAGCGCCCGAAGGAAACAGGCTAGGGCCGACCTTACTATATCAGCTTTATAAGTTCCTTGCCTCTCGGCCAGCTCCTTGATCTTCTGATACACCTCGGGAGGGAAATTGAAGGCGATATTTGCATCAAGGGAGATGGGATAATATGCGCATCGTTCAATGCCTATTTGGGAGGCGTAGTTCAGGGCTATCCTTGCCAGCTTGCTCTTTGTAATGCCGAGCGTCATGCTGGCATCGCGGAGTTGGTCATATAGGCTTGCTGTAACCATAACATTGAGCGTAACTTTCCTGCCTCCCATGACCGTCAGCCCTCTTCTTGTCTCAGGAACCTTGTTGTATTGTACGACGCGTGCAACTAGCTCCTTGTACTCTTCCATACCCTTGTACTGCTCAAGCCAGGTCTTGAACTTGTCACAGGCCGATGCAGTAAGCCAGAAGACGGTGGTTCTCCCGAGTGGTTTCCTCTGCAGTAGCCCCTGCTGGGCAAGCTCCCTCAGGCGCCTCTCTGCAGTACGCGCGCTGGCCACATTCCTCCTCTTTACAAATGCCTCAAATCTGTCGTAGTAGACCGTGCACTTGCACAGGTTTTCGTCACCGTAGTAGATGCAATACTTGAAGACCTCTGTGAGCCAGTCAATAGGCATTCACATCACCCCCGCTGAGGAGCCTGTCAAAGGTGCCCAACGTGTCATCCGATACTTTTCTCATGTGCTCCCTTATCATGTCGGCGTGGCTCCTGGCGTATTCGTACAACGCTATTTCGACGACCTCACCCATGGTCTTGTCCATTGCCAGCGAGAGGATGGAAAGCAAGATCTGGGCGTCTGGGGTTATCTTAATGTTCTGCTGAACCTTCTTTCCAAGCTCCCTTCCACCTTCCACCATACATCACCTCGCAGATATCCAGATATCCAGATAGCCAGCATAGTATAAAAGCTAGTCAGCTACGTCATGCGCTGAATGTCGTTGCTTACAGATGTAAACCCGAACAGATGAAGGGAACCCTCTACCCTAAAGGTGGAGAGGAGGTCAGGATAAAATGAAAGACAAACCTTATCATTTAGAGCATTGAGGAGGTCGGTGGCTTTTTAGCTTTCATTTAGAATATAATAGTGGTGTGAGAGATGTCGATAGCACATAAGATAAGCGCTACTTGGGTGTTGTTCATTTTTACTTTCATTATTTATGTTCTTCTTTTGCAACATGCTACCTCCAGCGGCCCCGATGGTCTGCTTATGGCAATTCAATATTCACTTCTTAGATATCATAGTATGGGTCTTGGGAACCCTTCTATAATGCCAGTTACTACGGATCAGGTGCTTGTGGCATCAGATAGGGGAGGGCAATACTTTAGTGCAGGTTCATATGGACTAGCTGTATTAGCCCTACCCATAGCAGCTGCAGCGTTGCCTCCTGGGACATCCTTTAATACGCTTGGCTCCATGAGCTATGCTGATAGACTGTTTATTGCTTTTATTTCAGCCATATTTGTTGCTGTTACATATAAGGAGCTCAGAAGCCTCGGCTTCGGACATAAGGAGAGCGTTTTCTCTTCATTAGCACTTGCCTTTACAACTACTTTATGGCCTGAAAGTGAAATATTCCTTTATGCTCCACTGAGCGCATTAGCATTAACATTATATATAGCAGAATCATATAAGGCTCTAATGAAAAGGGGCTCATGGCTGAGGGCAATACTCTCTGGTGTTCTCATGGGTATTGCTGCTTGGTCTGACTACAGTGTGATCATGGCTATGATTGCTCTGGCTGTTGTTCTTATATTAATCTCTATCCTTGCTAGAGGTGTTGATAGACTTAACACTGTTATCACTGCTACAGTCCCTCTTGATGTTGCAGCAGCCCTTCAGGTTGCAACCTCTTACGTTGCCTTTGGTGATCCCTTCTTTATTCCAGGGCTGGCAAAGGGGGGGTTCTCTATAGGTGTACCAATGCTTGTTCACCTGCTCTACAATTTTGTAAGTCCATACCGCGGTGCTCTGATATATGATGGTGTACCAGTAATAGCTTTGGTTTATAGTATAGCGAAGAGGCACAGGCCGTTTCTCGGTATGATGGTTCTTTCAGCATTTCTTGCGCAACTTTTTGAGGTGAGCGCATGGATTTATTGGGATGGTGGGCTAAGTTATGGGCCAAGACTTATCCTACCAGCTATAGGCCCCCTATTCTTGTTTGTGCCCTACCTTTACAGGGCCGCAAGAAGGAACATAACAGCTAAGGTAGTCTTTACACTCTTCACTGTAATTGGCTTTGTTATTAATGAAATAGGGGCTGTTGCTCTAGCTATACCACCAGCCGCTCCAGGTAACTGGCTCGGTTTTGCACCTCCTTGGCAGTTCTATCAGGTATATTATGACATTAGACTAATAGCTAGCGGCAGAATCATTAACTGGATTACGATGAGCTTCGGCTTCCCTAATCTGCCTGGCACTATAGCACTTCTATTCTTTGTAACACTTTTGCCAGCCATGGCAATCTATCTCTACGGCCCGTGGGGATCTGCTATAATCAAGAGGCTCATTCGCATTACAGCAAGATATTTATCCTAACCTTGAGTGCTACAAATTTGTAGAAAGTTTTATGTTAGTGAGTTCTTAGTTTAAAACATTTGATCCTTTTAGACTCCAGAATCCCTACAGGAAACTGGGATTAGAGACTCAGAGGTGTAATTGTGAACATAAAGAAATTAATCCCTGATATGGCATGGCTACTATTTTCATTATTTATATTAGGTGTCGCAATCATTGGACAGTCTACCATAAATAACAACTACTTTATGTTCTTCATGGTTGCTTTAATTGTCGCCTTTGCTTATGTTCTTGATACCATTGATAACGTTCCTTAGAATAAGACAAAGCCTTATTAATATTTTTAAAAATAAATTAAACAAAAATTTTCTTGGAAGTTTTGTGTGTCTGGGCTAGCCCAAACTGAAAAAACTCTAAAGAAAAGCACTTCTGTCTATATTGTCCTCATAACCGAGGTGTCTTACTCTGTAAAACTTCACTTTACCTTTACTGTAGTAATCCATTATCTCTTCATGGCTCAATACCTTACCCTCTGGCAATCTTTCCAAGAGTTGTACTACTACTATTGTATCAGATTCTTCCATTTTTATCTCTATTCTGTTAGCTTTAAGCTCTTTGTTTATAAGATCTCCTACAAGCTTAGCAGTACCTTCATGCCCTATCGCATTAACAAGCTCATATCCTTTATCATTTGTCAACTTTTTTAGTGTATCCAAACTTATTTCATCAACGATTAATGTAACATGACCATGGTTTTCTATATAATTGCTTACCATATTTAGCGAAAACGCGTTCGCTAAATACAACTTAGCCACCTTCTCTCACCTCTTACTAGGTTTAACAGAAAACCTATTAAGCCTTATAAAAAAGAAGGAAAAATAAGTAAAAAATTAAATTAAAATTAAATTAAAAATTTATTATTTAAATATCAATTTTACAAGGTCTTCATAATATAACCCATCTTCTGGTTTTTCTATCTTAAAGCTATTTCCTGTTAACTCTAGTTTATCTAAAAAATGAAATTTCCAATTATTCCTATTGCTTTTATAAGCAATTATTGGGATTCCAGAAGCCCTTTTTGAAAATTCTTCTAAACCTAATATTTGAGATGAATTAATATATAGAGGTGAATCTTTAACCTTGCTTTTAACTTCTATTACTAAAATTTTCCCATCTTTTATAGCAACTAGATCAGGAGCATATCTTTTTGTAACTCCAGCACCACTAGACGGCCCTCTAACAACTGCAAATCCTTTATCCCATAAAAAATTAGCTAATTCATTTTCTATTCTGGAGGCCTTAACTTTTGGTTTCATCTTTCAGCACCAGAGACCCTATTTATGAGTTCGGGGAGGAGGTCAGTATTTTAAGGTTTCTGCTATAATTTTTTAACGGGATGTGATATGGACGATCCAGAGACTTCATATTGGGACATTGTTTACGATATACTTAGTGAGGCCGAGGAAGTGACTGAATGCAAGAACATTCCGCAGGACGTCTTGATGGATAGCGTATATAAGCTGTTTTATAATGATGAATTTCTTACAACATTAACAGAGATAGCTGATGACATAATGAATGGATATATGACAATAGATGAAGCGGCTAAGGAGCTTTGCCATATTATCATAAGGCTCAACAGTAGGGGGAGTTGATATGGCAGCCACACCAATCCCATCTTCAGCTATGGAAATCTACATAGCTTTAGGGTTTACAATGGGCATATTCATTGGCATTCTTGTAGGTTTTTTCATTGGTGCTAGGGCGCCTATGAGAAGTCCGATAATTCGTTTGCTTTCCCATACTGGTATGGTAGGATTATTCTATGATGTTGACAGTGACTCAATTTCCATAGAGCCTATAGAAAAGCGTGGAGACATCTATATAGCAAAGGGTAACCCACCAGCAATTTACATACCAACACCAAGTGCGACCCCAATAAGGATAAAGGGCACAAGAGTGACAGCTGTTTTTGGAATAAGTGGGGGCATGTTCAACCTAGCTATGGATTTAAAGACGCTTCACGATCTCGGCATAGCTGAGGTCAAGATTAATGAGAAAAGGATATCAACTGAGAAAAGTAACCCATACAGTGAGATAGTCGATGCTGCACGTATCTTAGCATCAGCTGACTCCGACACATTGCATTCGTTAACAGCTGATATCTCACCAGACGTTAGGATAGGCATCACATACTCTATAGGTACATTGGCCAGAAGACTTGCCCAAACTGCAAAGAACTCTATGTTGTCAGTGTTTGAGGGCGCTAATTATGCCTATGCCACTGGGAGCAGGATGGAAGCATTACTCTCACGTATTTACTCCTACAAGCAGGGTGGTGGGGCTACATGGCTCAGGTACATTGTATTGTTTGCCATAATAGGACTCGTAGCGCTTATAATAATGCAGGTACTCAAGGGCTCACCAACAGCTGTACCTTCAGTAAGTGGGGTTGTCACGCATATAATCAGCTCTACATCAACTCCGTGAGGTGACAGTCATGGTATATTACGAGTTATATTTTGATCCAGAGAGGATGCTCAGATATGGTCTTGGTGTCATCTTCAAGAATGAGGAGGGGCCAAGCTCGCTTGCAAAACTAAATTCTGCTCTCTTTTTTAACAAGGGTATGTTTAATAGAACTATGAGGCCGACTATACGCTCGCACATCTATGGATCCATCTATGGATTTCATATTTTTACATCAGATTACCTTGCCAGCAGCCCTCGTATCAAGTTTGTGAAATATGAGAATCCGACTGTCTTGTGGTTCAAGTCACATGTCATGAATATATTGCATCAGCTATCCACAAGGCCAGGGTACTACGTAATGTTATCATGGGCCTTTGCTGTTCCAGGAAAATACTTCAGAAGGCCTGGAGTTATCAGGCCTTGGCTTCGCCTTATAACAAGGGAATATGACAGGGCTTCAGAAAGTGAGAATCCAATCTTTGCCCTAGGTGGACGACATGTCGATGAGAAAGCACTGATGGAAAGTCCAAATATAATAGTTGGCCCACCGTTTGGCATGGCTACACTGTCCTTAAAGGAGATAATAATTATTGCTACATGGATTGATAGGAGCTGGTATGCTGACTTCCTGGAAAGACAACTGACTAGAAATGTGAACGGTGGCAAAGTTGAGGAAATCAAGCTAGAGAGGGGTGATGATAATCGCACAAAGTGATAAAGCACCCCCATGCGACCTGATAATTTTAGCATGTCAGGAAAATGAAACAGCTGAGCTACACTTAGGCCAAAGGGTTGAGACCGATTCAAGACTCGGGAATTGTGATGTTAAGAGGTTACAGCCAAGCCCCTGTGTGTACACAGATGAGGCCTTGATAAGGGTCGAGCATGTTCGAATGCCTAATATTGAGAGACACAACGGGCTTGTGATATTAAATGATGCTGGCAACGTCTATGTATATCAAGCTGAGGTGTGGGACAGGATAAAAGACGACTATATAGACCCAATGACTTTTGGCGAGCCACCAGCAGAGCCTGGACTACTTATCTATGGCCCACCTGGTACTGGAAAAACACAGATGTTGGAGCTGATAGCAAGGATAACTGGATTTGCAACATTTAGACTAGGCTCTCATGATGTATATGATAAATATGTTGGATCCTCGGAGAGGAATTTAAAGGGAATGCTGGAGAGAGCACTGAGAGAGGAGCCATCAGTAGTCCTAATTGATGATGCTGAGTGGCTCTTATCGTCAAGAAGTTTTACTGGAGGCGAATCCGATGTATATGGTCAGGTTAGGGTCAACCTTTTCAATTACTTCTTCACTTATATGCAGAACCTGAAGAACATGGGGAGACGTGTGCTTGTGGTTGCTGCTACAAATATGACGCCATCAGCCATAGACCTAGCCCTCAAGAGGTCTGGGCGTTTTGGTAGACCTATCTTCATACCTTTACCATCTTATGAAACATTGATGACATACTTCAATGTGAAAGGTATGCCAGAGGATGAGTCAGACAAGGCAGCTAGATACTTAGCCAGTATGGGAGGATCTATGGCTGACGCGGAGTCCTACTATGAGTCGTGGAGGAAAGGAAAGCAATTCAAATTTGAGAGCACCGAGGGTAGAGGATATGTTCGTCCAGTACCACCAATACCTGTAAACCTTATCTCAGATGAGCGCAATGAGGGAGTTAAGAGTGTATTGGATAGGCTCGGGCTTACCCCAAGGGCACTAAGCTCAAGCTCTACGAGGGTTGGACTCATAGGGCCAGTTCCGTTCTGGGAGGCATTCATAGTTGATCTATTGCTGGAGCATGGCAGGGGAAGCATAGTAGTTAGCGATGCCAGATATGTTGATGAGGCCGTTATGACTGCTGAGGGAGCAAATGCAGCCCTTATAGCAATAGTCCCAGCCCTGACTCCACCAGCTATAAATTTTATGCACACTACAGCCAAGGTTCCCGTATTCTATATAGCCTCAAGACAAGACGTTGAGAGGGGTCTTTTACCAGGTGGTTTGCCTACCATTATTGATGCCTCCAGTCTAATTGAAGCACTTAGACCCAGTAGGTCAGCGATCTCCTATGTCCTTAAGGTTCAGCTTAGCTTCGCTAACATAAATTACAAGGATTCTGAGATTCAGGAAGTCATTACAACAATAAACAGCCCAGGCAGTCTGCCTAAAGACACATTAATCAATGTATTGACTAAGTTGACTTCATTGCCGCTTGTGGAAAGTGCACGTGATCTTAAGACATTGAATGTGCTTCTATATTACACAAAACCAGGCGGTGCCATTAATGGCTAGCTTTATAGAAAAGCTTTTGGCTACAGCTATTAAGAGTGACAGAAGTTATCTTATTCTTGTCAGCGGTCAACAAGGAATAGGTAAGACATCATTTGCTATTCATGCTACCTTTACTGCTTACCTCAACTATGCAAAGGTGCTAAGGCATCTATACTTTGAGGCAGATGATTTCTTCAAGGATACAGCATCTATGACAAAGTCACTCCCAGTTGCCGTATTTGATGATGCAGGCGTATGGCTATCACGTCAGAGATGGTATGAGAAAGAGACTGTATACCTCGGGAATCTCCTACAACTCTCTAGGAATCTCTTTAAGTTAGTCATATTTACCACACCATCAGAAAACCTTCCGAAGCAGATTGTCACCCATTTGAACTATGTCATAAGGGCTCTCAGTGTTGAAGAGAGGGGCAACATGACTGCTGGGGTCATCTACAAGAAGTCATACACACATGCATTTGAGAACTCCTATGGGAGGGTCGAGGGGGTCATAAGGTGGCCCAGGCGTTATCCTGATGATGTATATGAGGCCTACAACATCATAAGATCAGTAAAGGTGGCTAAGTTTAAAGCAATTGCTGCTGCGGCCAGTGGCTTCAAGGAGGAGGCTAAAAAGGCAATAGAGGCAACTAGGGAATCGATAGACTTGGGAAGGCTAAGAGAACTCATAGTTAAGCTTGGTGGAGACGAGGACGATACGAAGGTCATTGAGGAGAGGGTTACAGCAACGTTAAACTACTCTATAGAGTGAGCTTTTTTGTCTAACTCACACTTTCATATTCTCATATTCTGCTTTTCTACAAATTTGTAGCAAAACAAAGACGAGTGAGGCTTGTAGGTTTTAAACGTCGCATACCTACTATACTTTGGGGTTGAATATGGTCAAGGTTAGACGATCCACTCTTATAGTCGCTGCAGTTGTACTTCTCTTTTTCCTAGTTTTGACAGCAGTGTCCTACATCAATGCTTTGAGACAGGCTAAGGCAGTACAGATCTTCGATGCTACCGTGAAGTATGTGCTGGTGCCTCATGGAATAGCTGTGAGTAACTTTACTGTTAATTCATTTTCAAGAATAGCATGTATGGCAATATCAAATGGAAGCGTTGAGTTTTACCTACTTTCGCCAGCGCAATACCAGACTGTAACACATAACCACACAATATCTTCGGCAATATACGCTACAGCACCAGGAGATTACATTAATGTGACAAATGTGTATGCTGAACCTGGCACATACTATGTTGTAATTTACAATCCGTCAAATCAGACAATTAGCCTTATATTTAGTGGATACTGTGAAGTTGTTCAATATGGTTGATCACTAGTGAGGCAGTTAGCATGGCTAAACATAATAATGGTGTCATTGCTGAGCTTGAGAGGCTGGTAGGATGCGAATGGGCATGGATTCTGATGTTTATGTCTAGTAGTGGGTCAGCTTCGCTAAGCGATGTTGAGGCAAAGATAAATGAATGCAAAGAGAGGAATGTAAGACGGACAAAAGTAGATTATGACATCTGTGTTCAGAGAGTAAGCTTAATATTGAAGGAGTTCCATTACACCAGGAAACAAGCATGTCTTAATGCAGTTTTTGCATGTCTGGACTCACACCTCAACAACGGAAGGGTCAGTCAAGTGTTAAAAGACTGTGAAAATGCGAGAAGTGCTATAGCTGAGGAAAACGAGGAAATTGCAAAGTCTGAGGAGCTTGCCGAAGCTAAAGCATAGCTGTAGTTTACAACTGAAAGTCTCACCTTTTTAAGGCGAGGAAGAGGCCAGCTCTAGTGCCAAGAACGTAATATTTATTACTTTGAATGGCCTAGTTCTATATATGACAGCCTGGGTGTGAACATGAGTAGCGAAACGGTAGAGGTTTCTGATGTTGGTGATCTTGCTAACTGGATTACATACCACATCGTAAGAAAGTATATGGATGTCGCGGATTTTCCTGATGAATATGTTGTGGATACTATTAACCATATACTAAATAACTATAACAATCATAATTATGACGACCTGGTCACATTCTTCGCAGACGCAGTCGGCTGGAAGAAGCAAACGTTTAAGAGGAGAATTTGGGACACCCTTACCGATGAGGAGAAGGCGGAACTTGTAAACCTCATAGTTCACCACATAGCCAAGGAAGGTATGGTGTATTACCTCAATGTCTTGAAAGATAACGCATTTGAGCTTTCCGAATTTGAGACAGGAGAGATTGTAAGGCTAATCCGTAACAAGTACCTGGACGGGTTGATTAGCTTCCAGGATATGATCAAAGAGATACTGGGGATAATTCGGCCTGATATAAATAAGGACAATAAGCTCAGGTGGGCACAAACTGGCTTTGAACTGGCAAAGTATATAGATGAGGACACACTCAAGGAGTTAGTTCGAGAAAATCTTCATAGATATAATGAAGAACTATGAAATACCAAAAACAAAAGTCAAAAGACTGAAATAACATCAGGTCTTGGAAGACCAACTCCTTAACCTATGTCATTTTTATTGTCTTTTATAAATGAAAGCCTCGCCTCTTAAGGCGGGGAGGAGGCCAGTTGAGCTTATTCTGTTTTTAAGCTTTCTGGTAAAATATAAATGTGGTGATAGGTATGAATACCAGAAGGTCTATTGCTATATTGAGTGTGCCTATTCTAGTTGTTGCATTGGCGGCTTTGTCATTACCATATTTTAACTATAACTCCATGCATACTTATACATATCAATTAATGATAACAAGGGGAAAGAATACCTCTCTCACAATTGAGAATGGTGTCGTAATGCTTACAATAGCTTATAATAATAGTTATGGTAAGGCAAGTAGCACATTGATTTCAAATCTTTTTGTAGGAGAGGCAGAAAAAGTATATGTAAGTTATGTTTCAAGCTTCTGTGCAGCAAAGCCCACACCAGTTCCTCAGACTTCTACAGCATTTAACAATCCAGATATATCTTTACCATCACCAAGTGCTTCGCACCTTATCATTGTTCGACCACCGCCTCCACCACCTCCATCGCCGATACTTCCACCACCTTTGCCTCCACCAACACCACCGCTACAGCCACAGCCGCATCTACCTACACAAAATCCCTTGGGCATCCTTGAACTCTACATAAGTTTTATACCGCTTACGCCTACCATGAAGCCAGTAAACATCTCAGTGCAATTGCTTCCATGTCTGCCGTTCTCTAATGTTAATAGCCCTGTCACATTACAGCCTGGATTTTACAACGTGTCTGTAAAGTTTGAGTGGATTCTAACGGGTGCATTTACTGGCCTCAATGGCACCTTAAACATAGACCTTACCCCTATTAATATAATAACACCTGCTCCTCCAATACATCCATGAAAAATAGGGATTTTAAAAAAACCTTAACTTATTTTCTATTTTCTAATTGCAATGGAACTTTCCATCGGCATCATTACTGATGCCTTGATTTTATCAACTTTGGTATTATTGTGACGATATTTAAATATCACCTTAACTGAACGTAAAATAAGGCGGTTATTATCCCAGATTTTAGCACCACAATGAGGACATACAGATGGAATGTGAAGTGGTATATGAGTAATGTTAGGATTCATTGGTGTTGGTGGCTTATACTCTATGCTGTATAGTGTTGTACCACACTTTGCACAGACAGCCATTGCTGTTCTTGACTCTACATCAGGAGCCTCTTTGTTGCCTACGCCTAGTGAGAGGCTGACACTATCAACGATGAACTTCTTCTTATCAATAGGTGGCCATACCATTTTCCAGAGAGATTCACTGTTTGCTTTTATGCGCATTAAGTCTTTGAAAAACTCGACAGAGGTAGCTGCTGAGTGTGTAGGTTTAGACCTGTTTATTGCCCTTGCAAGGACTATCATTGGAACTCTTGACGTGTTATCAGCACCTATAGCATTTGCTAAGAGATTAACATAAGATACTGTAAGCCTCTCCCAGTTACTTTTTATGTTGAATTCTATCATTATCTTCATGAGCTTTTTCTTGATTTTGTTGTGTATCTCATCTGTTGTTTTGTTTTCAGCTAAACTTAACTTTTCATATGCTCTCTCAACACTTTCTCGAGATATGGCTACTCCTTTCTCCATAGCGGCCGCTATAGTAGCTGCTATAATTTCACTAGTTCTGATACCACCTTGTTGCTCATAAATCTTTAATGCTATTCTTGCTGCTTCTTTGCCTGTCTCTTTGTCCAACTCCATTATCCTGACTGTTTTATAAATATTGCTAAAGATACCTAGTTTTATCCTCTCCTCAGATGTGAGAGATTTGCCATCAAAAAACGTAATATACGGCAATCTATTTACCGAGAATCCAGGACTTTTATTTGGATCTAATTTTTCATAAGAAACAAAGGGGAGCTCATCAAGAATCAAATCATCACCAGTCACACCTATCACCTGTGACACAAATGTGAGGTAGGTGTCCTAGTTAAAATACTTTTATCTTTCTACATCAGTTTATGATATGAAAAACGACATGATTTTCTCGATATATTTATAAGTCCGCTTAGTATCATTTATTTGTTGGTGATGCACCACGAGTTGGGGAGATGTATCTAATCCAGAAGGAATGAAAAAGGTCGTACTAGGCATTGTTGTTGGAATAGTTTTAGTAATAGTAGGTGCGGTAGGGGCAAGCATCGCTACTGGTGTTGGGGACTATATATTAGGTTCATTGAACAAGACAGGTTTCACAATACCTAGTTCCGCTAATTATCTTACTCCAATAGGCAGTTTACCAAGCTCAGTATTTCTAATATTGATGATAGTATTCATAGTAATAGGTGTAGTGGTAATAATAGAGGCCCTATTAAAGTCTTTCAGCGGGTTGAGCGCATAAAGCCTCTAAGCACCTTATTAACAAAAATAAAATTTTTACATTTTTTAACATTTTGCTTAGATATTTTGCGATAAATTAATTGCTTCCTATTTCCGATATTGTATCTGGTGGAGGCTATGCCAGGTAATCAAATCGTAAATCCTGTATCTAATCCAGGTGAATCAATTGTTACTTATAGCGGTGCCTCTATAGCACCAATTAACGTTGTTAGTGTGGTTCCAGCCGCGCTTGCAGTTGCATCTACATCAGGTAATATTGAGCCAAACATAAACCTTGCTCCATCTAACGAGCTCTCTTGGCCTCCAAGGTTGTCTATGTTTGAGTCAATGGAGGGACTAAACCCTCAGCGTCTCCAAGATTTTGAGATCAGGACGGCCCTCTACCAGGCTGAGCAGGCTATCCAGAATGCGCTTAGCACACTCTCAAGTGCAGGCGCTAACCTAATGGGTTTAGCCAGACTTGGTATAGAGAGCCCATCAGCCGCTATGTTTGGCGGCCGCAGGATATTTCTAGATGAGGTTGCAGTACCAAACTTACCAGTTGCCAGGCTTACACAGATATCTAATGAGTTATCATCACTTAATGCAGCAGAGTCTGCAATAAGATCGCTCCCGAACCCGTATATAATGCCCTTAACGGCCGCGAATGTAAACAGATTCCTTAATACACTCAATACAGCCCAGAACGCTATAGGTCAGACTGAGAAAGTATTGCCAACACTCTACAACTTTGCATCTGAGAGCTTCTGGAAGGGGGTTAATGTTGCCCCCCAGAGAGCACTAAATCTGATGGCTTATGGCCAACTGGTAAGTAATATACTCAATGGACTTGGAACAGCCCAGCTATCCCAGCTTACTGGGGGACAGGTCGGCACCATGTGGCTTACGCGTTCCCTTGGGGGGACGCATATTTTTGAAGGCCCTACAGCCAGGATACTAAGGCTTAGTAATGAGATAAATGGGTCTGTGAGTAGTGCTGTTCAGGCCCTTCAATCACTTAATGTCAATGCCTTCAGGAACGCCTTCGGGAGTCTGAACAACTATCTTGCCCAATTTGTATCAAGTCTACCCTCAATGGTTAATGAAATAGGCCCTTTCAGAGCGGCTGAGCTTGTCCTTATGGCTAACCAGTTTGGCGTCCCGACAGCAACAAGGGCGCTTGGGAGCATAAACAATGCCCTGCAACTTTACATTAACCAGGCAACCTCAGCCGTAAATAACACATTAGGCTTTGTACAGGCACTCCAGCAATTTTTAGGAACAACGAGTCAATGGGCTCAAGTTAATGCGCAGGGATCACAAGTTGTACCACCTTTAGGTACAGCAATTAATATAGGGCCCAGTAGATCAAGCATTACAAAGACAACCACAACACAGGTTAACGTTAACATTCCTGCGCAAACTAAACAATATGCTAGCGAGATGGTTCAGCTTGGCCAGGTGGAGGCTGGGTTATATAATACTATGTCAAACTATATGTCCCAGCTTAATAATGTAGCTACGCAACTCAGTCAAGCCATCAGTCAACTGTCAAGCGCCTGGAACAACTATATCAGTGCAGTTAACTCAGGAGCATATGGCAATGCCCTCAGGGCTCTTCAGGGGCTTATGTCAAACTTTGGGCAGACTGTAAATACAATTAACAGCTTCAACAATACCTTTAATGAGATAGCAAAAAGTGCAGTGCCATACCTTCAGCAACTTGGAAATACACTTTCACAAGAGCTGGGGGAGTCCCTAGGAAGGGTGACAAACAATATTAATACAATAAATAACCTTCTCAATTCTAACAATAATCTCTCCGCCCTTGTTACGGGATCCCTCCTCGGGTCTGTTAATTTCTTCACGGGGCGTGTGAATAACCCACAGATAGTTATTGGCTCAAATGCAGTAAATCTATCAAACTTTGTACAGGGTGTCAGACAGCTCCTAATTAATGCACAAAACTATGTCAATCAGTTACACAATATCATTAGTGTCCTCCAGAATGCACAGAATAACCCAGCGCAAGCACTTTCATATGCCATCAGCTTACTTGGTGGTGGCACACAACAGATAACTAATGTTGCAAGCAACCTTAATTCAATCTCTAATCAGCTCTCGTTAGCATCTAAGACGCTGTCCGAATATATTAACGCTGGAAGGACGACTAGCGAAATTGGCAATATACCAGCAGAGGTTGAAAGCAATATCTCCAATTTGGGCAGGTTTTTTGCTGACATAGGGGTTGACTTCAGGAATTTTATAAATGGGGTTAGAAACGGCAATATACTCATAGGAATTAAGGACGACCTCTCTCAAATGGGTAGACTTATAGCTAACATGGGGGTTAACCTCCTCTCAATGAAGACAATTGACGCCATAGATACTATGGCTACAAACCATAACCTGTTACCCTTACTTGCTCCCTTGGAGGGTAATCGTCTCTTGAGCCAGACCAGCTCCCTAGTAAACGATGTCGACGCATTTATATCAACCGCAAGGAACATGCTCGCCCAATTGCAGACAGCCATAAATGAAGGTCTCTCGCTTGTGCAGGTAGGAGGCTCTCATACATGGTTATCACTTTATGATGCTTCAAAAACAGCGGCCTATGACCTCATAAAGGGATTGCTAACGGGGATTGGGTCTGAGATTTACGGCATAGGTGAGGGGCTAAGCACAGTTCCGCAGCTCAGGAATAATGCTGGTGACCTCCTTAAGTCATATGGTGCTACACTAATAAACATGAGGCCCCCAGAGACTATTGTTAATGCAGCAGCTAACATAATTACATACAGTATCCCAGTAGTAGGCCCGCTCTCTCATTTGGCTGCTTACTGGAACGAGGAGTCTGACCTTGAGAAGGTCTTCGATGTAGTGATGGCAGGACTTGGAGCATTTATGATGTTTGATGCAGTTGATAACTTCGCTGCTGGTTTCTACAGGGGCCTCTCAGATATTGTAGCTCAAGAAGCAAGGACAAGCCTCAACTCCATTGATGTTATGAACTTCCTTGCTGAAAATCCAAGTGTGCTGGCTAGGGCCTTTATGGCTGGGCTAAATTCCATGTTTATGGGAGGTGCAATAAAGAATCTACCAGGCCTGCTAACATTATTAAAGAACATAGGTGTATCAGTTGGCTTTAGTGAAGCCTTTACCCTTGGGATGGCCGCGGCTGAGCACAGGCTTAATAGCAATGACATTACTGCACTCCTCCTAAGCGGCGCAATGCTTGGTATAATGACATATGCAATGAGTGCCGCACTTGGTGTAACAGAGGATGCTGCACTTAACCTTTTGTCAAATCCATCGTTCAGGGGTGCATTTCAAGAGACATTAACATCAGTGCTGACCAGGTTTGGCAATATCATTGGCATCAGCGTCGACTCTGCCAATGAGCTTGCTGCAAACGCTACTAACACACTATTCAATGTACTTTCATCTAATGCGTTTAGGTCAATATTTACCCGTATCCTTGAAATAAATAACGCTGGTCTTATCAATGCTGGCATAGCGCTTGCAGCAACTAATGGAAGGTTATCAGGAGAGCAGTTAAGAGATGTTTACTTACAGGGTGCCCTATTTGGAGCCCTATTCTTTGTTGGTACACAATACCTGGCTAATGCTATATCAATGATTAAGGGCACAAGTGCCCCATTGGTTTATGTTTATGGAGACACACCAGCAGATGCACCACCAGCGGGATTCCGTGGACAGCTCTCATTCTTCAATGCAATGAAGGCCATATTGTTATCAGACTCTGGCATATCAGGGGATGAAGCACAAAGGCTCGCTACCAGTGATAGAGTAGTATTGCTTCGCACCCCAATATCTAGCTTTGATGCAGATGACGCACTTAATACAGCTACAGCTGAGTACGGGCCTAACAACTTCATTTATACTGTAGTTAAAATAGCAGGTGATAAGGATGAGGCTCTTGCACTCCCTAACCTTCAGTCCCTTGCTGAGGGTAGAGAGATAACAGCAGACCAGCTAAGTAATAAAGAAATACTTTCAATAATCAAGGCTAATACTAGGCCTGATATGGCCAATGTCCTTGTTTATGAAGGGTCAGAAGGCATCTCCAATCAGCCCAAGTTCTATTATCTTACAACTAAAATGGATTATATTGGCGGTCGTGAGGCCCTTGGAGACCCTATAGCTACATTTAACAGCCCCGATGATTTGGTGAAATTCCTAAGATCTGCTCAGGATCCCCAAGATCTTATGATAATAACTGACGGAAATACATTTAGGATCTATCCAAGGGATTTCTATCTCCCACAGCTTGACAATGGAAAGACACTTGTGATCGTTGACAGTGATACCATGGATAGGTTTCTTAAGGCATTTAACTACATAAAGGGTGGTGGTAATGTTAACGCAAACACTGTAAATACGTTAAATAGAATGCCAGTATATTTGTTGCGTGATCCTACTGGTAAGCTGATTATGACGATAGGATATGATAGCCTTGCAAAGCCTATCAGTAACGCTGAAATAACAAATCTTCTATTTGGTGAAGGTGTTAATCCCAACGATGTTGACGAAGTTGTTGCAGTTCATGCAACCACAAACTTGCCAACGAAGCCTGGTGAAGAATTCCCTACACAACAGGCTATGTCAACCCCATACAGGATGGCCGCAGCCAACAACTTTTACGTTGCCCCAGGGCTCTATGTAAGAGGTGCAGTTATTGATCTAGGTGATGATGGTACAATAACAAATGTCACAAACGGCCCGTTCTGGCTCAGGCTTGGTTATTACTTCTACATGGGAGGTAGAAATGAAAACCTTGTACCAGGGGTGCCAAGGGGAGGAAACTTCATAGAGATTAGGGAGATGCCCTTCATGAACCCAGAGATGGGCAACCTCTCTTATGCAGAAGTGTTAGGACGTTATGAACAGGCAGCAAACCTTAGCTATACTCTGGGGAATAGACCAGTGATTACAACACCCTATGAGAACACATTAGCACTTAGGGGCAGGGTACCGCTCTATCCTGAGTATCAGGCTTATATATCTTCTGCTGGTGAGGTGCCATATTACTTCATAATACCTAGGAATGATCCTAACTTCTATAACTATTTGGGCACATTGCTTGACCCAACTGGGGGCAATGCGAGGTACGTTGAGATAGTTGACAATAACGGCAACATAATTGCCTCAAGTAATTTGAACGGCCCAGGTGACCTCGGGAGGTTTATAATTGAAAATGCTGATAAAATACAGCCTAATTACATGATACATGTAGTAGATGCATCCCCAGAGAATACATTGAACTTCTCTGCAAATGGCACATGGCACAACATAGCAGTAGATAATACAATGGCCGCACAACTCAGAGAGCTTGCTAATGGTGGTAGCCTAGCCCTAAGTATGTTTAACGCAAGGGGTGCACCAGCCTTTGATTGGGGTGTTGCTCTGTTCAATATGAATGGTGGAGAGGCTGGGATAACCCAAGCCTTTATACCAGATGTTAGGATCGGGAACGCGGCTGTGACTCTTGGTGTTAGCTTCGATAAACCACTCTCTCCTGATGATTTCAGGGCATTCACTCAATCACTTCTGAGCGCTACAAGTCCAGACGATGTGATAAATGCATTCAAAAACTATGGTGCAACAATCAATATGGCACGTGTAGATAACAATGCAATGTTTTTCAACTCACTAAATGGAGAGACATTAGTTAATACGCTCCTCTCTGGTGGTGTCGACTTACTGAGGGGGATGGCTAACAACATTATAAACCTCAACGACTGGGCCAACAATGATATCGCTGCTTACACACTGTGGATTGGGCAAGAAGCTAGAGGTGCCCCAACAATGCTTAATCCTACTGAGACTGCAAACCTCAGATTTATGAGTTGGGCCAATGGTGGTGAGAACTATCTTAATGCATTGCTCTACAATGCTGACTCGGACTCCTTCTATGGCTTCTATATGAGGCCTGGTGCTAACATAGAGCTCGGAGAGGAAGTACAACCAAATAGTATTTATTATTCAGGTGCATATGGTCTTGTCAGTGAACTCAGCAACCTAGGACGCGGGAGTCCAAGTCCATTGGGTGAACTGGCCAATGTTTTTGGGAGGCTTGGTGGAGAGCTATTACAAGGGCTTACTGGAAATTATGTTCCAGTAAATGTAGTTATAGGAACGCCAAACGGTGCATACATCCCTAGAGCTGATGTGTTTTTGGGTCAAGCTGAGGAAGCACCACAGGCAGTTGAGGCATCACAAGAGCAGTTACAGGTAGAAACACCAATAGCAAGACCTTTAGCATATATAGCACCTAGTGCTATGGGAGGACAGTTCTTTGCTGGCGAAAGGATATCACAACCATCTTTTGGGCCATCTAGATACATACTAGGAGAAACACCGATGTTGAGGAATCTAAATAATGTAGTCATGGCTCCCCTTCAGAACATAGGTGGTATTAATGCTCAGAACAACATGGAGGCATCACAGGCTAACATTATGTCACCGACAGCATTGCCTTTGTTTTCAGAGGCTCTAAGGCAGGTTCAAAATAGAAACGTACAGCCTGGGCAAGGTGCAGTTAGTTATACTCCAGCAGCTAGTTATACTCCACAAGCAATGCCAGCAACACAGGCTAAAATTATGTCATCGCAGGAAGCTGGGCCGAGTACCTTACAACAGTTAGGTCAAGTTCAGCAGACATTAGGGGCACAAGTAGCATTACAACCAGAAAGGCAATTAGGTCAGATAGCACAAGGCTATGTGGTTCAGCCTTTGCAACGGCTTGTCCAACAGCAGTTAGGTCAGACCATTGCTGAGTTACAGCAAACTGGGGTACAAACAAGACAACAACCGCAGTTAGGTCAAGTTCAGCAGATAGTGGGAGGCCATGTAGCACAAAGCTATGTAGCCCAACCTCAGACAATACAAAGATATGTAACACAGCCATACCAGCAAGTGGCGGCACAGAGATATGAGACTCAGACTGCCCAGCAACCTACTCAGCCTCAGGCATATCAGGCCCAGGGCTACCAAGGTCAGCCATATGGTAGACAGCAAGCAGAACAGCTCCAGCCTGCTCAACAACTTGGTCAGGTTCAACTTAATCAGGCCCAGCTATATGAGGTTCAACCATATCAAGCCCAGTCAAGTTATCAGCCTATGCAACAGGCCATACAACAATCCGCACAACAGGCCCAAAACCAAGGGCAGACACAACAACAGCTACTACAAGTAGTCCAGCCTCAGGAACAAGAGCAGATACCAGAGACGTTACCATCTGGACTCCTCTACATGTTTACTCAGCCTATGCAACCGTGGTGGTTTAGAATTAACAAAGAGCCCGAGGAAAATGCATACATGAAAGAGGTGCTAGCATTGTAAATGTTTCAACTTTACGACTTTAGCCAGAAGGATAGTGACGTTGAAGGTAAAGCAACAACAGATGCAGGCTCACTCTTAGTTGTCATTGTTATTGTAGCTGTAGTTATTGCAGGGCTTGTATTCATTACACTTACAGTACATGCAGTACTACCATATACAGTTACAACAATAACAACAACGGTCACATCGACAACTTTGAATACAGTATATATTATTACTGAAACTATAATTGACACCATATATAGTAATACGACCACACTTAGCGGAACAACCATAATTACGACTACTGTAACAGATACGGCAACAGCTACGGCAACTAGCTCAATTACGACTACTGTAACGACTACTGTGACATCATCAGTTACAGCTACATCAACAACAACAGTTACGACAACTTTGACAACAACTGTTACAGCTAACACGACTACTGTGACATCTACTGTCGCTACTACAACTCTCTATACAACTTTGACAACGAATGTTAGCACTGTGTCAACAGAAACCGTGACAAATGTATTGACGGCGACAACGGTCATAACCGAGGTTCAAACAACGGTAACAGAGACACTTACTGGCACATCAACTGTTACAGTAACCTTGAACAAAACAATGACGGCATTCAGCACTGTTAATAAAACAATGACGTATACGACCAGTCTAGCTGGTATCACAACTGTCACGATAGCCAACACTACAACGATAACATATCATGGTACAATGACTACTACGATTACTAACACGACAACAATAACGGTCAACGTGACGAAGACTATCTATAGTAACACCACGACTGTTTATGCATCATTTACAAACACTGTATATAAAAATACCACAATAACAACGCTTTTCTTCACAACACTCTTCAGAACCTTTAACAGCACCACAACCTTAAACACGACAATTAAGAATACAACAGTCATAACTACATCCCTCCCATCAAATGTCACAAGCGTATATCTCACGAATGTTACAACAACAGTTACTTCACTCTCGATCACATGGAATTTGACTATCTACATGACTGATTACAAGTATACCTCAGCAACAGTAGTGGCCACCATGCCACTCGCAGAGTCGAATACAACAAAAGTCTCATATATCTATTCTACTAACACAACCGTGACATCAGCTATTGTAGTTCATATATCTATTATTACAACAAAAGAGAAAACTATGGTAACCTATGTGACGCCAAGCTCTCCAGGAGTTTATGTTAGCACTGGCTTCTATGTTGTAATGCCAAGCCAGAAGATAACGCTCCCTGATTGGCTTGTGTATGCTGTTCCAGTTAACAATAGCGAGGCCGTGCTAGTTGCACAGCCCCAGGGAAGTTCTACTGAGACGGCAACACTGATCATTAATGGAACCACCTATGCAGTTATAAATACAACTGAAGTAACGATGCCAATAAATGCTACATTTGAGGCGCTTGCTGACGGGGTTACTTTAGGGCCCATGACAATGGCTCCTGCACCTATAACCCCAGTTGTGACTTCCTTACCAGCTGGAGCACTAAGGGGCGTTGGCGCTATCCTCCTTCTTGCTATAATGGCAGTCCCATTGCTGGCCGCTGGTCGCAAGAAGATGGTTTATGTACTCCCCGTGGTTCTCATTGTTACAATATTCCTGGCAGATGCCATGGGCATTGGACTTGGCTATGTGATGTTAGCCATGCTAATAGCGGCGGTGGCTGCAGTAATAGTTGTCCTGGTCAGCAAGGGTGAAAACGATTGAATTATAGAGAGCTACCGCTTATTATCACTATAGCCATCATAGTAGTAACGATACTTAATGTTGTATATGCATCACATGCAAGTGCCGCCGTAGTCAATCCAACATCAGCTATAGTCGGCGGAGGCTCATCAACTGCCACCACAATACATAGTTCTACCACAATATATATAACTACCACAATAACATCCACTAATTATACTACCGTAACAACAACGGTAACCGTAACCACAGTAACCGATATAACCACTATTACATCGGTATCAACCTCAACATCGACAGCGACAAGCACGGTAACTAGCACCGTGACTACGGTATGGAACACGGCGACTGCCACGGCTACGGCTACGGCGTCTACAACTGTGGTAGCGACCAGCACTGTGTCCACGGTATGGGCTACAGCTACGGCTACAACGACACTAACCACGTCTACAACGGCGACAGATGTTGTGTCAGCTACAGCAACTACAACTGTAACGGGAACGAGCACTGCAACTGCCTATACTGCCACCACGATGGTCGCCGTAACCTCAACAAACACAATACCGTACACGATTACCTCTACCGTCACAGGGACGGAGTACCTTTATGAGAACACTACATCGGTTACTTTCACAGCAGCAAGGAACGTCACAACGACTATACCTATAACACAGTACGTCAACACCACTATTATAAAATATGTATCAACCCAGACGGCCCTCTATAACATCTCAAACAGTGTCACCATAATGAATACTACCTATGTAGCTGTGTCTAATTCAGTCTACATAACTATGAACAGGACGATAAGGTTAACTAGCTTCTACACAATTTATGTGACCCCAACTGTAGTTGCTAATAGAACTATGAGTGTGAACATAACGAGAACTACAACAGTGACCGTAACAAGTAACATAACCCAGCTTACTGTATTTCTTAAAAACCTCGAGGAGAGTGATATTACATTAACGATGAATGGCACGGTAACACAAACAACAGCATATGTCATGGGAGAGACCGTGGTCATTATTGGCACTGCTACCAATTACATCAGGTTCATAAACTCCACTACATATAGCACGATAACTAACTTCTTCAATGTAACTTACATCAAGGGCACTGTTATCTCTACGATGTACGTCAGCAAATCAACAACCACTATAACAACAACAAAATACGCAAGGTCTACTATCTACACAACAAGTTACATCATAAACGGCACGGTAAATATAACATCAACAGTGGCCCCTATGGTACAGGGTTTCACAATGAATGTAAGTGGTGCTTTTATAAGTGGTGCATACTATATAAGTGTAGGCCCTCAGGCCTACGCAAATGTTTTCTATATTAATCCAAGCACAGCAGTAGCTCTCCTTGGCAACTATACACCACTTAATGCCACCATGTATGTTGAGTATAACGACAGCACATTAGCAATCGTAACAGCTGGTGAGGTGAGCACAATATCTAATGCTCCACCTAATGTGACTGCCTATGTTACTGCATCAGGCTATACTGGGGCCTTTACTATATATGATGCAAATGACTCGCCAACATCATATCTATCTGACTATGAAGACCTTGCATATGTTGCGTTTATGATAGGAGTTGGGCTCCTTAGCAACCTCTTCTTTAGAGGTAATAGATTGCATGTCGCTATAGGGATGCTCTCGGTTGCCGTCCTAGGAGGTGTTGTTGGCTATGCATTTGGTATCCCTCTAGCTTATAGCTCCCTAGCATCAGTCGTCCTGGTAGTATCGGCTGTTTTATTAATGATTGTAGAGAGGAACAGGGAAAATATAACAGATGAGCAAGCTACAAATTTGTAGCAAAGCACGGTACCTCCACCCCATTTAAGGATTCTCTGACAAAGTTGTTTGGGGAGAGTGAAATGGGAGACGAAGATCAGAAGGATTGTGTTCATATTCTTGCTGACTATGCTACAGATATTATTTCAAAGGATCCGCTCGAATCAGTACAGATTTTAGCAAATGCAGGGTTTGGAACTGAAGCTGGAGTTATACTTTCTTGCCTTGCATCTTCAGGCCCTAAGATCCATCTATTGCCATATGGGTACACAGCTGTAGCTGTCTACAAGTTTAATATGAAAGACAGCGACATTGATAAAAGAGATATTAAAGACACCATACTTATTGTATTTGGTGTTGATGTAACAAAGCCACCTTCTGAAAGGGCACCATTCGGATTCTGTTATAGGTTTAGGTATGCACCGCTTCTTGGTAAGATAAGTCATATCTATCCGTGTTCAAAGGAGGAGCTTGATATATATTTTGCAAAGGCACAAGCCGAGGCACAGGGGGTTACTCAACAGCAATCAACCCCTGCTAAACACACAAGACAACGCAAGGTCAAAGAAGAAGAACCAGAAGAAGAGGAAGAGGTGAATGATAGTGAGTGAAAACAAGGGAAATCAAAAAGCAGATCAAAAAGCAGTATCAATCCCCATAGTTAGGCTAACAAGAGATGAGATGAAGGATCTAATAGAGGACATAAGGAAGAATGTTAAGCTTAAGCTTCCGCAGATGGCTGAGGATGGATCTGAAATCATAGAGGATGCTCTACAGCTTGTGATAAGGGCTGTTATGGCACAGAATAACATGCTTGATGTAGTTGTCCCTATGCAACAGGTAATGGGTACTATATGGATGCTTCTCTCAAGAGTTACCGAATCCTTGAGAGCAGTTGCTGAGAATGCGGCAAACAGAGTTGATAGCGCTGTAACAATTATAGAGCATCAGAGACAGAACGAAGATGTAGTTAGAACATTTGAGGAGGCTGAACATACAGTAAACATTGCTAATTTGGCCCTTAAGATTGCACCGCTTGTGGTAGTCAGATTAGTTGCCGCTAACTTACCACCTGAGATTAGACCACCTATCATGAATGAGGCTGAGGGCGTTATGATGCCCGTAATAGAGCAACCAAAGAAGAGCAAGGGATGGTTCTAATGATTTCCTCTACTAAAGGGTAGATCTTCAACTAGAGGGGATGTCTGTGAGATGGATCCTGATCCTTCCATTAGTTCTTCTGTTATTAATTACTATCATGCCAGCAACAAATGCCTTCATATTTTCAAAGGTTTCAATAACAACGTTTAGTGTAACAGCACCAGCAACAGTTGAGCAGGGAGTAAAATTTACAATATCAGCAACGATAGGTGTATCAGGAGCAACGTATCCAATCTCTGTATTCCTAGTCGCAAACGGTAGCGTTTGGGGTTCTCCAATTGTAACTAATATAACTGGTGTCAACACATATACCTTTATCATAAATTTCCCCGTGCCTCCTGGTACATATCATATATATTTCCTCATTGTAGATTCCGCTGGCTATGCCACTAAGTCACTGAATTTTACATTAAATGTAGCCCCAAGACTTAAGGCTAGCATCAGCATGTCTGCTCCACCAATCCTTGAGAATATAACTAACATTACATTAATGGCTGACATAAGTGGGGGTGTACCCCCATATGACATAACTTGGTTTGTTAATGGAACTCCATATGCTGTTAACGCAAGCAATCTTCCTCTTACACTCAGCACAGCGGGAAAATACAACATAAGTATGATAGTCAAGGATAGTATGGGTGCTACTTCCACCTCAGGAATCCTTTTGACAGTGCTAAAAGGCCCATCGCTTTTAGCTTCAGGGCCAAGTGATGTAGATGTTAACTCCCCAGTTAACATAGCTCTCGCTGCATCAGGTGGACATCCACCATATACGGTTTATGCTTATCTGAACGGTTCACAGGTAGCTGAGAACACAGTAAAGACGCCAGGAACTGCATCAATAAGCTTCATTCCATCAAAACCAGGAAACTATATAGCTATGGTTGTACTTCGTGATGCATATAATGGTACTGCATATACCTTTATCCCAATAACGGTTAACCCTAACGTCTCGGTCAGCATAACACCGATCAATGTGGGTAACTACCTAATATTATCTAGAGCATGTTACACTCTGAAGAGCAACATACATGGTGGGACACCACCCTACAGCATAACTTGGTACGTTGATGGGACACCAGTGACATATAACATAACGACGTTTAAGACTTGTTTTACAAACACTAAAGCTAATCTTATCATGGTTTCCGTGAGTGATAGGTATGGAAGATCATCATCAGCTGGTTTTTATGCTAAGGCATTAATTAACATTGTTGATATAATAATTGCAGGTGTTATTCTCTTGATAGCTTTCCTTATATTTAAAGTGACTACATCATGGCGTTCAAGGTACCTGCCATATTAGATTCTGTCTTTTTAATCTTAGCTTTTCTCAGACTAAAAGAC